>Ga0272443_10002587_pt1 | contig 22792 bp, 16 predicted proteins | sample SSMAcet12_FD_193581 | JGI IMG/M metagenome (GOLD analysis project Ga0272443, IMG submission 193581) | Marine sediment archaeal communities from Little Sippewissett salt marsh, Falmouth, MA, United States - SSM-Acet-12 | ecosystem: Environmental > Aquatic > Marine > Wetlands > Sediment ...
CGCTACCATCTATCAAAGCTGACTCTCTATTCGCCGCCGCAGCTCTACGAGCCTTGGATTGCTCCTGTTGTCCGGATTCTGCCAGAGCTGTTCCACCAGCACCCTGGCTTCGAAGTACCGTCCGTCGATGAACAGATTCTCCGCCTGTCTCAGCTTCTGCTGATCGACACTGGAAAGTACGACGGAGACCTGGCCGCCCTGGCCGGTCTGAATACGGTCCTTCAATACTATCGCGTCCGTGTAGTCCGGATCAAGTTTAATCGCCTCGTTCAGATACGTCAGCGCAATCGGGAACTGGGCCCTGATATCCTGCTGAACGATCCGCTGCGCCTGACTGTAGAGATCCCGCGCCCGGGCCAGCTTCTCCGGGTCCGGAGGCGGCTGCCGGATACCGGTAGCTATCTCGGCCTGGTAAATCGCGTCCTGCAGTCCGGGAAAGTCGGAACGGATCTCCTGCAGAACCTGAAGTTCACGGTAGGCCTCTTCCGGACTCGAATTCAGCTTGGAACGGGCCTCCTGGAATCTCTCTCCGAAAATTGACTCGAAGTCCTGCGGCTGGGTATACTGCAGTATCCTGAGATAGAGAACTCCAGCCGCCTGATTGTTCGGAAAGGGTTCCTTGATATATTCGATTTTCTGCTCTGCCTGACGGAAAAACGGTAAGGCAGCTTCCCGGTTCCCATCTTCGTAAAGCCTTCTCCCCTGCTGAAACTCTTCCCTGGCCAGATTCAGGACCTGTATCATATCGGCGTATAGGGGGTCCTCTTCCTCGATAATCACACCGCTGGTAGCTGTGAGGGCCCGCTCGACCCTCGTAAGCCAGAGCTCGATCTCCGGATCGTCCTCAGTATGGGTCAGCCGCCACTTCGACTGGGCCCTTGTCAGCACCTGTTCCGCTTCGATGAACTTTTCTGTAAAAAACAGTTCCCGCCCTTCATTGATCAGATCACGGACTTCCGTAACAATCTGCTCGTTCTGCCGGAAAATAATATCTTCGGCAATCGAAGGAATCCGCTCATCAATCAAACGGCGAACCTCGGGATCTTCACGAAAGTTCAGCGATTCGGAGAAAGAATAGCCGGCCTGCTCAAGCCGCTCCCTGGCCGCTTCGAAACTGTCGCTCCGCAGCTCATCCTGAGCTTGTTGAAGACGGATCTCACCTTCCGATAAGGCAATATCCGCGTTCCTGTTGAGATCTTCGGCTGTGACGAGAGTCGTTCTTGCTTTCCCGCTAATTTCCTGGATTCGCTGAAGGAGACTTAAGCCCCTCTCCCTGCTCAGACGGACTTGTTCCTGCTGACGTATGTACTCTTTCGTGTCGGTCAACAGAGATACCGTCGCATCAATCACTTCCCGAGCCGGCTGTATTTCTTCGAGAGCCTCACGAATCAGCTGGACGCTGCGCTGCGGATATTTCACCGTAATCGGAGCATCTGTTCCGGGCAGGGTCACTTCGACGCCGGCCACAAATCTCACTGCATTCTCCACCTTCTCTTCAGCCGTCTCTATGATACCCACATTCTCTTCGTAGCGCTGTTCAGCGATTGTAACCAGGTAAGTCCCTTCGATAAGCTGAGCCCGTTCGAACTGGGTCCTGAATTCCGTCTTCATACGAGTCAGCACCGCTACTGCTCGATCGGTTACAACTCCCTGGTCGGCGTACACCTGTGCATCTTCGATCTGATCATCGATGATCTGTTCATTCGCGGCCATGGAGTCGATGAGAGTCAGGAGATCATCCCGATTCTCCTGAATCGTCTCTCCGTCAACGCCGACCGATCTCAGCTCATCGAGACTCTGACTGATTTCAATCGCAGCTCTGTATTCCCTTGCAGCCGTTTCCATCGCCTGCAAATAGAGACTGTCCGACTGTGTTTCGCGTTGAGTAGGGCCGATCTTGTGCGGTATCTCAAAAGCGATCCGCTGATTATGCAGACTGGTCCATCGTGAATAGAATGGCCTTATATCGAATATAAGGTTGATTGAAGATTCGAACTTCTCATCGGCACTCGCGTATTCATCTCCGCTATAGTCCGCCTCCGCATCAAGGTACAGCTGTTCCACCATTGTAAGTATATCTTCGCTGACATACTGCAGAGAGAGTACCAGGGACCGCTCCACGGCTCCGGCAATACCGTTGGGTTTCTCGCTGTCCGTCCTGCCCTTGGTGAGTATGCTGAGGGTGGAAAGATACGGGATATCAGCATCCTCAGTGTCCATAATCGAGTCTCGCAGCTGCTCCAGTTCCGTTCCACGCTGAACGAAATCCTCCCATAGGGTCTGGAACTGAGTGTACAATGATCTCAAACCCTCCCAGGATGGATCCGCGGAGGATCCCTCAGCCGAAAACTCCATCAGCTGATCTCTCAATTCCGCAAGAATTTCATCGAAATCCCCACTGAGTTCACGAATATTCTCCACGAGGGCTTCAGCCTGGGTCTCAACCCCGGCACCGTAACCCTCCTCCTCGAAGCGGTCACGATGCAGATTGAATCCGCTCAGGTATGTATTTACCGCTTCCAGGTACCTTTCCTCATCGAGCAGTTGATCAGCTTCGGACATGATTCCCTGGAATCTCTGATTGTTGACGGTAAAAACAATTGACCGGCGTGCCTGAGCGAAAGCAGCCACTGATGCCTCGTTGGGGTCCGCATCCAGTTGTTCGAGCTTCTGAATGATCTCGTATGCCTCCTCCTCATCCAGTTCCTCTCCCTCCCGGATATCGAGTATCTCTATCAGATGGTTGTATACACGGTTGTATTCAGCCCGGGCGACACGGATCTCCGACATCAGATTTTCCGCATCATCGAAGCGGCGCGGGTTCTCCTTCATAACATCGCTTATTATTAATATGGCATCGTTATATTTTCGTTCCTCGATGAGCTGGCGGGCTTCATCCAGGGGATCTTCGCGGGCTCCCATCCCTGAAACAAGGCCCACCTGCAGAAAAAAAAGAAGCAGGAGGAGAGTAAAAATATAAAAGAAGCGCCGCTGATACACTATCACGATGACTATAGTCCTAATTTAACACAATTATCGACAAAAAGAAGGGACCTGCTAAGCTCGAAACTTATTCTTTAGGTAGTGTCCCCAATCATGCGGATTTCTCAAGCCCAAACATAGGCCGGAAGGTCCTCGGCATACTGCCTCAACGGAGTCTTGACCATCCGCAGCCACACCTGCCGCTCCCCGATCATCAGCGCCTTTACCCGGCTCAGGAACCTCCTCCGGGTAAAAAAGCTCTTCAGCTCCCCTCTGATCATCCTGCCCGGGATCCCCGCTTTCTCTGCATGCGTCGCCAGTGCCTCCTCTCCCGCCCCGATTCGGTAGGGCTTGAAGTAGTTGTGGTAGGCCCGGTAGATCGCCAGCCGTTCCATCTGATTGACCACATTGCGGGCGAACTGCACCGTCTCGCGGGTATGCTCGGCCATGTCCTTGCGGATCTGCCGGTCGAGGTAGTTGACGGCGAACAGCTGGTTGGAAACCGTGCGCGGAAGCGTGGAACTGCAGCGGCGGTGAGTGAGCCGTGAGCTCTCACTGGGCGAAAGGTTTTTTAGCACCTGCCGGTAGGTACGGTGCTCATCGGTGAAAAGCTGAGCACAGCGGCCACAGGGCGAACGCTCTACGGTAATCAGTGCCAGGCGGACGAGGTCGGTGAAAGAGTGGTAGACTGTTACCCTGCCGAGAGTAAACTGCTCTCTCAGCTTCTCGTTGTGCCGCCTCTGATAGTCGCTCATCCGTCCCTTACGCCTCAGGTGTGCGTAACCCGAAAAGAGCCAGTACTGCGAGTCCTTGCCGGCCAGCAGCTGGATGTTGTTGGGGAAGTACTGGCTGACGGCAAAGCTCTCGAAACCGTCTGCGACCAAATCCTCGCGCAACCTCAGGTGTGAGAGCAGCTCGGCATGCACAGCCAGAGCCTGCCGGGCGAGGCGGGAGATGCGGTTGGTAATGCAGTTGGGCGAAGCACCGAGGATCCTGCCCATATCACGGATACCGGATGATGAGATGAGCAGCGCGAAGAGCCGGCGGTAGGGCAGGCTCCGTTTGACGGCGTAGTCGATATTGAACGTCTGGGAGGAAAAGCGGCAGCCGCAGTGTTTACAGCGGAACCGCTGGACCAAGCCGTGGGCAGCGCAGCGGTAGTGGCCGTCGCGGACGTACCAATCGCTGCGAGGCGGGGGGCTGTGGTGCAATGGACACTCGCTATTGGGACAAAAAGGGGGAGAGTTCATAGGCAAACTCCTTGTTTCCGGGATGGGTTTACCTGTAAATAGGGGAGCAGCAGGGAGTTTGCTTCAATATATCCGCATGATCGGGGACACTAATTATTCTTTACATTCATGGAAAAAACTGCCGATTTACAGTATATTAGTTGGTATGATAAAGCAGCGCATACTGTTTGTTATCAGTCTTTTTTTCCTCGCCTCCTCCGTATCCGCCGGTGAGCTGACGGATTTCTACTACGGATACAGCAGTTTTGCGCAGAATTCCCTCTTTTCCGATCCGAATACCGGTCAGACCTTGTTTCCCACTCTCCTTGTCCCGATGGGAGGCCTGTACGAGGGTATGGGGACCGCCTACACCGCCGTTGCCAGAGGATCGAGCTTCCTCGAAGCCAATCCCGCCGGTAGCTCTCAGCTGAGGAATACCGAACTCTCAATCACCCACAACAACTGGATTGCCGATTCAAGCCTAGAAAGCGTGGTTTACACCTTCCGAAACGGCGATCTCGGGTACGGATTCGGTACGAAAGTTCTCTATTTACCATTTACAGCTTACAACCGATGGGGAGAACGTGATTCCCGCGGGTACGTATCGGAAACAGTGGCGACCGCGAATATCAGTTACAACTTTCTCACCAGTTACTACTTCTACGGCATCGCGGTAGGAGCCAACCTGAAGCTGGCCTACCGGCACATCCCCGCAAGCATTTACCCTGGACAGTCAATATTTACCGCAATGACGGATTTTGGTGTGCTGACCCGGTTCAATTTACTCAAATTCTACTCATCGAGAGACCGGAACTTTTCTCTGGGAGCAGCGGTGAAAAACCTCGGCCTTCCCAACGACGACGAGCCTCTTCCTTCGGTTGCCTCCGCCGGATTCGCCTATTCTCCGTTGCGACCCCTGCTTCTCTCATTTGACTTTAACTATCCCTTCGCCATCGGTCTGCCGGCTGATCAATGGGAGAAGTGGTATCTGTCTTCGGGAATGCAGCTGCGGTTTTCCAACTTTTTCGCTATGCATACCGGATTTACCCATCGAGGGGCCAACCCTCGGTTCACCCTCGGCAGTGATATAGACCTGGATTATATGAACCTGATTCTCAACTACACCCTCGATTTGACAACGCAAGTCTCTTCGGTCGATCGCTTCAGCGTGGAGGCGAAGATGAATATGGGTGACCGCGGACGTGCCTACCTGCAGCAGCAGATCGATGAATACTACATCAGCGGACTTGAAGCCTATGCCGGCGGCCAGCTTCAGCGTGCTATTGAATACTGGGAGGCGGCGCTGGAGATCGATCCCGATTTCCAACCGGCCACGGAGAATATCTCCATCGCACAGGAAACCCTCTATCTCCAAAATGAAATGAAAGAGCTCAACAAGGTCGAATAGTTCAGACCATTTCCCGGCACTCTTTTTTTATCGTCTTATATGTCATGAACAGCGAAATGTCTATTTTGCCCATGTCCACCAATGAGAGAAGTGTATTCAGACTTCGGGACGTTTTGGCCGTAGAACTGTACTGATCGATTATTTTCTCCTGCTGGCGGTATATTTTACCCGAGAACCGCTTTTCAAGGTATGAAAGAAGCTGCTGCGCATCTTCAAGATCACTTGATGAAAAGGAGCCCTCTTCAGATGCCATCATTGACTCGAGCAGCCGCTCACCGCTAATCGATTCGAAACGATGCAGAAGCCCTTCGACCTCTTTAACGAAACTGTCTTCTCTGAACTCGATTTTATCGACCATGGTCTTCAATTTGTCCGTCAGATTAACAGCCTGGGGACGAGCCCGGTCTCTCCGCAGCCGGTACCAGTAGAACCCGGCGGTGCCTGCAACAGCGAGGATGAGCTCATCCACCATGAGAATGGGATCCCGAATACCAAAAGAGAATATAAAATACAGAGCCAGGAATACACCTGCTGAATAGAAGAGATTGGGAATGAAGCGTCGGTCCTGGATCCAGCTCAGCACCGCGGAATCCACCGCCTGATGCAGATCATCACGGAAGAGAGTGAGGCTCTCGACCCTCGGCTCCTGACCGTACTTCCCGCAGATCTCCTTCATTTTGTCGAGAGAAAGAACAACTTCCGCATCATCAAACGGATGCAGGAACAGAGCACGGCCGTCCTTCCGGTAAAGGTGAAATATGGTGATTTTAGATCCGTCTGACTGGTTCATTGCCATTCTATTTATATAGTAATACATCTAACACGCCCATTCAATGGAAATTCGATACTCCGCTCTGCAGTACACTGCGGTCACGGCGGCTGAGCGGCGTAAGGTCCCGGACCTGGAGCTGCAGGGCTCCCCACTCCGTCTCCACGATCCCTTCCAGAACAAAGGCAACCCCCTCTTCCAGAAGAAGTGCCAGCCGGCGGTACACCTGCGGAAACACGACCGTCTCGAAAATACCGAAGGCATCTTCGAATGAGACGAAGCTCATCTCCTGTCTTGCCCGGGTACGGATCTCCTTCTCGGTGACCATGAAACCGGCTATCCTGACTCTGCGTCCTATGTTTTGGTCAAGACAGCGTGAATCGATGAAGGGTACGGCGGCGCCGTTGCCTGCGCAGCGGTTGCCGCTGCTTCTTTCGTTTTCTCTGGCTCCTTCGTTTGTTCTGCCTGCTTCGTCTGCGCCGTTGCCTGCACAGCGGTTGCCGCTGCTTCTTTCGTTTTCTCTGGCTCCTTCGTTTGTTCTGCCTGCTTCGTCTGCGCTGCTGCCTCTGCTGCTGCCTTCGCTGCTGCTGCCGCAATCGGCTCCGATCACGGCGGTCCCGCCGCCGTCATTTCGCCTGCCGCCGTTATCTCCGCCGTCATTTCGCCTGCCGTCGTTATCTCCGCCTTCATTTCGCCTGCCGCCGTTATCTCCGACGCCGTTATCTCCGCCGCCTTCAGGGTTCAAATTCCGGAAGCGTTCGATCCTCGATCTGAAGACTTCGAGGGGATGCCGGCTGAGAATGAGGGTGGTCGAACGATACTCATCCAGCAGCTTCATTCCCGGAGAGTAATCGCCGATGAAGTCCGGAACAGCCGGAGCCGTGAAAAACCCTTCCTCCCCGTCGCGATGGTAGTAAATCCAGAAGAGCTGAGGCCGGGTGTACCCGCAGGCAATGGAATCGAGGGCCCCGCTGCGGACCAGGGCGCGGAAGGAGGCCATATCGGGCCGGACCCGGCGGCAGAAATCGCGGATATCCGTATACTCCCCTCCCGTCTGCCGCTGCTGCTGAATCAGCCGGACCAATTCACGGGAGAGGTCCTGCAGCTGTCCCAGACCGACCCGCAAACCGCTTTCGTCGGATTCGATCGTGTAGCGTGCGCAGCTGCGGTTCACGTCGGGACCGTGTATGGCGAAGCCCATCCGGCGCACTGCGTTCACATAGACCTGCCGGGAATAAAACCCCCCGCCGTTGTTGATCACCGAAACGAAGAACTCGAGGGGGAAAAAGCGCTTCACCCACGCCAGCCGGTAGGAGAGCAGGGCGTAGGAGGCGCTGTGGGGTTTGCAGAAGGAGTATCCTTCGAAGGAGAGGACGGCATCCCACAGCTCCCTGATGGTTCGCTCCCCGAATCCCCGCCGGCGCGCACCCTGAAAGAATTTTTCCCTGAAAAAGGGCAGCTTCCGCTCCCGGTCCTTCTTCGAGAGCACCTTGCGCAGGGCGTCGGCCCCGGCCGCATCGAAACCGGCCACCGCCATTGAGATCCGGGACACGTCCTCCTGGTACACCATGATTCCGTAAGTCTCCTCCAGGACCTTGCCGGCCGGTTCAGGCAGACGGCGGTACTCCCCTCCCCGCAGCCGGCGGACGAATTCATTTATGTAGCGGTTGGCGGCGGGGCGGATGATTGAGCTCGCGATGACCAGATGCTCGTAGTCTCCGCGTCCCATCTTCTGCAGCAGCTGACGGGTGGCGGGAGACTCGACGTAGAAGACCCCGAGGGTGTCACCCCGGGCCACCAGTTCCCGTGCGGCCCGGTTACCGAGGGGAGAAAAGCTTTCCCACTCGATCCGTGTGCGGTAACGGCTGTTGATCAGATCGAGGGAGTCCCGCAGGACCCCGAGAGACCGGTTCCCCAGGAGGTCGATTTTGACCAGGCCGGCCTCCTCGGCGGCGTCCTTCTCCCATGCGATGACCGGCCAGCCCAGGGGAGAACGCTGCACGTGGGTGTAATCGGTGATAGGTCCGGGAGTGATGACAACGCCTCCGGGATGGGTCCCGATGTGCCGCGGCATTCCATAGATCCGGGGCACGACGGAACGCAGCTCTTCCGGGAGGTCATCCAGCCGGCCGCGGCGCCAGAGCTTCGAAAAACGTTTGAGCTGGTCCTGTTCATAGCCCATTACCCGTGCAGGCTCCCGGATGGCCGACCGCCGGGCGAAGGTCACGTGATCGGCCACCATGGCGGATGAGCCGGAATAGGTCTCGAAGACATATTTCAGGGCCCGGTCCCGTTCGTCCCAGGGAAAATCTACGTCGATGTCCGGAGGGTCCTTGCGTCCCATATTGAGAAAACGTTCGAAGAAGAGATTGTAGCGCAGGGGGTCTACATGGGTAATTCCCAGCAGGTAACTCACGATCCCGGCGGCGGCGCTGCCGCGTCCGCAGGTCCGCGGGATCCGCTTCACGATGTCGTGTACCACCAGGAAGTAGGCGGAAAAACCCTTGTGCCGGATGATGTGCAGCTCGTAGTCGAGCCGGTCGAGTATCCGTCTGCGCAGCTGATCCCCGGAGAGCTCGGCCGTCGCGGCGCCGCTCGTCAATCCGCCGGCCGCCGCTTTGCCGTCGGATTGGCGGCTGACCTGCCGGGCCGGAACGTACGGCTCGATACCATAGCGCCGGCGCACCCCTTCCAGACAGAGCCTCTTGAGACGTTCAAAGGCCCCCGCCTCCGACAGTCCCATGAAGCGGGGAAAGATATACCTCTCCGGAAAACGGAACCCTTCTGAAATCTCCGTATACCGCCGGGCGGATTCAAGCGCCTCCGGGACCCCGGAGAAGAAGCGCCGCATCTCCGGTCCGTCTGCAAAACGTTTATCGTCGGGCAGTTCCCCCGCCGCCCCCACCGAATCGAGACGGGTGCACCGTCCGATAGCCCGCAGCACCCGGTAGAGATGGCGATCGTCCTCCCGGAGAAAGACCGCGTCGTTGTAGGCCAGAACCCCTACTCCCAACCGGGCCGCCCATCGCCGGATACTCCCGTACGGCAGTCCGTAGGGTAAGCCGGCAAACAGCCCGTCACTGCCGCGCTGCCGGAGGCGTTCGATCACATCCCGGCGGTTCGACACGACCCAGAGACCGTCCCAGCCTCCTTCCCGGAGGTCCGCCACGGGATCGTAGATCTCCCGTCCGGCGACTGTATCTCCGGCGTTGTTTTTACTTCCGCTGGCGGCGATACTCCCGGCGGCTGTATCATCTCCGCCGCCGCCGCTGACTGCGGGCCCGCCGCTTCTCACTTCTCCGGCCCTTCCGCCGTTCATGCACCTCTCCTGGGCTTCGATGTGCCGTCCCAGAATCGCGTTGGCACGGGCGAAGCCGCTTCGATCTATGCAGAGAAGGGTGCAGAGGTATTCTTCCCCCGAGTACAGGGCCGTCCCGTAGAGGGGCTTCAGCCCCTTCTCACGGGCGGCGGCGGCAAATTTGATGAGACCGTAGAATCCGTTGATATCCGCCAGTCCCACCGCGGCGGCCCCCATCGCGCAGGCCCTCTCCACCACCTCCCGGGGCGACAGGATTCCCCGCAGAAGGGAATAGTGAGTACGGCAGTGTATCGGCGCGTATGAGGCTCTTCTTTCCATAAACTACTTAACATATGTTTAGCATTAATGGGTCCGAAAAGCAAGCTGTGGCGCGATTTTTAATTGTGTGTTATAAAAAAAGTATGAAACTGAAAGAACTTCCGCATACTACAAAGGTTCAGGATGTCGGCATGCCGGGTTACCTGGAAGGCAGCAACGGGAAAGCGGTCCTGGTCATTCACGGCTTTACCGGACTCACCGACGACATGCGCTATCTGGCCGGGCGGCTTAATCAGGCCGGTTATACGGTTTCGCTGCCGCGGCTGCCGGGACACGGGACCAACCATATCGACTTCCAGCTTACCGGGAGGCGGGACTGGCTGCGCCGCTGCATTGACAGTTATCTGGAACTGCACAGCAGATTCGACACGGTGTACGTGACCGGCCTCTCCATGGGGGGACTGTTCACAATCATTCTGGCTTCGCTTTTCCCGGTTCCCAGGATCGCTTTGGCCGCTCCGGCCATTATAAACACCAACAAAATGATATACCTCACTCCTCTGCTGCGGCTGTTCATCGGGAGGACCCGGAGCCCTTACGACGATGAGCCCGAAGACCCGCAGAGAGAGTATATCGCCTCGGAATACTGGCGCTGGCGCTATGCAGCCCAGATCTATGAACTGCTGCGATTGCAGCGCCAGGCCCGGCGGTCGCTGCGGAGAGTCGAGGCCGATACGCTCACCATTGTCTCGAAGGGAGATGCCTCGGTTCCGCTCACGGCGGCCGACATAATCGAGAATGGTATTGCTGCCGCAAAAAAACGCCGGGTGGTACTCGAAAAAAGCCCCCATGTTCTGGTCAACGATGTAGAAAAGGAACAGGTGGCGGACGAGATCATTGACTGGTTCAGCGATTGAAGCCTTTATACACTATCTATCATTTTCTTGAAGGCGGAGTCCTCTTTTTTGAGCTCTTTTGAACCTCTGGTTATTTTGCATAGACTCAGTCCCAGTTCCTTGGCGATCGATCTCTGGCTCATACCCTCATCCAGTAAACAGACTAATGCCCATCTTTTCCCCATCTCCTGGACCTCTGAAGGTGTGAACAACTGAAGCAAAAAGTTTTCCATTAATTCAGGATCATCACAGCGGGTGAGCGCCAGTGACAGTTCCCGAAGAGGGTGTTCTTCGTTCCAATGTAAGTTACTTTCCATAGATGCAATAATACCACGCAGACTTTCGGTGTCAAGCATGAAGCCTCCTTCCCGCGGGTTTTACGTTCCCCATTTATGCGAAGCGTCGGCACATCGTTCCAGGTTAATACTCGGTGAAAAACGCCGCCCGTCCCCGAAAACAGGGCCGGATCGATTGCCATTCCGGGAACAAGCATGTATTTTATGGCCATGAATAACTACCACACCCATACCTATCTATGCAAACATGCCGAAGGCGCCGCGTCGGCATACGCCGAAGAAGCTTCCAGGCAGCACATGGAAATCCTGGGTTTTTCAGACCACACTCCCCTGCCCGACAACCGCTGGCCGGAAGTCCGCATGGCTATGGCCGATCTGGACAGGTATGAACGGCAGATAGACAGGGCCCGGAGGGAGTTTCCCGGCATCACGATCCTGAAAGGACTGGAGTGTGAATGGGATTCGGACTATCACGGATTTTATCATGATGAAATCCTCGGTCAGCGGCGCTTCGATTACCTGATCGGGGCCGTTCATTTTTTCAAATATCAAGGTTCATGGTACGATTTGAAATATGTCCGTACTGCAGCCCATCTCAGGGCTTACACAGACCTCCTGATCCGGACCATGGAGAGTGGTCTGTTCGCCTTCATCGCCCACCCCGACGGCTTCGGCAGCGGATACGGCCATTGGGATTCGGAGGCGGCTGCATGCAGCCGGGACATCCTCTCCGCCGCCGCGGATCTTGACATCCCCCTCGAAATAAACGGCTACGGCTTCCGCAAGCCCCCCAAACGCACCAGTAAGGGGCCGCGGCTCAAGTACCCTCTAAACAGCTTCTGGGAAATCGCCTCCTCCTATCCTATAAAGGTCATCTGCAACAGCGACGCCCACCGGCCTGAAGACGTGGGGGCATCCATAGATTCGGCCAGAGACCTTGCCGGCCGGTTCAATCTCGATATTATCGAGAAGCTCCCACTGCGGGAGACAGCGGCACAGCGGTGCTGAGGGTTTTCAGTTGCCGAGCAGGAAGCTGTCGAATTCGTGTTCCATCTTCACGGGTATCATGATTTCTGACGCGCACTCCAGGGCATAGTCGTCGGTCATGCCTGCGAGGTAGTCGAAAGGCATCTCGTTGAAGCCGCCGTCGTGCTCCTGGTAGAAATCCTTCATCTTCCGTGTATAGTCTCCGTATCTGACGGCCACCAGGTTCTGCTCTTTCCGGTAATCTTCCTGATTGAATCCGTACATATCGAAGATTTCAACCAGGTACGTGTGTATCGTGCTCAGGATGCGTTCAAAATAACGGTGATAATTCGACAGCAGGGGATTGAGGTATATTCTTTTATAGTTGAACTCCTTCAAAGTGCGCATGGCCTGGAAAACCGAGTCGCTGAAACCGATTGCGCCTTTCTCCCGGGAAGTGGATATTACATCCGTTACCAGGGTATTGATGATCTCGCTGTTGGTCGTTCCCAGTACCGCGCTGACTTCTTCCGGTATGTCCTCCGCTTCGATTATCTTCAGCTGTACTGCATCTTCGAGGTCCCTTCCCAGGTATGCTATTTTGTCGGCCATTCGCACCACCGTCCCTTCCCAGGTCGAAGGGTAGCGGTCCCGGGCGGCGATTTCACTGAGGTCTTTCTCGGTAAAATCGGGGGTAATGAACTGTTCGAATTTCTCACCGCAGTGATTGACGATACCGTCACGAACGGCATAGGTGAGATTCATTCCTCTGCCGTAATTCGCCAGCCAGTCAACCACCCTCAGTGAATAGATCTCGTGGATAAAACCGCCCTGGGAAGCTTTGAGTTCGTCGATGATCTTCTCCCCCACGTGTCCGAAGGGAGTGTGCCCGAGATCATGCCCCAGACCGATTGCCCAGGCGAGGTCCGCATCCAGTTCCAGTCCCCGGCAGATCGCCGCGGCGACCGAGGCCACGTGCATCACATGCTCGATTCGGGTGCAGATGTGATCGTTCTTCGGCGAGAAGAAAACCTGGGTCTTGTGCTTCAGGCGGCGGAAGGGATATGAATGGATGATAGCCGTGGTATCGCGGAAATACTGTCCCCGGGCATCTTCCTTGCGTGGAGTCCTGCGTCTCAGCAGCTGTTCATCAGTCAGCTGGTTTACAAACTTTTTCACTGTCGATCTCCTTATCGCTCTTATTTTCTCACAGGCGCCGCTCTTCCACAAGAAGCCGTGCCGCGTATAATCTCTCTGTAATAAAAGCATTTGATTTTAATCTATAAAGTTATTATAGTTCCCTTCAGATGGAAAATACAAATACCGATCAAAAGGGCATGCGCAGGGAAAAGATCCTCATAGTAGAAGACGAAAGAATTATTGCCCTTGATTTAAAAAAGAGACTGGAGCGGTTTGGTTTTCCATCTCCGGAAATCGTATCCAACGGGGAAGATGCACTCGCCGCCGCCGAGGGGATGCATCCCGATATAATCCTTATGGATATCATGCTGGGAGGTCCGGTAGACGGTATAGAAGCAGCTGCCCAGATAAAAGACACTTTGAATATTCCGGTCATTTTTCTGACTGCCTATTCGAATGAGAACACCCTCGAACGCGCCAAGAGCGCCGAACCCTACGGCTACATCCTCAAACCCTTCAAGGAACGCGAGCTCTACACGACTATCGACATTGCACTCTACAAATTCGAGGTCAACCGGAAGCTGAAGCAGCAGGAACGCTGGCTTTCGGCGGTACTCCATAGCGTCGAGGACGGAATAATCGCAACCGGTAAAGGCGGATTCATTCAGTTCATGAACCCCGTCGCTCAGGTAATCACCGGATGGGATGAGGCCGAAGTCTCAAACCACACACTCGCTGAAGTCTTTCCGATCGTTCACGACCGCGACGGACGGCCCGTAGTACTGCCGGAAATCGGCGACACGAGTAAAAATATGTATCCGTTCATCTTCAAGAACTGCAGTCTCACCAACAAGAAGAGCGCCGTTATTCACATCGAGGGTTCACTCGGGATCATCAAGGACAGGTACGGTAATACGGAAGGTCAGGTACTCGCATTCCGCGATACCACCGAGATGCAGCGGATGAGCGACACCATCAGCTATCAGGCCAGCCATGACACCCTCACCGGTCTGGCCAACAGGGAAGAGTTCTCCAGCCGGCTTGAAATGATACTGCAGAATGCCAAGCAGCACGACTCCTTCAATTCCCTCGTCTACCTCGATATCGACCAGTTCCGGGTCATCAACGACATCTGCGGACACACCGCAGGCGATGAACTTCTTTTGAAGACAACCAGGATCATCCGCTCCGTCGTCCGGAGCAGCGACCTGTCGGCCCGGCTGGGTGCCGACGAGTTCGGGATTCTCCTGGAAGATGCCAAGATCGATCAGGCAGTCGAGATTGCCAAACGTCTGCAGGCCCGTCTGATGGCTGATAAACTCATCTGGGAAAAACACGTGTTCAATATAAACACGAGCATCGGTATCGTCTCCATCGACGGAACCAGCGAGAGTACCCATGCGGTGCTTGCTGCGGCGGACGATGCATGTTTCATCGCCAAGGATGAGGGCGGCAACAAGATAAAGATATACAGCAACGAAGAGAACCGTTTCGTCCAGCGCCGCGGCGAGATGCAGTGGATATCACGTCTCACCAAAGCCCTCGAAGACGACCGGTTCAAGCTCTATCATCAGCCGATCGTACCACTCGATCCGGGTGACAGGGATATAAGGAAGAGCGAGATCCTGATCCGAATGATCGACACCGATAACAGCATAATAATGCCGGCTGACTTCATTCCCGCCGCCGAACGCTACAATCTGATGCCCGCCATCGACCGCTGGGTCATTCACTCGGCATTCCGCTCTTTCAAAGTTCTGGAAGACAGCTTTGAAGGGAAGAAAAACCCCTTCACCCTTTCGATCAATCTGTCGGCGGCCTTCCTGGCCGATGAGAGTTCCCTCGACTATATCCGCTACGAGTTCCAGGAATACGGGATATCCCCCGAGGCATTCTGTTTTGAAATTACAGAGACAGCCGCAATTACCAACATGGAACGGGCCACTCAATTCATCCATGACATGAAGAAGATCGGCTGTACCTTCGCTCTGGATGATTTCGGCAGCGGATTCTCATCTTTCAACTATCTCAGGGAACTTCCCGTGGATTATCTCAAGATCGATGGGATTTTTGTAAAAAACATGCATGAGGACTCTATCAGCCACGCCATGGTCGAGGCCATCAACAGCCTGGGACACTTCATCGGTATCCAGACTATCGCAGAATTCGTCGCCAATGAGGCAATTATCGGACAGCTCAGGAATATCGGCGTGAATTATGCCCAGGGCTTCCACGTCGGCCGGCCCGCTCCCATGGAGGAACTCCTGGAACTGGCAGAGAGCCAGACCTGAGACTGACTCTTTTCCTTCCGTTCCGGAAATTCAGGTACCGTTTCGTGGACACTAAGTACATATTGATTTTTCAGGATCATGATTCCGGCCATATCATCCCCCGCGGATCCAGCAGCCTCTCGACCTCCTCCGGCGGGAGGACCTCTTCTTCAAGCAGTACTGCACGCAGCGTCTTCCCCTCCTCAGAGGCGCGGCGGGCAATTCTGGCTGCCTCGTCATACCCTATGTGTATAGCCAGCGGCGTCACGAGGGCCAGACTTTTCTCCACCGCCATTTCGGGAATTGCCTCGGGAATCTCGATTCCCTTCACGCAATGCGTGCGGAACCGGGAGATCCCTCTTGCAAGGATATCGAGAGAACTCAGCACCTCGTGAGATATCAGCGGCTGCATGATATTGAGCTGCAGCGGCCCGTTTTGTCCCGCTATGGTCACGCTCACCTGCTTGCCCATGACAAAGGCTGCCGCCTGGATCATCATTTCGGGAATCACAGGATTTATTTTACCCGGCATGATCGAGCTCCCCGGCTGCAGTTCGGGAAGAACGATCTCCGCCAGACCGGCCCGCGGACCGCTGGACAGAAGCCGCAGGTCCTGAGCAATTTTCATAAGGACTACCGCACACTCGTTGAGCGCTCCCATCAGCGCTACCAGTTCGTCCCGGGCGGCGATGTGGGCAAATGGATTTTCAGCCCGGCGGAACGGTATCCCGGTTGCTTCAGCGATCCCGGCCACCGTTTTTTCAGCAAATATCGGACTCGAATTGAGTCCTGTCCCGACAGCGGTCCCGCCGAGGGGCAGTTCCTCGAGCCGCTTCATGACCGCTTCGATATGACTGCTGCACAGCTCGACCTGACGGGCCCAGGCGGAGAACTCCTGCCCCGCGCTCATCGGCACTGCATCCTGCAGATGCGTCCGCCCGAGTTTGATACGGTCTCTGTAGCGGAGGGCCTTCTCCTCCAGCTCCTTCCGCAGCTGTGCCATCTCCTCAAGGAGCACATCCGCCTGCTGTCTTGCTGCAATGTTCATTGCCGCCGGAATGACATCGTTGGAAGACTGGCCCCGGTTGACGTGATCGTTCGGATGAATGCGCGGCGAACCTCCGAGTATTTCCGTAGCCCTCCGGGCAAGCACCTCGTTCATGTTCATATTCCAGCTTGTCCCCGAGCCGGTCTGAAAGACATCGAGAGGAAAGTGATCAGACAGCTTGCCGGAACGAACCTCTTCAGCCGCCTGCTGAATTGCATCTGCCGCGGGCTCTTCGATGAGACCCAGCCAGCAGTTGACTCCGGCGGCGGTCTTCTTGATCAGAGCCAGGGCATTGCGCATCGGAGGTGCGATCCGGTGGGGCGAGATGGTAAAATTATCTACCGCCCTCTGGGTCTGTGCTCCATAGTATGCGTCCGCCGGTACCTGTACCGTACCCATGGAATCACGCTCCTGCCGGTAATCGCTTTCCATCATCATCTCCTCCCCTGTTCTTGACAGTTTCTTTCCAAGTGAATAGTGTCACATGCAAGTATGGCAAGAATATCCGGTGAAAAAGTACGTGTTCTCATGGGTCTGAAACATTCCGGTAAGAGCTCAATCGGAGAATATATCGCTGCCGTCGACAACGTCGACTTCACCGATCTCGATCGGCTCATCATGAATACCGCCCGCCGGGAAGGGTACTCCTCCATCCGTGAGCTTTATCGTACAGCGGGTTTGAAAAATTTCCAAGTGTATGAACTGGAGGCGCTGCAGGAATTTTTCAAGAGCACCCCGGTCCCCGCAGCCGTGCTGGCCCTCGGCGGCGGCACTGTTGACAATCAGGCGGCAATGGAATTATCCCGCAAACATGGATATCTGATCTATCTCAAAGTTGGAGAGGATGTCCTGTTCGAACGTATCCTGCGGGGAGGAATACCTCCCTTCCTGCAGGGAGAAGAGTCTCCGCAGGAGATGTTTCACCATTTATACCGGCACAGAGACGCGCTCTATCAGCACTTTGCCGATCTTACCGTGGAATTGGCCGATCAGCCTCTCGAAAAGAACTGCAACATCCTCTATTCTGTACTCAAGGAGCACGGGTATGTCCGGTAATACAATTGGCACTGTTTTCAGGGTAACGACATTCGGCGAATCCCACGGCAGGGCCGTCGGCGTTATCGTCGACGGCGTCACTCCCGGACTTGAGCTGAGCGAATCGGACATTCAAGTTCAGCTGGACAGGCGGAAGCCGGGACAGTCTTCCATTACCACTCCCCGGAAGGAGAGCGACACGGTACAGATCCTGTCGGGGCTCTTCGATGGGAAAACCACCGGGACTCCGCTGGCAATGGTACTCTACAACACCGACCAGCAGAGCAGCGCCTATGACCACATCCGGCACGCTTTTCGGCCTGGACATGCCGACATTACCTACCAGGCCAAATACGGAATACGGGACTACCGGGGCAGCGGACGGGCTTCAGGCCGGGAAACTGCCGGTCGGGTAGCCGCGGGAGCCGTTGCCATGAAGCTGCTTGCGCAACGCGGGATACGCATCAGGGCGTACACCCTCCGGGCCGGAGGGATCTCATGCGCTGTGAAGGATCTGGATGTGATCGAAAAGAACCCGATGCGGGCCTGTGATCAGGAAGCTGCCGGCCGCATGGTGAAGAGGATTGAAGAGATGCAGAGCCGGGGCGACAGCGTCGGCGGTATCGTAGAGTGCAGGATCAGCGGCGTTCCTGCCGGGCTTGGAGAACCGGTATTCGACAAGCTGGAAGCCGAGCTCGGCCGTGCGGTTCTTTCGATCGGGGCGGTGCGGGGCATAGAGTTCGGAGCCGGCTTTGCAATCGCAGACATGTCCGGAAGCGAGAGCAACGACCCGATAATTCCCGCAGGCTTCGCTACCAACAATGCCGGCGGCATTATCGGCGGGATCAGCACGGGACAGGAGATCATCTTCCGAATTGCCGTGAAACCGACTGCCTCCATCAGCACGGAACAGAAAAGCACCGACGATCAGGGCAAGCCGATCAAAATAAGTACGGAAGGCCGGCACGATCCCTGCATCTGCCCCCGGATTGTGCCGGTCGTAGAGGCCATGAGTGCTATTGTCCTGATGGACATGGTGAAACGGCAGGCAGCACTCCCGGAGTAGCCTCCACGTACAGCCTCCGGGAGCGGCCATCATGTTCAGCTCCCGGAGACAGCCTGTGTCGGCGGAATCACCGAGTAGTGTCCCCGAAACGGTACCTGGAAAAGAAATTGAAGGAGATGTAGTTGTGAAAATCGGATATTTTCAATTCGCACCGGTAATTGGTGATGTAGAAAAAAACCGCGCCCGCATCATCGATGCGGTCGATCAGAGTGATGCTGAACTGCTGGTGATTCCCGAACTTGCCACCAGCGGCTATTTCTTCTCTTCGACCTCACAGGTCGAACGGATGGCCGAAACGATTCCCGGTCCGACTACCGATGCTCTCGCTGAAGCCGCTTCCCGAACCGGCTGCACCATCGTGACCGGTCTTCCGGAAAGAGACGGCGACACCCTGTACAACAGCGCGGTGGCAGTAGGACCGGATGGAATCATCGGTTCATACCGCAAGATCCATCTCTTCAGTGAGGAAAAGATCCATTTCAGCCCGGGCAGCGACGATTTCCTCCTCTTCGAACTCAATGGTACTCCCGTCGGAGTGCTGATCTGCTTTGATCACATGTTCCCGGAAGCTGCCCGAACCCTTGCCCTGAAGGGGGCCCAGATCATCTGCCATCCTTCAAACCTGGTCCTGCCGGAATACGGGCAGCTGACCAGCCGGGTCAGAGCACTGGAGAACAGGGTATTCTGGATCCTTGCCAACCGCTGGGGAACGGAAACCGCCCACGGTGATGAGCTGACCTTCACCGGAGTGAGCCAGGTCGTCCACCCCACCGGAAGAATACTCATACGAGCTGAAGCCGAAGGGGATGAAATTTCCGCAGTCGATGTGGATCCGGATGCCGCTCTGAACAAACATGTGACGCCGTACAACAACCTTTTCGAGGACAGGAAGCCGGGCTTCTACTTCTGAAAAAAGGCCGGTATAAGCAGGAGAGAAGTTTTTACTTCATTACCAAATTCAGACGGGATAGCGCCGCTTGCTCTTTTCGATCCGTTTCCGGGAAGCCCGGATTTCATCTCCATATTCATCGAACACATCAGATAGAAGCTCCTTGAGCTTCTGCATTCCGAACTCGTTCTTGCCGAGATGAAAATTGTGTTCAGCCATAGCGGTTCTTTCGTCCGGGTCTGTCAGGACGCGGTACATATCCGGCAGGATTTCATCGGGTATGATCAGCCGGCCGTGACGGTCATACCGGTCCCGGATCTCGATATTTCTGAATCCGACGACCTTCACATCCGTCTTATAGACCAGATAAGCGGTAGTGACCACCGGGACCCTGGCAGCGATTGCCTCCAGAAGAGCATTGCCGAATCCTTCCCAGATGGGGAGGTACGTCACGAGGTCGGCATTCACCAGGACGTCACGGTTGGTAAAGGTGCTCTCGCCCCGATCATTGGTCCCTCTCTCCGAACTCACCCTGTCGGAAATCAGGTGCAGGGGAATACCGGCTTCGGCAGCCTTGCTCCTGATCTCATCGATATAATGGACATCCGGCTCGTCTCCCTGATACAGAGAGATGATGAAATGAAGCCTTTCGCGGAGCTGCGGATACGCCTGCAGGAAACGGTTGATCAATTCGAGAGAATCCTCGATCCGCTTTCTCCGCACGATCCGGGTGGGCTGGACGATCAGCAGGTCATCCCTGCTGAAACCGAACTCCGCTCTGAACCGGGAATTGTAGTCATCCAGGGTAACTGCATGCTCGAAGTCCTCGCAGTTGGGAATCACTTTGGGGTGGACCCGTTTGATGGAACGGAGGATGTGTTCCGCATAAGATGAGAGCACTACGTGCTCCACTCCGGGATCTACCGGGGGCATGATTCTTCCCAGGAGCTGCTCGATGTAATTCTGACTGAACCGGCTCCGCTCCCACCAGAAATCATGATGGTGGAAAATAGTTGCCACCCGCCGCCAGGTCGCCAGTTTATACACCGCCATTCCGCCGATAAGCGTCATCGGCATGGCGTTCGTGTTCTGGGCAATTAAGACGTCGATCGAGAAACGCTGAATATAATCGAAGAGTGTGTTGGCCACGTCCGTGCCCTGCATCTCGAGCTGCTCGATCAGCTGTTCCCGCCGCTCATCGCTCAACCGCGGAGGATTGTTCTGCAGGTAGGGAAAAACAAGCCGCTCGTATTCCTTCTGATCAGGACTGCCGAAACGTATCTCGGGCACAATTATCTGCTGATCTTCGGAGATGCCGGTTACCGGTGATGCATAGTGGCCGGCGAAGGTAAAGATCTCATGCCCCAGTTCTTTGAGGATGAGAATCCACTTCTGGACTTCAAGGGAGACCCCGTCAACGTCACCCAGTTTCCCGCATATGATTCCGATACGGAACGTGTCAGGTACTTGTTTGGACATCCGTATATCCTCCCCGGGTTTTTCAGATTTTTACGGAAGAGAAGAGCGGTCCCATATTGCCTCTCCACCGCGGATTCTTGGAAGACATATCCTCGGTGTACAGAGGGGCCGAGAGCTTCTCGTCCGGGTGCCCCAGAATATCGAGGACATAGTTGCACACCCAGCGGGATATCTGCAGCACGACCATCTTGTGTCTCAACCTGCCCTGTATATCCCGGTTGAGGATATCCGGGATGGTGGTAGTGGTGACGATCTCATCGAGCACCTTGTCATTCAAATTGACCCGGCACTCGCGGCTCGAATAGAAATGGGTCACGAAAAAGACCAGCCGCTCCGCCCCGGCCTCCTTCAGGAGACGGCAGTTCTCCATGATCGTGTTGCCCGTGCGGACCATGTCATCGATGATGGCGACTTGCTTGCCCTTGATCTGATCTATGGAAATATCGGAGTCCGGTGAGATATTGATCTCCACTTTCCGTTCGTCCGATCTCGCCTTGTTCATAAAGATCAGGGGAATGTCATCCTGCTCCATCTCATCCTTAACCCGTCGTACGAAATCGAGGGCCCCCTTGTCCGGAGCGCAGAGAACCAGGGAATTCAGGTCGACGACATCCGAGTTCTGCATATAGCTGGCAAACAAGTCGGCGGGCTGGAGATCGTGGAAACAGTTGGAAAACCGTTCGTTGAATATCCGCTCCACCGATACCGAGTGGTTGTGCACCGTAATAACTTCGTCCACTCCCGAGGTCCGCAGGAGATCGGCATACAGCCGGGCGGAAAACGGCTGCCCGTCAAACTTCTTGTAGTCTTCGATACTCCGCTCACTGTCCGGACACCCCTGCTCGCGGCGGGGACCGCGGTCCTGAGCGCTGTAGAACAGGTTCGGTTCGAGAAGGACAACCCTGGCCGCCCCGTTGTCCTTGGCCGCCCGGGCTATCAGGAAGTTGCGCATCGCCAGTTCATCCCGGGTGTTCCATCCCTGGTTCGTACTTACCAACAGGACTGTCTTGTCTTTTAGTTTGTAGCCGATGTTGTCCCAGTTGTCCTCATCTATGATGAAGCGGGGACAGAATTCTGTATTCAGAAAACTTTTCAAGGAAACTAGGTCGGAGTAATCTTCCTGCTGCCGCAAGTGGTGGGCGACATCCTCAACGACAGGATTATCGGCGACAGCGCCGATTACTATCACGTTCTCCATGTAACAACTCCCAATAGCTGACCGGAATTATATTTCCATTTTATATGCTTTATCTAAAATTGAGAAGATTGTTATCGGGTTTTTCTACACCTTGAAGATTTTTCTCCTTTCGCGTACTCTATAATGCTATGGCTAACACTGATAACCCCGGCGGCCCCCTGATTGTACAGGGCGATAATTCGATTCTTCTCGACGTCCATCACCCGCAGGCCGAGGATGCCCGTACCGATCTGGGTGTATTCTGTGAACTCGAAAAGTCGCCGGAACACATGCATACCTACCGGGTGACGCCTCTTTCCCTCTGGAATGCGGCCTCCGCCGGTTTCAGCGCTGAAGATATTGTAAATAAACTGATCCGCTGGTCCCGATTCGAAATCCCCGAGAACACTATCTTCCATATCCACGATATCATCGACCGTTACGGGAAGCTGGTTCTGGTTCCCGGGGAAAACCCGGACAGTCTGACGCTTGTAGTCGAGGACCCTCTCATCTACCGTGAATTGTCCGAGCACAAACGGCTGGCCAAGTATCTCAGTCCCTGCAG
>Ga0272443_10002588_pt1 | contig 22791 bp, 23 predicted proteins | sample SSMAcet12_FD_193581 | JGI IMG/M metagenome (GOLD analysis project Ga0272443, IMG submission 193581) | Marine sediment archaeal communities from Little Sippewissett salt marsh, Falmouth, MA, United States - SSM-Acet-12 | ecosystem: Environmental > Aquatic > Marine > Wetlands > Sediment ...
CAGGGAACTTTTGCGATATCGCGTCCCTGCCCGAAATGTCTGGGTAAAGGTGTCGTGCCGGGAACACCGTGTCGTAGTTGCGGCGGTTCCGGGCGAGTGCGAGTAAAAAAGAAAGTGCGTGTCAAAATTCCCGCCGGGATCAACGATGGCGGACGGATCCGTCTACGCGGGATGGGGAATCCCGGATCCAACGGCGGTCAGAATGGAGATTTAATTATAACGGTGAGTACAGGAAAACATCAACAGTTCGACCGGCGCGGTAATGATATTTACACGACGGTCGAGATAACCTACCCGCAGGCGGTGCTGGGCGGCAAGGTTCCGGTTAAGACATTAGCCAAAACGGTTAATATGAATATCGCACCGGGAACGACCCATGGTACGAAATTGCGCCTGAAGGGGATGGGGTTAGCGGTTGACGGTAACAATGGCGACCAGTATGTCGAGATACATATCAAGGTTCCCGACACAACCACCCCCCGCCAGAAAGAGTTGTTGGAAGAGTTGGCGAGGACGATGGTGTAAAACGTCCGGTTTTTGGGGATAGTACAAGTAGGTCGGTGTTCCGAGTCTCCGATCCTTCGGGGACGAAAAACCCGACATCATCGCTTGCAGTACAAGTAGCTTCCTACTGGATGGTTATGTTTTTGTCGTTTAAATCAAATGTAAGGTGGAATGTTGATTTTCATGCAGATCCTTTATTATACGGGAAAGCGTAAGGGTGCCCCACCCCTTGGGGTGGGATCTTATGAAATGGCCGTACTGCTTTTTCCGGCCAACCCACAGCAAGCTGTGGGGCACCGCCCACTATCACATTTGCGGATAAAAAATTGATTTATGGATTTTTTAGACGAACATATCTCATTCATTTTCGCCGGGGGGATATTATTCATAATCTTTTTCCTCGCCGGGTGGGTGATAAAGAGACGGTTTATCGATAAAAGTATGTTCGGGACCGGGGCGCAGTTTTTCGGTCGGCAGATATATAACGACTTCCAGAATGCCGACAAAAAGTCGGCAGTCGAACATGTTATTTATGTCGAAGAGGACGACCGGGAAGAGGCATTCGACAGCAAAGATTTCGATCCGCCGGATAAAGACGTGTAATCTTCGTAGGTCGATGTTCCGAGCGAAGAGACTCGCTTCAGCGAGCCCTGAGCGAGAAACCCGACAACTTTATTATCGGGGACATGTCGGATTTCTGAATTTTGTAGAATGTAAAATGTAGAATATCACGTAGCTCTTATGTTATTGAGAAAACGCAAAGGTGCCCCATAGCTTGCTATGGGATTGTATGAATCAGATGTACTGCCACACCTAACGATCCCACAGCAAGCTGTGGGGCACCCGGCTTCTAGGAATATCGAAGCTAGATAACAAGATTGGCAGAACCACGACGTGGTGTCACCACATCGTTCAGTCGCCTAAGCGCCTGAACTCGGGTTCTGCCCTACCGTTTAATTTTACTTCGCCTTATCTATCGAAAACAGGCTCAATGCCTGCTGGAATTTGTCCTCGGCCTCACCGAAATGTTCGCGTGATGATACCAGTAACTCGTATACAACTATCTCGGTCATCAGATCGATATAAGCAACCATAGCTAATTCGTATTCGCCACCCGGATCTTCGGTCTCGAACAATATTGCTTCGTTGCCACTTGAATAGATTAAAGAGTCGGATCGAATTATCTCAAGATTCTCGGTTCGTTTATGCAGATAAACCGAATCCTCCGAAACGAATTTTTCGAATGTTCGTTTGCCGTTTTTAAAAATTCCGATTCGAATTTTGGCAGTATAGTCGAAATAACTTTCGCTATCGGGATAAAAGGCAATCGAATAACTGTCACCTTCAGCATTTTCAAAATCAACAATCCAGTCTTCTGGGGCGGTCATGTAATAAGCATATTTCTCACCCTGGTAACTGGCGCTTTCTTCATGGGAACTATCCTGCGCTGACACCGGTCCAACAATAAAAAAAACAAAAAGCAACAATAACAGATTACGGGGATTAAAATAATATTCTTTAAATTTTCGCATAAGGCCCTCTTGCAAAAACAATATACATGTTTTAAAACTTTATGCAATCAATAAATATCCGAAAGCGCTTGCCAAAATCGGAGGAAATCGCTATAATTTAAATCTTTACTGGGCTCGGACTGCGTTGAAACGGTAAAAAAGGAAATAGTTAGAATAACATATAAAAAGAGGTAGCTTAAATGGTTGGAATTGTTGGCTACGGAGCGCATATACCCCGGCATCGAATCAAGGTCGAAGAGATCGCCAAAGTGTGGGGAGCCGATGCGCCCAGCTACAAAAAAGGATTGATGCTTCGCGAGAAATCGGTTCCGACTCCCGACTGCGACACGATTACCCTGTCGGTTGAGGCGACCAAAAATGCCCTTAAACGTGCCGGAAATATCGATCCGGCCGATATCGGAGCGATATATATCGGTTCCGAATCGCATCCCTATGCGGTGAAACCGTCGGGAACGGTAGTCGCCGAAGCGATTGGTGCCGTTCCTCATATTCACTGCGCCGATTACGAGTTCGCCTGCAAAGCCGGTTCGGAAGCGATGTTTGTGACGCTGGGACTGGTGAAAGCCGGAGAAATGAAATATGCTCTCGCTATCGGTGGTGATACCTCGCAGGGTGCGCCCGGCGATGCTTTGGAATATTCGGCTTCGGCCGGTGCCGCCGCTTATATTATGGGCACCGAGAACCTTATCGCCGAATCGTTATACACTCATTCGTTTATGACCGATACGCCTGATTTCTGGCGTCGTGAGTATCAGTTCTATCCGCAGCATGGCGGACGTTTCACCGGTGAGCCGGCCTATTTCAAACATTCCATGGGCGCGGCCAATGCTATCATGGAAAAGGCCGGGATGAAGCCGCAGGATTTCAACTATGTTGTCTTCCATCAGCCGAATGGAAAATTCCCTCAGCGGGTCGGCAAGATGCTTGGATTCACCAAAGAACAGATCGAGCCGGGTTGGTTGTCACCGACATTGGGTAATACCTACTCGGGTGCATCACCGATCGGTTTGACCTCGACTCTGGATATTTCCAAGCCGGGTGATTTGATTCTGATGGTATCGTACGGTTCCGGTTCCGGTTCCGATGCCTTTATCTGGAAAGTAACCGAGCGTATCGATGAGGTCCGCGATAAAGCGGTGCGAACACGTAAATTGCTCGATGAAAATATTACGTATGTTGACTATGGAACCTATGCCAAGTTCAGGCACAAAATTCGGAAGAATGATTAGGAGGTGAGACTGATGAGAGATGTTGCAGTAGTTGGCGTAGGTATAACGAAATTCGGAGAGGTTTGGGATAATTCTCTTCGTGATATATATGTCGAGGCGGCGCTGGCGGCGATTGATGATGCCGGTGTGGATCATCTCGACTCGATGACAGTCGGTTGTATGACCGGCGGTCTGTTTGTCGGACAGGAACATCTGGGTTCGCTTCTGGCCGATTACCTGGGGCAGAAAAATCTGGCCGCGTCGCGTGTTGAGACGGCTTGTGCTTCGGGTGGTTTGGCGTTTCGTAATGCCTTTATCGAAGTTGCATCCGGGATGTCCGATATCGTTATGGCCGGTGGGGTCGAGAAAATGACCGATATCGGCGGCGATGGTGCCACGTATGCTCTGGCGGCGGCGGCCGACCAGGAGTATGAAGTTTTTCATGGCGCCACGTTCCCCGGTTTGTATGCCCTGATGGCGGTCGCGCACATGGAGAAGTATGGTACGACTCGCGATATGCTTTCGGCGGTAGCGGTTAAGAATCATAATAACGGTTCGATGAATCCGTTCGCGCAATACCCATTCAAAATAACCAAAGAGACGGTTGAAAATTCGGTGATGGTGGCCAGTCCGCTTCGTATCATGGATTGCTCTCCGATTACCGATGGGGCCGCGGCGGTAATTTTGACTACGGTTGATATCGCTAAGAAACTGGGTAAACCGATTATCAAGGTTATCGGTTCGGGTCATGCGACCGATATGATTGCCCTGCATTCACGTGATGATATTACGACGTTACAAGCCACTTCTGTGGCTGCCGAGAAGGCATTCAAGATGGCCGGCAAGACGATTAAAGATATCGATTTTGCCGAGGTGCATGACTGTTTCACGATTGCCGAGATTATTGTCACCGAATCGCTCGGTTTGTTCGCGCCGGGTAAAGGCGGTGAAGCGGTATTGAAGGGTGAGACATCGCTTGAAGGTGCTTTTCCGATTAATACGTCCGGAGGATTAAAATCCAAGGGACATCCGGTAGGGGCGACCGGTGCGGCGCAGATTGTTGAAGTGGTAAAACAGCTTCGGGGTGAGGCCGAGAACGGTCGTCAGTTGAAAAACAACCCGAAAGTTGGTATGGCGCAAAATATGGGTGGTTCCGGCGGTTCCACTCTCGTTCATATACTGGAGGTGGATTGATGTTTCCGTCACGAATCTGGAGAGAAGCCAAACATCGTTATCGGTTGGAAGCCGGCAAGTGCAAAAAATGCGGCAAGGTCGTTTTTCCATATCGTTTGATTTGTCCCGAATGCGGACACCGTGAATTCGAAAAGGTAATCCTTCCCGATACGGGAAAACTGGTTACTTTTTCGGTTATCCGGGTGGCACCGTCGCAGTTCACCGATGAGGCACCGTACGCTATCGGTATCGCTGAGTTGACCAATGGCGTCAAACTGCTGGCGCAGATAGCCGATTGTGATGTCGATCAGATCAAGGTCGGAATGGAGATTCGGATCGAGTTCCGCCGTGTGCAGACCGACAGCCACCATGGTGTTTTGAGCTACGGTTATAAATTCGTACCCAAATGGTACTGATAGCGATATAAACAAGTAATAGTGCAGATGTATTTCTGCATGGTGCAATTCATCCTTATTACACAGGGATGGAGTATAGATGTTTAGAATTGAATCGAAGGTAAACACTTCCTCGGAAGCGTACAAAGAAAACTATAAACTCAATAAAGAGCAGCATCTCGTTTTAAAGGAGCGACTGGAGAAAATCAAAGTCGGTGGTACCGAACGAGCGCGGAAAGTGCACCTCGATCGGGGTAAACTCCTGACGCGCGAACGGGTCTCGCTTCTGTTTGATAAAAACACACCGTTTCTTGAGTTGTCGCAACTGGCTGCATACGATATGTACGACAACGATGCGCCGGCATCTGGTTTGATTACCGGTATCGGTGTCGTGCATGGCCGCGAGGTGATGGTCATAGCCAACGATGCGACGGTGAAAGGCGGGACGTATTATCCCATAACGATATTGAAACATGCCCGGGCACAGCGTATTGCGGAGGATAATAATCTGCCGTGCGTATATCTGGTTGACTCGGGCGGGATATACTTACCGCTGCAATCGGGTGTTTTTCCCGACAAGGATCATTTCGGCCGGATATTTTACAATCAGGCACGGATGTCGGCGAAGGGTATCCCGCAGATTTCGGCTGTACTTGGTTCATGCACCGCCGGTGGGGCATATCTTCCGGCGATGTCCGACGAGACGATTATGGTCCGCAAACAGGCGACGATTTTTATCGGCGGCCCGCCGCTGGTGAAGGCGGCGACAGGTGAGGTCGTCTCGGCCGAGGATCTTGGTGGTGCCGATGTGCACTGTCGGACATCGGGCGTGGCCGACCATTATGCCCAAAATGATAAACATGCGCTGGGTATTTGCCGTAATATCATCGAGAACCTGAATCGTCCGGTTAAACATGAGCTGGAGATGTCGGAACCGGAGGAACCATACTATGATTCCGATGAGCTGTATGGTGTGGTGCCCAATGATTACCGCAAGCCGTACGATATCCGCGAGGTGATTGCGCGATTGGTTGATGGGTCGAAGTTTCATGAATTTAAGGAACTGTACGGTATGACGCTGGTGTGCGGTTTTGCCAATATTATGGGTTACCCGGTTGGAATACTCGGCAACAACGGGATTTTGTTCTCCGAATCGTCACTTAAGGGTTCGCATTTTATTGAGCTTTGTACTATCCGCAAGATTCCTCTGCTGTTTTTGCAGAATATTACCGGCTTTATTGTCGGGCGGCAGTACGAGGCAGGCGGTATTGCACGTGACGGCGCCAAGCTGGTGCATGCGGTGGCCAACGCCCAGGTGCCGAAATTCACGGTGATTGTCGGTGGCTCGTTCGGGGCCGGTAATTATGCTATGTGCGGCCGGGGTTATTTCCCGCGTCTGCTGTGGATGTGGCCCAATTCGAAAATATGTGTCATGGGCGGCGAGCAGGCGGCCGGTGTTCTGTCAACGGTAAAGGTAAAGCAACTCGAACGTCAGGGTAAGAAACTGACCGAAGAGGAAATCGATGCTATTCGTAAACCGGTGCTTGAGAAGTACGAAGCGGAATCATCACCGTACTATTCAACAGCGCGATTATGGGATGACGGCATTGTCGGTATGACCGAAACCCGCGAGGCAATTGCGCTGGGGATTGCGATGTCACTAAACGAGCCGATACCCGAACAAAAATATGGTGTCTTCAGGATGTAGAGGATATCGATATGCGTTATGAAACGATTAAATATAAAATCGTAAACAATATCGCTTATGTGACTTTCTGTCGGCCGGAAGTGCATAATGCTTTCAACGACACGGTTATTTACGAGATGACCGACCTGTTCGATAAACTCGAAGCGGAAAAAGAGCTTCGTGCGGTTGTGCTGACCGGCGAAGGGAAATCGTTCTGCGCCGGGGCCGATTTGAACTGGATGAAACGGGTTATCACGCAGTCGTTCGAGGAAAACCTGAAAGAGTCGAATGCGTTGGCCGACCTGTTTGCGAAAATCTACAGTTTTCGATGTCCGGTTATCGGAAAAATCAACGGGGCCGCTATCGGTGGTGGCGTTGGTTTTGTGTCAGTGTGCGATATCGCTATTGCGGCCGAGTCGGCGGTGTTTTCATTTTCCGAGGTGAAAATCGGACTGGTGCCTGCTTGTATCGGACCGTACGTCGTTAAAAAAATCGGTGAAGGAAAGGCTCGTGAGTTTTTTATCACCGGTGAACGGATGAAAGCCAAAAAGGCATACAAAATCGGTTTGATAAATAATTATACCGACAACGACGAACTCGACAAGACGGTCGATGAATTACTAAAGATGATTAAATCATCGGGGCCGGAGGCTATTTCGGTGGCCAAGAAATTAGTGTCGTCGGTGCCGAATATGGATGAAGCTGAATACAAACCGTTTACGGCCGAGATGATTGCCAAACTACGAATATCGGATGAAGGGCAGGAAGGGATGAATGCCTTTCTTGAAAAACGTAAGCCGGGATGGGTCAAGAAATAAATGAGCAAAACTCTTTTTAATAAGGTGCTGGTCGCCAATCGCGGTGAGATTGCAGTCCGAATAATGAACGGATGCCGACTGCTCGGTATCCCGACGCTGGCGGTTTATTCTACGGCTGACAAAAACGCGGTGCATGTTCGTACCGCCGACGAAGCGGTCGAGATCGGACCACCGCCGCCGAATGAATCGTACTTATCTATCGACAAAATAATCGAAACGGCCAAAAAATATAACTGCGATGCGATACATCCGGGGTACGGTTTTCTCGCGGAGAATCCATTGTTGCCCGAAGCGTGTGAAAAAGCGGGTATCGTGTTTATCGGTCCGTCGGCGGAAGCGATGCGCCTGATGGGTAACAAAGTCGAGTCGCGTATAAAAATGGCCGATGCGGGTGTACCTCTGATTCCGGGTATGAAATCGGCCGGGGCGAGTATCGAAGAATTCAGGCAGGCGGCCGATAAGGCCGGTTACCCGGTGCTGATTAAAGCGGCCGCCGGTGGTGGCGGTAAGGGGATGCGGGTTGTTAAAAATCCGGAAGATTTACAGGCTTCGGTCGAGGCGGCGAAGCGTGAAGCCAAGAACGCATTCGGGGACGATACGGTATATCTTGAAAAATATATCGAGGACCCGAGGCATATCGAGTTTCAGGTGCTGGCCGATAATCTTGGACATACGATTCATCTATTCGAGCGCGAATGTTCGATACAAAGACGGCATCAAAAAATTATCGAAGAAACACCCTCGACCGCTTTGTCCGATGATGTTCGCAAAAAAATGGGTGAAGCGGCGGTGAATGTGACCGAGGCGGCCGGGTATCGTAATGCCGGAACGGTTGAGTTTTTACTTGATAAAAACAGCAACTTTTATTTTCTGGAGATGAATACCAGACTGCAGGTGGAGCATCCGATTACCGAGATGGTGACCGGTGTTGATCTGGTGGTCGAACAAATTCGTATCGCGGCCGGACTGGAAATTTCCGAGTATGTCTTTAATGCAACCCAACGCGGACATGCGATAGAATGTCGTATTTACGCTGAAGATGGTGAGAACAACTTTCTGCCGTCGTCGGGTGATATATTATACTATGAAGAACCGACCGGGCCGGGTATCCGGATTGATTCCGGAGCCGATGGTTTATCGGCGATAGGGGTCGAGTACGATCCGATTATTGCCAAGCTGATTACTTATGCACCTAATCGTGAACTGGCCATTTCTAAGATGATTAGTGCCCTGAAAGATTATAAAATACTCGGGATTAAAACCTCGCGCAAATTCATGATAGAGGTGCTGAAACATCCCGAATTTATCGCGGGACGAACCTATACCGATTTTATCGAACGGAATATGTCGGATAGAAACATGAATTACGAAGCGGAGGCGGAACTGGCGGCGGCGGTATCGTCGGCGGCCATGATGCAATCGAGTAAAGCTGTCGCGGTCGGCAATCGTGAAGTAACACCGTCACCATGGCAGACAATCGGTCCTTGGGAGATTGGCCAGAGGATTTCAAAATGATTAATCAGTTTATCTATCAAAATGATGTTCTCGAAACCAATACCGAGGTGTTGGCCAACGGCTACGAGATAACAATCGGGGAAAATAAATATCATATCAGTCGTATTGCCGATGGTAAGTACGATGTCGAGTTGAATGGTACAAAAAGTACCGTTTGTTGTGTAATCAAAGATAACAAGTCGTATATCGATATCGATGGTTTACTTCTTGAACTTGGAATCCCGAGCGACGATAGCTCTAATGCCGGCGGCGCGGCCGGATTGGTCGGGGAGAAGGATAAAATCTTTGCGCCGATGCCGGGTAAGGTTGTCAAACTGCTGGTAAAGGACGGCGAAGAAGTGAAGGCGAAACAGCCGATGGTGATTGTTGAGGCGATGAAAATGGAGCATCAGGTAAATTCGCCGTCGGATGGCAAAGTGAAAAAGATTAATTTCGCCGATGGTGACCAAGTCGATACAGAAACCCCGATTATCGAATTGGATATTGAAGAGTAGTCTTAAAGCTCGATTATTCGTAAAGGCGGACATCGTGTCCGCCATTTTTTATAATTTATAGTTTATCCCCAAGCCTGCGTGCGGGCATCAAATTGGAGGGGAAGCTGGTGGAATAACGGCTCGGTATAATTATGATATGTATTACTGTGGGTTTTGGCCAGATTGGTCTTGAGAAATATCCGTCCGACAAGATCGACACAAAACGGCTCCCCTAGACATTCCTCGCCAAACAATTCTTTGAATATCTCCAGATTGAATATGCGCCGCTTGTTCATTGTTTTCCAGCAATGCTCCAATACAAACCATTTGAGATTGACAATACGTCTGCCGCAGTTTATTTGAAATCCATCGCGTATTAAACCGGTCACCAAAATCGGTTCCGATTCTGTAATACCTAGATTAGTCCCGGACCTGATTTTCCCCTCTATTAGTTCATGCGCCTCTTTCCATGTTCGCACTTTAACCCCCCGAAATATCCACAGCCGTTATTCATCAGCTAATTTATGTCTATATTAAAATCCATTATCCCCCGAAATATTACGAATATCAAAAATCGTCAAGCGAGAAGCCGGACAAATGTTACGATAATAATATGGCCCCGAAGAGCGATTTTGTCAACCGTTTTCCGTGGTGGGTGGGGATGTCGCAGTGCGACAATCATTTATATTTCTATTGACAACAAAGCAATTTAAATCATATTTCAATTTCATATTATGGATACCAAAGAACAGCCAAGACCGCCGTTTCGACGAAAATACTTCATTTTAATTATTTACTTTTTTGTGGCCGCACTGATACTGCTGGCCTTTACCACTTATCCCGGGTTCAACTGGTATGACAAAGATATGTTCGCCGATATGGTTTACGGCAAGGCCTACAAGCCGTTTGTCTATCGGACACTAATACCCTCGACTGTCAGGTTTATTACCGAAATCACTCCGCAGATTTTAATAGACAAAATAGAGTCGTTCGCCCGGGGTAAATGGCTGATGCAGGAGATGATTTATATCGCCGGTATGGATGAGGAGTACATCTACGAATATATGATTGCGCTTTTTATCATGCTTTTATGTTTTGTCGGGTTTGCCTATAGCCTGCGACGATTAATACAAATACATTATAATTTCCCTGATTTTGTCGCTGACCTGATCCCGGTCGGAGCTTTAGCTTTAATTCCGGCCTTTTTCAGATATTATAATCAGTTGTACGATCCGGCGACATTGTTTTTGTTTGCTTTTGGCTTGGTGATGGTGTCAAGGCGGAAACATGTATGGTATTATGCCATTTATATTCTGGCCGCATTTAATAAAGAAACGGCGCCGTTGCTGGCGATACCCTTTATATTTATGGAGTGGAACCGGATTTCGAAGATTAAACTGTTCACCCATCTGGGAATTCAGTTTATTATCTGGCTGGGAATAAAATCATTAGTGAGTTATATCTATATGGGTAATCCGGGTCTCTTTATAACTTTTAACTTTTTTAATCATACATTAACGATGCTGACCCGTCCATTCCCGCTTTTATATATGCTTTTAGCTTTCGCTGTTTTCGGAAAATTAATTGTTTGTAGATGGCGCGACAAACCGCTTTTTCTCCGGCGCTCATTCCTCGTGAGTTTTATAATCCTGACAATTGCCGGTATGTTGTTTGGCGTCTTCGATGAACTGCGGATATTTTATGAGGTATATCCTCTTGCTTGTTTGCTGATAATACCATCGTTGAACGAACTGTTTAATATTGCGCCCGTACAAATGAAAATCAAGGACAACAGCTAATGTACATTTGGGAGCATAAATATAAAGGATTAATCGCCCGAACGGTACGTCTGCTTTTGTATCTGTTCATCTCCGGGTTGGTTGTAATGATATTTGTCGTGCATCCGGGTATCAACGGTTACGAACCGGCCGCCTTTGGTAATATGATAGAGGGCGAAGCCCACCGGCCTTTTGTATATCGGACATTGGTTCCGTCGATAATTGGTTTCATAGGCGATCTTTCACCCGAATCTATCGAAAATAAATTTATAGAAATAAAGAAAAACAGCTTCTCACTAAGCCGATTCGCTGATTTATCTTCTATTAGTGATGATTATGTCTATAAGTTCTATATTACTATAATATTGCTGTTTTTTTCGTATTTTGGCTTTACGATTGTATTAAGAAAATTAATAAGGTTGTACTACGATTATCCCGGTTTTGTAGCCGATTTTGCACCAGTCGGTGCTTTGTTGATTATTCCGCTATTGTTCCGTTACTGCAACTATATGTATGACCCGGTTACATTACTGTTGTTTTCGCTTGCATTATATTTTATTTCAACCGGCAAGCGCCTATGGTTCTATCTGATATTTATTTTGGCGGCTATTAATAAAGAGACGGCCATTTTATTAACCGGATTGTTTGTTGTAAAGGAATATGACAATTTCTCAAAAAAGGCTTTGATAAGTAATGTGATACTCCAATTATTCATCTGGGCCGCAATAAAGGGCGGTATAAATTATATTTATCAGAATAATCCCGGTTCAATAGTTGAGTTTCATTTATTGAATTATAATCTGCTTTTATATGAACGACCGTTAAGCCTGATATTTAGCGGTATTATTGTATTCGTATTTTATCGACTACTTAAATATCGGTGGCAGGAAAAATCTTTGTTTCTTAAAAATAGTTTTTGGATTGTATTATTACCGATGGTGATTCTCGCCTTGTTGTTTGGTTATATCGATGAGTTGCGTCAATATCAGGAAGTTTTTCCCGTATTATTTCTACTAATCCTGCCATCAATAATTGACATATTCAAAATCAATAATCGACCGACAACTGAAAACCGATAACCGATAAATGACTACCGATTACTATTCTCAATATAATACTCAAGATACGCTTGCCCCTTGGGAGTTAATTCGTAGTACGTATGATTGCGATGTTTGATCCACTTATTTTTGACGATATTTTTTCGATATTGGATAATCAGCGGTTTGACCCGTTTAAGAAGTTTCATCTCGCGTAATTTGCTATGACTATCGAATACTGCCTGCCGGTCGATATTAAGAGCCGCCGCGACTTTCAGCGAATAATCGACCCCGAGTAATTGATGATGTTTCATAATCGCAAAATCGATGTTATTTAACTCCTGATAATCATTACCGGGGACAAAATCGTTTTCTGCAAGAATATCTTGCCATTCAAGCGATATCAGTCGGGAGTTATCGGCTTTGTTCAAATTGGTGCAATCAGCTTTATGTACCTTGATAAAATTATCATGACTGTAATAACCGGTTATTTTATCGTCGGTGGTCGGGCGGCAGCATCGAGCCAGTATATAATCTTCTTTTAATTTCATTCTTTTAAAAATCCAATGCTTTCAATATACCCAATTATTCGGAAGATATTACTCTTGATTTTTGCTCTTTCGACAATTACTTTTAAAATCAGGCATGACCGACAGTTTGATTACATCTCCGCTTGGCATTCTGGCTGTTTTAGCCGGAGTCGCTTCTTTCTTTTTCTTCCTTGAAAAGAAAACCGGATGGAAAGTATTCAATTTTTTCCCGCCGCTTCTGTTTATATATACGATACCGCTGATATTTTCCAATACCGGATTGATTCTTAACAAGTCGCCGGTTTATGATTGGATGGGTGGCACGGTACTTCCGATGTTCCTGATAATTATGCTTCTCGATGTCGATGTGGCATCCGCATTCAGGGTGATGGGGCGCGGGATATTTGTTCTTTTGTTCGGAACCGCCGGTGTTATTATCGGTGCGCCGATTGGATATTTTCTGGTAAAAAGCGGATTGGGTCCGGAAGTATGGAAAGGTTTCGGTGCTCTTGCCGGAAGCTGGATAGGGGGGACCGGAAACATGGCGGCGGTCAGTGAAGGATTGGGCACGTCAGGATCGGATTTTGGTCTCGCGGTGCTGGCCGACAATCTGGTTTATGTTATCTGGCTTCCGATTATGCTCGGCTCGAAAAACGTAGCGAAATGGTTCAACAAATTCACCAAAGTTAATCCGAAACGGATCGAGATGCTTGAAAAATCAGCGGGAGATTTATCGACCGATAAAGGAACACCAGAGATGCGGCATTTACTTTATCTGATATTTTTCGGACTGTTTTTCGCCTGGTTGGCGGGGAAAATCGCCGGGTATATGCCGCTGGTACCTCCGGTGTTAACCGCCAGTTCATGGAAGATTCTCTTGATTACCACATTTGGAATATTATTATCGATGACTAAGGCGAGGAATATTCCAGGCAGTCATCCGTTGGCGATGGCGCTTATATATCTATTTGTTGCTAATATGGGAGCGCGGGCCGATGTCAGCGGTTTGGCCGAGCAGGCGCCCTGGTTTTTGGTCGGGGCTTATATCTGGATTTTTATTCATGGTGCCTTTTGTATTCTGGGGGCGCGGCTTTTCCGGGTTGATGTTCATTCGACCGCGATTGCCAGTGCCGCGAATATCGGCGGAGCCGCCAGTGCTCCGGTCGTCGCTGCTTATCATAATCAAAGACTGGTTCCGGTAAGTATTTTGATGGCGCTAATTGGTTATGCCATAGGCAATTACGGCGCCTTTGCCGCCGCCTGGTTGTGTTATCTGGTCTCGTAAGGAATATCCAAATTATAGTCTTTATTGTTACAGATTAACTTGTCTTTTATATATCCGATTGATATTGGCCGAATCGCTTAAAAATATCCTGTTTTCACCGATATATATATAAAATACGTTAAAACCAGACCGTAAACAGGTCAATTGAATGGAGTGGATTATGCACGATAAGCACACGCGTAAAAATGCGGGTTTTACCCTGATTGAATTAGTCATCGTAATCGTCATTCTGGGTATTTTGGCCGCGGTGGCTATCCCCAAACTTTTTAGTGTTACCAGAGAGGCCGAGGAAGCTTCGGTCGCCAATATGATTTCCAGTCTGGAATCGACATTGTCTATGTACACGGCCAGGCAGATGTTAGACGGTGGGTCGATAGGTGTTCACAATCCTTTTGATGATCTCTCAAACATACCGTCCAACTATAACGGCGAAAACGATCCGGTTAATCCGACCAATACACCCGACGGAACCTGGTCTTGGCGTCCGACCGGCAATTGGATTATGTACAATCCGAAGGGCTCGATTAGCGGTGGATGGACAAGTGGTGGTGAGCAGTTTATTATTTATCAGGTCCAGGCTGTGGTTGACGGTGCCGATACGGTCGGCCTGCGACTCACGACAACTCCCGCCTACGAATATACCTGGTAGTCGGGTTATTGTTTGAGTGTACTATTCGTAATATTAGACAATTGTAACGATTATAAAAATCTAAATAAGATAAGTACCTAATGGCCAGAAAAAAAATCGGCGATATTCTGATTGAAAAGGGGTTAATTTCTGCAGTTCAGCTTGATGAGGCGCTTAAGGAACAGAAAGAATCCGGTCGCAAAGTCGGCCAAATTCTGATTGACAAGGAGTGGCTGACTGAAGAGCAACTGGTTGATGCGATTTCGGAAAATCTCAGTATCCCGCGTATGTCGCTGGAAACAATGGTCATCGATCCCGGCGTTATCGCTATGGTCCCGGTCGAAATTGCGCGTCGGTATTGTCTTATCCCGGTTATCAAAATCAGGGATAATATTCTGACCGTGGCGATGGCTGACCCGTTAAATATTATTGCTATCGAGGAACTGCGCTATCTGACTAAGATGGAGATCAAGCGTATCGTTGCGCTGCAGTCGGAGATTAACGCCGCTATCGATCAATATTATTCGGTAGCCGATTCGCTGGGCGGTTTTATCAACAAACACCCGGAAAAACCGACCGAGCAGGAATCGGCCAAACGGGTGGAAAGTATTTCTATCGCCGGTGATGATGCCCCGGTCGTAAAGCTGGTTAATTTGATTATCATTCAGGCGGTCAAGGATAGAGCGTCGGATATACATATTGAACCGGACGAAAGCCAGTTGCGGGTTCGGTATCGTGTCAACAGCGTGATGAAAGAGGAAGCCTCGCCGCCCAAAAACCTGCAGAATGAAATTATTTCCCGAATAAAGGTCGCCTCCAATATGGATGTTTCGGAGAAACGACTTCCGCAGGACGGTCGTTTGATTATGCGTATTGACGATACAGATATTGATTTGCGTATTTCGACGCTGCCGACTATTCATGGTGAAAAGGTTGTAATAAGAATTCTGGATCGCAGGATTTTAAATATTGGATTGGGGGAACTCGGCTTTTCCGAAAGGCTGATAGTTCGCTGGAACGAACTTATTCAGAAGAAGGAAGGGCTGATTGCTATTACGGGACCGACCTCAAGTGGTAAAACGACCACATTGTATTCCTCTTTGCAGGAAATAAACTCAATCGAGAAGAATATTATTACGGTTGAGGATCCGGTCGAATATTCCCTTCCGTTGATTAATCAGGTTCAAACCAATGAAAAAGCCGGATTGACCTTTGCATCATCGCTGCGCTCTATTCTCCGACAGAATCCGGATATTATCATGATTGGTGAAATTCGTGATGCCGAGACCGCTATCATGGCGATTCGTTCGGCTTTGACCGGTCACCTTGTACTATCAACGTTGCACACCAATGATGCCCCAAGCAGTATCACGCGATTGGTTGATATGGGGATGGAAACATATCTGGTTGCCTCCGCTTTAAAAGGTGTCCTGGCCCAACGTCTGTTGAGAACCAACTGCCCCGATTGTATGGAATCATATCGTCCGTCCGAAGTGCAGTTAAAACTGGCCGGGTTGACCGAATCGGCCGATATGATAGATTTTAAACACGGGGTAGGGTGCAATAAATGTCGTATGACCGGTTTCAAAGGCCAGACCGGTATTTATGAATTAGTTGTAATTGATGATGCTATCCGAGAGATGGTCATCAGCGGAACATCGGATACCCAGATTAAAAATTATGCGCTTGGTCATGGATACCGTCCGTTATTTGACGAGGGTATCGATAAAGTAAAGACCGGAACTGTCTGTCTCGAAGAACTCCTGCGCGGTATATCCATCATTGAGAAATCCGGGGCAGCCGTTCAGGGTGAGAGAATTACAGTAAATGCCTAAAACATTTTCATATTCCGCTCGAACGTTAAACGGTAAAAAACGAACCGGGACGATTCAGGCCGAGGATGCCGATCGGGTGGCGGTTATTCTGTCCGAACAGCAGTTAATCCCGACCGAAATCAAAGCGGTTAAATCATCCGACAAACGTGGCCTATTCGGTTTGATGAAAAGCCGGACATTTGAAGAATTGATAATGTTCACGCGCAACCTGGCCACGCTTTATCGGGCCGGTATTCCAATATTGAGATCATTGTCGATTATAAAAATCGGGGAGGAGGACGGATATTTCAATCGAACGATTAAGGATATCCGTGACAGCGTCCAATCGGGCCGCTCGTTATCCGATTCTATGGCCGATTACCCGAAAATATTCCCGCGCATATATACCGCCTCGATAGCCGCCGGAGAATACTCCGGTAAACTTGATCTGGTGCTGGAGTCGCTTGGGGTCATGCTTGAAAAAGATTTGGAATTGAACCGCCAGATTAAAGCCTCGATGCGCTACCCGATAATGGTCGTCTCGGCTATTGCGCTGGCATTTATCGTTCTATTGGTTTTTGTAATTCCCCGGTTTATGAATTTTTATTCGATGATGGGTGCGGACTTGCCGCTTCCGACACAAATGCTAATCTGGATGAATCATTTTATCACCAGTTATGCCGCTTTCATTATTGTCGGTATCATTGCCTTTATATTCTTACTGCGAAAAATATACTCCTCGACGTCGGGTCGAATGTTTTTCGACACCAAATTTTTGCAGATGCCGATTTTCGGTGATTTAATCATTAAGGGTAGTATCGCGCGGTTGTCGTATATGTTTCAGATATTGATAAAAAGCGGACTGCCGATTGTTCAATCGCTGGATATGCTGGCCGATGTTATTAAAAATTCGGTACTTTCCGGAGAGGTCAAGTATCTGGGCGAAGTGTTCAGGGAAGGAAAGGAAACAACTCTGCTTTCCGGCAAAATGGTCTTTTTCCCTGAGATGGCGCTTCAGATGATTATGGTCGGGTTGGAAAGCGGTGCACTGGATAGTATGCTTGAAGAAATCGCCAATCATTATAGTCAGGAAGTCGATTATAAGTCGCGGCAGTTAGCCTCACTTCTTGAGCCGATTTTAACTGTCGTTCTGGGTGTTTTTGTCCTTATCGTCGCGCTGGCTATCTTTATGCCAATGTGGAACTTAATCCAGTTATTCAAAGGATGAGGATTTTAAAGAATCGGATAATATGTCCGATAATAGAGTAGAATAGTATTAATACGTTTTTTTTAAAAATGAAAGGAGACGGCATGTTTCGAAACAGGTTTTCCAACCGTGGGGGCTTCACTTTAATCGAGTTGATCATTATTATTGTGGTCCTCGGGATTTTGGCCGCCGTGGCCATTCCGAAGTACTCCGATATTACCGGTGAAGCCAAGGAAGCCTCGGCACGAGCCGCCCTGGGGGCGTTAAGATCAGGTATTTCGATTTATTACGGTAACCAGGCCGTAACCACTGGTACTGCCGCCTGGCCGGCAATCGATTCGTTGAGAACATCCGGTGTCGTCATGGAGCATAGTATTCCCAAAAATCCGTACCAGAGCGACAGCAATGCTCCGGATAGTATTGTTACCGGTGTTACCAAAGGTACGACCGTTGGTTCACGCGGCGGTTGGGCATATAATGCTTCGACCGGCGAAGTTTGGCTTAATACCGGCACCACCGGCGAGAACGACTGGTAAGATGAAAAATTTTGGGCTCGGTTCTATTATAAGAGGCGCCGAGCAGCATCGCGGCTTTACTCTGGTTGAGCTAATAATTATCATCGTCGTGCTGGGTATCCTGGCGGCGGTGGCGATTCCCAAGATGGGATTGATGACCGATAGTTCCAAGGTTAATGCGACCAGAGATGAAATGATGAGGATAAAATCCGCTATTGTCGGTGATGCTCGCGTGGTGGCCGGCGGCGAATTTATTAACCGGGGTTTTGAGGGCGATGTCGGTTTTGCACCATCGCGTCTTGAAGACCTGGTAAGCAAACCGGATACGGTTTCTGTTTACGATAAATTTACGCGGCTGGGCTGGAATGGACCGTATATCGACAGCGCCGGGCAAAATTATTTGTATGATGCCTGGGATATCGCTTACAGTTACAATGCGGGAACCAGAACAGTAACATCAACCGGCGCCGATCCCGATATCGTCATCAGTTTTTAATCCCGGCTTTATTAAACCGCCGGGGGAAAGTGATGGTTTTTTGACACAGTTCGGGATACCGATAACAAGTCGAAAAACCGATTAACATCGAATGAATATGCAGCTTGAGCAAATAAAAAAACGGATTTCCGAGTTTCCCGGGTGGATGCGGTCGAAGTTAAAGATTGGCAGACATATACGTTTTGGCCGGACCATCGCGATATCGTTTAATGAAAACTCAATCCAGATGGCGACCGCCGTAAATTTATGGCATCGGTCCCGACTAGTGAATGTTACTAAAATCTATATCCCGGGATCTTACAATACCGAAGAACAGCACCGCAATTTTACCGTTCTTGAGATTAACAAGTATATCAAGCAATATGGAACCCGACTAACCCGATATGTACTCGGGGTCGGTAGTCCCGATTCAGCTTTCAGGACTATCCCGATGCCTGAGATGCCGCGGAAGGAACTGGCGCAGGCTATTCGCTGGGAAGCCGATAAACGGGTGCCGTTCGGACTTGATAATGCTTATTTTGGGTATCACCTTACCAACACCGAGACGACCGCCACCGGCGAGTCGATTCTGGTGTCGCTGATTGCCGTTTCCAAAAGTGAAGTAGATACCCTGATGCAGGTTCTGAATTCGACCGATATACGAGTCAACGCCGTTTATCATGAGCTGGAAGCGGTCGGCCGTTTGCTTCCGTATATCAAGAATTATGATCCCGCCAAAACATACGCTTTGATTAATATTAAACGGGATCGCTCAGAAATCAGCTATTACCGGGGCAGGCGACTTGAGTTTATGCACATCAGTTCGGTTGGTTCATCGGCCCTGGCCGATATCTCCGGCGATAATAAATACGAAGCTTTTACTAAACTGCTAGTTAATGAAATCCAGACCTCGCTTGATTATTATGTCGGGCAGTTTTCGAATACATCGACCGATTCGGTTTTTGTTTATGGTGATCTGTCATATTCCGACGACCTTATCAGTAATTTGTCACAACAGTTCGGAATCGACTTTTTACGATTCCCCGTCGATAATTTGGATGAATCGAAAATATGCCGTGAAGAGTATCACGATCAAATACCGGTATCATTAAGTTCGGTCGCGCTGGCAATGATCGATTATGACATGATCGACTTTCTGCCTCCAAGTATTAAAGAGCGGTACACATCCACCCAATATATCAGAAAGGCGGTGCCTGCCTTTGTATTTTTTGCCGTCCTGTTGTTATCGGCATGGACAATGATGCGTTTCCGCAATGATATTATGTACGGCTGGCTATCCGCTTTACAGGCTCAAATCTCGCTCTATGAAAGCTCGCAGCCGGTTATTATGTATAATCAGATTAAACGGCAGATGGCGATTGATAAAGAAATTCTGAAAACTCTGGATAAAGAGCCGACCAACCTGCATCTGAATTTGAAAGAGCTGTCGCGTATTACGCCCAAACAGGTAAAACTTAACCTGTACGATCTGGACAAAAAAGTTAACAATAAAAATTTGATACTGGCCGGATCGGTAATATCGAATGATCCGCCGCCCGAAGTTGTCCTGGCGGAATTTATCGTAAGGCTTCAAAACTCGCCGTTTTACAGGAATGTGAATCTCGACAAGCATACAAAAACGTACAGCAATAATAAATTTGTAATTGAATTTCAAATAGGTATGGATGCCGTTCTATGAAAAAGCGTCACCTGATAACAGCCCTGGCTTTTGCGGCGATGATAGCCCTTGTAGTTGTTTTGCTAATTATACCGCAGATAGAAAAAACCGAGGAGACCCAAAACAAACTGGCCGAGTCGGATGCTAAAATCGCCGAATATATGAAAACGATGGTAGAGTTTCCCGGGTTTTTCAAAACACAGCAGGAGTTATTCCGGAAGAAAAACTCGTTGATTTCGAGATTGTATTCAAAGGATGATTTGATAAAATTATTCGATCGTATAGAAAAATTGTCCCTTTCGTATAATCTAACAGTGATTGAAATTTCTCCCTCGGTTGAGGAGCTTTTAAGATTAAACAGCCGTCTGCTCGATAGCGATAAACCGCAGCCACTGGATATTATTGTCAGATTTCGCGGCGATCTGCAAAACAGTGGAAAATATATCGCGGATATCGAGAATGAAGATTTCTTCAACGGTGTTAATCTTTGCCGCATTTACAATCATATCGACAATCAGAAGGAATCCGAAGTTAATTTCGGATTTAAGGCGATTCTCGGAACGATTAAGGATAGCTGATGGATGCAAAAAAACGACAACGACTGGTTTACGTTTTCGCTGCTATCGCAATGATATGGGCGCTGACTAATATCTCCGGTGACTCAAAGAAAAAAGATAACGCCAGGACAGAAACGTTAAGTACGGTACAACAAATTACCGTCGCCGAAAAACCTACCGGTACCATCGATATGTATATGTACGAAAAACTCGAATGGGGGCGGGATCCGTTTTATCGCCAGACGGTTAAAAAAACCGCTCGGATCGATGAACCGGAACCGATACCGGGATGGGAGTTGGGCGGTATTCTATGGAATGAAAATAATCCCTCGGCGGTTATAAATAAGAAGATAGTGCGGCACGGCGATATTATCAATGGTGCCCGTGTCGTGCAGATACATAAAGATATCGTAACACTTAAAAAAGATAATACCGAATTTACTTTGAATATAAAAAGGGACAAATCATGATACGTCGAATAGCATCAATAATAATCCCCCTGATTTTGATATTTTCCGCAGCGTTAGCGGGGCCGCTCGATTCACAGGAAAAAATATCACTCCAGTTTGAAGATCTCGAGCTATCGACCGTGCTGAATATGCTGGCCGACCAGTATAATCTTAACGTTATTCAATCGGGGCAAATTAATGGTAATGTCAGCCTGAGGCTTGAAAATGTCAGTTTGCGCGACGCTTTCGAGGCGATTCTGGCATCGAACGGATATAACTATTATCTGTCGGGTAACATCGTGGTTGTCAAACCGCTGGAATTGACACCATTCGGAGAAACTATCGCTCTCTCGCTTACACTTGATTATATCACGCCCGAAGCGGCGGTGACGGCTGTAAGCGACCTGTTATCACCCAAGGGGAAGATACAAGTTGTTGCCGGCAAAAACGAATCGGCATCCGGAACCGGTGTGATGCCGACCCGAATCGTGATTATAGATTTACCCGAGAATGTTGAATTGATAAAAAAATTCGTTCGTGAGATAGATAAAAAACAGCCGCAGGTATCGATACAGGTACGCTTGATTGAAACCAACGTCGATAATGATACCCGTATCGGTTTTGATTGGCCAACCGGACTGAGCGCCCGGTTTCATGGGCTAGAGGGAACCTCATCAACATCATCAACATCGAGTGATGAAACCGAGAATATTCTTCAGAAAGATTTCTCCGCTGGCGGGTGGACCTGGGGAAAAATGTCGATCGGCGAGTTACAGATGGCGCTTGATTTTCTTGATATGCGCGGTAACTCAAAATTGATTTCCGATCCCCGGATTACGACTCTGAATGATCACGAGGCGGAAATCAAAGTAACGACTATCATCCCGATTCAGACTATCAATCGTTTCAGCGAAGGCGGCGCGGTGCAGGATATCGTGACCTTCCAGGATGAGGAAGTTGGTATCACCCTTCTGGTGACACCGCATATCACTGCTGATGGGCAGATTATACTTGATGTCAATCCGAGCGTAGCCGAAATAATAGGTTATTCCGGATCGGCCGATAACCAGAAACCGATTACCTCCGAGCGTGCTATCCGAACCAAAATTACGGTCGGTGATAACGAGACTGCGGTGCTTGGCGGATTATTGAAAGAAAACAAAATCGAGGAAGAACAGCGACTGTTCTTTTTGGGTTCGATACCGATCCTCGGTAATCTTTTCAAACATAAATCAACTCAAACCAGCACGACCGATCTGACCATAATGATTACCCCGACCATCATCCGGAATTGATCCTCGTTTAAATAGAAAAAAAGTAAGGCAGGAATCATCGACTCCTGCCTTTTTCTATGGGGCGGGGCGTTCCTGTGGGCGGCAGACGCCCTTGTTCGTACCTTAAGAATCGTAGTTACTATGTTATAAAAGCGTCTATGAGACAAAAAAGAGGCTACCTTAGTTAAAAACTTTACAGAATGCGTGGTCGCTAAGCGCCACATTTTAAAGGAGGTAGCCTCATGCGGAAGATGCAGGA
>Ga0272443_10002589_pt1 | contig 22789 bp, 19 predicted proteins | sample SSMAcet12_FD_193581 | JGI IMG/M metagenome (GOLD analysis project Ga0272443, IMG submission 193581) | Marine sediment archaeal communities from Little Sippewissett salt marsh, Falmouth, MA, United States - SSM-Acet-12 | ecosystem: Environmental > Aquatic > Marine > Wetlands > Sediment ...
CCTCTTTTTTGGCGGCGAGAAAAACACCGTCCAGGAGCTCGCAATCGGCAGGGACTTCCCCGAAGAACGAGATCGGTCCGAAGGGGTGATCTCCCCAGGCAACCGCCCCGGTGAGGTTGACCCTGTGGTCCCAGGTCAGTCTGTCATCGAGAAATGCCCAGACAGGCTGACTGGGAATCTTGCGCCGGTTACCCGCTACGCCGATCACATCGTATCTCTCGAGACCCTCTGTAACACGGTCGGCAAGGAAGTAGTCGTCTATCCAGACGTCGTCATGGATAAAGACGAGTATCTCCTGGCCGTCCTTTGCCGAGATCCGTGCGTTATAGATCTCGGGGAGACCACGCCGGTTTGCAAAGGCCAGGCGCGAAACCAGGCGGCTGTCATGCGCAAGGCGCCGCAGGGAGATCCCCAGCGGGGATGTGCCCCAGAAGTCACGCTCCGACAACCGTGTTGCGCTGATAATCTCTATCATGAACCGTCTCTTTACCCTGTTCTTGCGAGCATGGGGCGGTGTGTGGATGTCATCATCGGTGAGATCCGATCCCGTCAAGATGGGCCGCGGCGGCGGAGTTATCGGGGTCTATGGCAAGTACCTTGTGGAAAAATGCAGCGGCGCTTTCCGTGTCCTGCAACGCGAGACTCATCTGACCCAGCAGATTATAGGCCTCGGCCGCGTTGCCCCCGATTTCGATCTCCCGTTCAAGGGCGGTCATGGCCTGGCCGTACATCCTCATGTTCAGGTATACGACCGCCTTATGACAGTTGATATTCGGATAATCCGGCTGAATCTCCAGGGCCCGGTCATACTGCAATAGTGCCTCCTCTGCACGTCCAACCGCGTAGTGGACCCGCCCGAGGAGGAAGAAGAGGGCCGGAAGCCTGAGTCCCATGGCGATTCCGCGTTCAAGCACTTCGATGGCTGCCCCATGCCTGTTCTCAAAAAAATATATCTGAGCCAGGTTATGGCAGGCACCCGCATGATCCGGGTCCCGTTCAAGGACCCAGAGGTACTCATCCCTGGCTCCATCGTAACGGCCTACCCTGTCCAGGGCCAGCCCCCGGTTGAACCTCAGCTCGATCATATCGGGGAAGAGAGCGCAGCCCCGGTCCAGCACCTCGAGGGCCCGGACCGGCATATCCAGTTCAAGGTACTGCTCAGCAAGGCCCTTATAGGCTATCCGGTCGCGGGGATTGTCCTTGAGCCTCTTCTCCCCGAGACTGAGGTACCGTTCCTGTTTGCCCCGTATGCGGTCCCGTCTCAACCTGCCATAATGATGGATGGGGATGCCGGTCCGGTACGAGGTCTTGTGGAACTGTCTGAAGGAGTGTGACACCGTCTCATGGACCGTTCCGGTAAAGCATATATCCGGATCCCTCCTGAAGAGACGTATCAGGTCCACCGGTATGAATCCGGGCAATCCCCACTCCTCTTCATAGTCGTTCGTGGTTAACGTCGAGTTGGAAAACAGCTGGGTGTCATAGTTTCTCAGCGTAAACACGAAACCGTCGACTGCCACCGAATCAATGACCTGTCTGATTTTATCGAGATCCCGGGCCGCTATCGCCTCATCGGCGTCCATGATCAGGATCCACTCTCCGGAGGCATGTGCGATCGACTGATTCCGGTGTCTGCTGTAGTCATCCTCCCAGGGATGGTGAAATACGGCGGCCCCGTAACGTTCGGCAATATCGACGGTGCGGTCGGTCGACCCCGTGTCTACGATAACGATCTCATCGACCAGCCCCTGGACACTCTCCAGACACCGGGGGAGAAACTCTTCCTCGTCTTTTGTGATCATGCAGAGCGATACTCTGATGTCCGGATCAGATGGTGCCATGAAATCCTTCTCTCCTTACCAGACTTTCCATGACGGAGGTCAATCTGTACTGAACGATATCAAGGACGGTCACGAAATCTTCCGACTGAAATGCCGTATGGGTCTCTTCGATCGCCGGCATCAGCTCACGGGCCAGAATCTCTTCATGGCCCTCCCCGTGCCGGCTGCCGTTCAGATACCGCACCGTTGCATGCAACCGGTCGATAAGTTGTGAAAATGCATCGACAAAAGACTGCCTGTCCCCGAGGCAGAACTGCCTGACGAGGATATCCCTCTGACCGCTGAAGGCACACACAGCCGATTCTATGCCGTTATCATTTGGCCGGTTCGTGACTCGCCTCCCGGGGAGCGGAGACATCCCCTCGGCGATTTCAGGACTGTCATTCACCGGAATCAACACCTGATCAGATCCCGGTTGACGGCGGGTCACAAAGAGTCTCACCGTCTCGTCGGACCAGACAGGGGACTGCGCGCCCTCTTCCCGCATCGATTCGGCAATGTCGAACGCCGCGCAGACATGCCGGGGGGTGATCGCCTTCAGGCACCTGTGCCCACAGACACATCCTTCAGGCACCAGGCAGGGACTGCACGGTTCATCCGCATACAGGACAAAATGTCCCGCCCCGTACGGCCCTGTTTCCCACGGATAGGCCGTGCCATAGAATAATGCCAGTATCGGTGTCCCCACGGCGGCCGCCATGTGCATGGTTCCCGTATCCCCCGTTATCAGATATTGACATCGTTCCAGCACGCCCCCTAGGGTATTGAGGTCCGTCGCACCTGTCAAATTTATGACACCATTGCCTTCCGGACCGAGACAGCGGACAGCCGTTTCCGCCAGCCCTTCTTCATCCTCGCTTCCGAGGAGCACAACCCTTTTATTCCTGTCCTTGATCAGCCATCGTATGACGGGGGTATAGTTCTCGGCCCCCCACTGACGAAACGAGCGGGCGGCCCCCATCTGCACGGCGACCAGAGAATCGTCATCCCCCTTCGCGCCCCCTTCTGCAAGAAGATGACCTGCATCCGAACGGGCCGTCTCCGGGACACGGAAGACCATATCCCCGCACCCCGGTGAAACCCCTGCTATACGGCACCCCCAGTCGACCAGGTTTCGGCCGTTGCGCCTCCGGTCCGTCCTGATAGTTTCGAACAGCTCTCTCGATGCGTCGTCCGTAAAGACAAACCCCTCTTCAGGGGAAAAGGTCCCTCCCCGGGTCTCTCCCACGCCGCCGACCAGCCAGGCCGCCATGGCGCCGAATTCGTACTGCCGATTGACAATCAGACGGAAATCCCGCCCCCGCAGTTCGGAGAGAAGGTCATACAGCTCATTGTATACTCTGGGGTGCTGTTCCGGCCTGTTTTTGAGAAACCAGCGGTACTCCTTCTCCGGTATCGAAAACACCTCATCCACATCCGGGTTGGAAGATACCAGATCGGTCATGTCGCTACCGGTCAGGAAAGAGATCTTCCCGTCCGGAAACTTTTCCCTGAGGCCCCGCAGCATCGGGGATGTCTGGAGGATGTCGCCGAACCGGTGGGTTCGTATTACCAGAATATTCATGCGCTTTTCATCACATCCATCAGTTTCTCAACGCCCGCCGCGAACGGATCGTCTCTTCCGCAACTACGACCCCCCCCCGCGGCCAGTCTCACCGCACGGAGGCGTTCATCAAGGTTCCTGATGACGGAGGCATAGAACCCCGGGTACAGGGATGTGGCGGGGAGGAACAGGTGATACGTGAACGGACTGCCGAGTGAATCGGAAAGGGTGCGCCCGACCGAAACTCTGTCCCGGCCGATCAGGAAATGGACGTTGCAGTCACCAATGGCCGCAGAGATACCGGACGCATCGAGCGCCAGACGAAACAACTGCTCGTCCGCCTCGACAAGATAAACCTGCCTGATGTGTCTGTATCTTCTGGCAAACTCGAGGGCATGGTAACCCAGACCGCACCCGAGTATCACCGCGGTGTCACTGTGCACGGATTGGCAATCGGCCCACACCCCGGCCTCTCTCTGCGGGTCCACCGCGCTGTGGATATATCGGTATACGCCCCCTCCCATGTGCCGCCTGACGGTGAGGCTGCCGGAATCCGTTCCGACGGGTTCCAGTGAACCGAGGGGGGCTCTGTCCTCAAACAGATCAGTCACGATTCCGTTCCTGTCACGAATCTTCCGCATAGCGGGGGGATACTCATACGGCAGCGGTATCTCCGTCTCCGAGCCGTTTTGCAAGCCTCTCCTCCGACGCTGCAACCAGGTCGAGGGTTGACACCAACAGCTGGCCTACCGTCCCGATAACGTCTTTTATCGCCAACACCTGGGCCGAGCGAAGACATGCATCATCGGTATAGATCTCCGGAAGGGAATTCATCTTATTGTAAAACCACAGCAGGGGCGGCTGAAGTGTCTGCCCCGCGAGTTCATACACACTCTGGTTTTTCTTGCGCGACTCCACAATGTCGGGAACCTTTTCGACAAGCCTGGTGAGGGGGCCACTGTCAATCTCCGCCCCTTCATAGATGAAGGGATGGATCATTTCTTTATGGACGGCGCGTATCTCGCTGCCGTACGCCATATATTCTTCGAGCAGCTCTTCAAGGCCCGTGCGGGTTTCACCCAGGCGCGAGAGAAACGTTTCGAGCTCTTTTCGCGTGTCCAGACCCCTGCCAAAGCCCTCGAGGGTCTTTTCTATGATCGCCTCCGGATAAATCTTCTTCTGACAATACCGGTCGATGGCCTCTCGGAGGGGCATGATCTCAGTTCCCCTGATCCTCGCGCCCCCTTCGGTCGCGTTGATGCACCGCCCCGGATAGTAGTTCACATCCTCTTCGATGGCCTTTCTGAAGTGAAACCATGTCTTCGATGTCTTGACAGGCCTTCCGTCGTTCCCCTCCACCTCGAGGATATCCTTATGGTAATAGTCATCACACTCCCCGAAGGGCATCTCCTGCACATGGGTATCGCCGTCTTCGGCCAGGGCAAGGTCCTGTCCCGTCAGGATGATGGGATCGCAGCCCAGCTTCTGGGCCACGGTGAAGGCCATATTCGCGACAGAGGGACCGACCAGGAGCTGTCCCTTGTCGTGATGAAGCCAGTCAAACTGTAAAAATGTCCGGTGCACGATGATCTTTCTGCCCTTGAAACTGTCAAAGGTGAGCGGTCTGACCAGCGGGCAGAAGGCCAGGTACATGCCCTCGAAATCAGGGATATTCTCGTAAAAAAAATTCGTGCCGTCGGTCCGTTCCATGGTGACCACGATATGGGGCCGGATCCCCCGATTCATTAACGGCTGCAGACTCGCGTCACAGCATATGATCAGGGCGCGGTCACGAAGTTCCCTCAGCAGGTGCATGTTTTTGTTGAGGGAGGGTCCGGAGGCAACCGTTACGGCGGGCATCCCCTTAAATGTATCATATAAAAGATTGATTCCCGGATTCGAGACGATGTTCTCAAGATTGCCGAGGATGTTCTCCATCCCGAGGAGTGTATCCATCGGGTCGTTTCCGGCGGTAGTCACCATCTGGCAGCTCGCATTCTTTACGGTCTTCACCGCCCGGGTGCAGTATTCCGGGTCCAGTGCGATATGCGACGGCAACGGAATGACCTTGATGGATCTCATATAGATGTGATCGCCCGTTGCCAGGATCTCTCTTCGGATCGTCACAAAAGACCCCTCCGGCTCATCACCGACAAAGAAGTGGATATCCGGATGTCTGATAAACTCCTCCATGTCGACCATTTGCAGCGCCAGCCGGAACAGACTGATATCTCTTTCGTAAACAAGGATTTTCTTCGTTCCCAGACCGTTCGCGTACACCTTCAAGAACAGGTACAGATGGTACCCCAGTCCGAATCCCAGAAAGACAACGACCGGCGCATACTTCATGTTCATCTCTTCAAAATATGCCCTGCAGTAGTTAAAGGGGCTGTCGTTGTCATACAGCATCATTGCGTCCGATTCCCCGGAGATCGTCACATTGGGCTCGCCGTTGCGCGCTTCTGTTACCCTGTACCTGCCGGCATCCACAGTCCCGTTTTTGACCTGTGCGGCGAGCTCGGGATACCGCTGTTCGAGGGCCGCCATGTTCTTCCTGAAAATGGTATTCTCATCCATTGATTATCTCCTTCAGGGCACTGCCTGTCCTGTTCAGCCACTGATCGACCTTTTCGGCTTCACGACTGTCCGCTATCCTTGTCCGTATGATGAATTCCAGCATCTCGTTACAGAGCGCGGCAGGCTCCATCAGGTTTTTTTCAAGGAAATGCAGACCGAGTTCGCCGAAGACGACACCGACATCGGCAAAATCGCTGATCGTCAATCTGAACTCGACCCCTTCGTCCCGTGATAATGCAATCACGGAATCTACGGCTTTCTCCCATTCGCCACACAGGGCAAGCACGTAGATGGCCCCCACCCTGTACCTGATGTTCCAGGGATCCTCATTGCGGGCACTGCTCAGGTGTTCGATGCCCTCTTCCATCCTTCCCATCTTCGACAGCGCCATGCCGTACAGATACGATGCCCGTGCAAAGTCCGCCCTGTTGTTCCGGGTCTTCATGGCCTCGATAGAGAGCCCCAGCGTACACACATCTTCATACCTGCCGCTCGCGAGATTTGTCTCCGCATGAGACAGAATCAACGCTGTCGAATCGGGAAACCTCCTCAAGCCCTCGCGGACAAGGTCCGGTATCATGGCGGGGATGTTCCCGGCGGAGACATAGTATTCGGCGATCTTTGCCAGGAGCCGGGGTTCTTCGATCTCGGCCCTTTCCAACCACGCGGCAGCCGTATCGGGTTCCCCGAGTTTCAAAAAGTAGATAAATCCCTTCAGCGCCTTTGCGGGTTCGCGGACAGAATCAAAGGAGGCACGGACCGCTCGCATCTTCCGCCGCGCCCTCGTTTCCCGGTCGACCTTTGCATGCATGATCCTGAACTGATCGTTCTGCTGGATCACGATGTCCGTGTCACGGATCGATTCGTCCACACACTCGTGCGCCGTGCCGCTGAATTCAATACCTTTCCTGGCGGGAAAGAGTCGTATCTGGTACTCCCCTTCCTCCATCTTCGGCAGGCGCAGCATGACCGCGATCTCTTCGTCCTTGTCTTCCGGTTCGACCCGTATCTGGTAGGCCCTGTCGCACTGCGGCGGTATGATCTGCTTGAAGAGGCCCACGTTTATCAGCTCCCTCGCATCGATGAATTCGTCCGCATCGAGAAACAGGACATAATCGCCCGTTACCTTCTCGAGGGCACGGTTCCGTGCCTTGGAAAAATCGTCCTCCCACGGGGCATCTATGACGATATCCGTAAACTCCCCGGCAATTTTCTTCGTGTCATCCGCGGATCCCGTATCCACAACGATGATCTCCTCGGCCACAGGCGCTATCGATGCGAGCGCCCTGCGGATGGTCTGTTCCTCATCCCGCGCTATCATACAGACAGTCAGCCGTGCCGGTTTCCACCCCTCCTGTTCGACGATCCGAATGATCGGCCGGAAGTCCTCCTTGAGGGAACAGTCCCGGGCCCGTTTGAAGAGGGAGAGGGCCTCGTCCTTGCGCCCCTCGAGCAGATAGACCTTTGCCAGTGCTGAGAGGGCTTCGCCGAGCGTCTTATCGGGGGCAGACGCGACATACCTCTCAAGACAGCGGGCCGCCTCTTCCAGTTCGAGAAGGCTGGCGTAAATGATGCCGCCGATCTTGTAAGGTTCGAGGGTATCAAAGATCTCCCACTTCTCTTTCCACCGTTCGAAAAACTCTCTCGCCTCATGGTACCTGCCGAACTTTACCAGGTAATCGAGCATGAACAGGTACATCCGCTCCCCCCCCACACCCATGGAAAGCCCCTGGTGATAGACAGCCAAGTCATGCATCGTCAGGACGGAATAGATGAGGGAGGTATCGTCCAGTTCGAACAGCTCGTCCTCCTCCACCGGGCCGGCGGGCACCTCGCCCCTCAGCCGTTTGAGCCCTCGTTCTCTTTCTCCTGCGCCGGATTCCTCCTCTTTTTCCCTCGCCTTGCCCCGGCAGGGATGGATCTCGATATCCGTCACGAAGGCGTGCCGCAGTGAAGAGAGGTCTTTCTTTGAACCGGCAGCCATCGCCTCCAGGACACCGGGGAAGTGGCGGTGACGAACCAGGCGAAGTTCGATTCGTGGTATATATGAAGAATCATTGATATCCTTATACTGTTCGTTGATCTTCATCCACTGGTAGTCCTCGAGGATCTCCGGCCCCATCGCATCCTTGACAACCAGGCCGCACCCCTGCAGGGAATCGTCATTCAGTACCGTGTTCAGGTCGGCATCCGGTGCGAGGACCGGCCTCTCATCCGGCTTGACGAACAGCGTCCACCCCTCTCCGACCGCCCGTCTTATCTCTTTCTGGTTTTCGTCCGGGGAAGGGCCGCTGCACACAACCGCCACCCCCTTCTGTTCGGCTACCGTTATACTGTCATCCGTGGATCCGAGATCGACGTATACTGTCCGCCGGCTCACCTCCAGACAGCTGTCGATGCATCCCCCCAGCAGGGCGGCTTGATCCCTGCCGACAATACATATCGATACATTTTTTTGCATTTTTGCTCCTTATCAACTCAGAATCCGGATCGTGTGACAGCAGACCCCGGAGGCTCCGTGGTTTTACAGCGCCGCACCAAACACGGTCCTACACTCGTGAACAACGGCGGCCATAATCCGCTCGAGACTGACGCTCTCATGATAAAAGGCCCTGCATACCCCGTGGCCCTCAGGGCATTCGTCCGCCACCCTTCCGCAGGGTGAGCAGTCGATCTCACTGGCCATGCAGATAACATTCTCATGCCACCGGAAGATACCGGGCTTCGTGGTGCTCAGGAGGGCGATCGTCCTGACGCCGAGGATATTTGCAAGGTGTACGGGGAAGGAGTCTATCCCCACCACCAGGTCCATCTGCTGTGTCAGCGCCGCCAGTTCGAATGCCGTGGTTCTCCCCGAATAGTCATGGTACCCCTGCGTGGGAAAGGCGTGCCCGTCCGTTAATCGTCGAGTTCCGAAACGATACACCTCAAAACCCGACCCGGTCATGGCAGAGATCAGCCGATGGGCCAGCTCATTCGGATAATTTCGTACGGCCCCCTTTGATTCAAAGTTTACCCCTATGCGCACCCTGTTGCCGCGCGGCACCGTTACGCGCCGGAGGACATCGTCCGGGATGGAATACCGGCCGCGGCACCGGGCGATATCAATCCGGTAGGCCCGGGCAAGCTCTTCCATGATACATTTTTCCCATTTCTTCGTCTGATCCGGTATGAAGTTTGTTACATCCGTCTGGATGTAATCGTATCCGTCTACGGTTTCCATCTTGACCGGGAAGGTGAGCAGCTTTCCGCTGAACCCCATCGGTCTGAAGACATACTGCCAGATATCGTAGCTGCAGGAGATATCGATACGCAGGTTGTACTCCTTTTCAATGAGACCGAGCAGGATGGCCACCGAAATGGCATCCCCGAATCCCCCGTGGAATATGAAGAGGACCCTCGCCGGGCCGTTTCCGGGTGTCAATACGTCTCGGGGCAGATGGCGCAGATCGTGTTCGTCCCCGACCACCGTCCCCCAGTTCTGTTTGACGAGTCCCTGGGCGGCAAGGTCATGGACCAGGTACGTCCGCCCGCGGTACAGGGTCTGTCCCCCAAACCGCGGATCGTCTATCTCGACCTTCTCTTCCGTAATTTCAACCAGACGCATCGTTCTCCATCCGGATCAGGGCATTATGGTGCGCCCGTCAGACTATGAAATCTTTGGGCTGCGGCCTTCCAGCTGAACTGCTTCATGGAGGTGCCGGCGGCATCTCCGATGGCATCGAGAGAGGCCCTGTTATTGTAAGCCCACTCGAGCCTGTCGATGATCTCGTCTATATCCGGATCATCCCACTCGGCGACGGTGGTCCCGTTATCGGATATGGCGAGCCGCTTCATCCTCTCCAGCATGACGGCATTCTGTCCGTCAGCCACATCGCGGTGTCCGGAAGAATGGGACACGATGGCCGGTTTCCCGCAGGCCATGTATTCCATCAGAACGAGGTTGGTGCCCCCCTCGCAGCGGTTCGGGAAGAGCCCGCAATCGGTATTCTTATAGATGGCGGCCATGGCGACATTCGGTTTCGGTGGCAGCGTCACGACCTTCTCCGGGTCCACGCCATTTGCCACGAGGAGCTCTCCGATGGCTCGGATATAGTCATCCGATTCCCATCTGAAGTCGATATACGGCGATGCCGACATGGTCTGCATGCTGGTGGGCCATGGATTGAACCACGAGTTTACCAGGAGGACATCGTCGTGCCTGTCCTGCATCACCTTGAAGGCCTTGATGACCAGGTCCTGGCCCTTCCGGAACTCCAGTTTTCCGCCGGAAAAGATGACAAACCGGTCGTCGAACAGGGTCTTGCGGCTCTCACATGCGTTGAATATCGTCCGATCGACCCCCTGCACGATACAGGCGGTATTCTGAAGCCCGTGCCGCCTGAGGACATCTTCGCACCAGGAAGATCCCGCCACGACGATGTCGAAGATACGATGTGCGTCTTCGATGCTCTGCGGTGAGAGGAAGGAGTGTTCGAAAAAGGTGTAGCCGATGTGGGGGCTGCCCGTGACCCTGTTTTCCATGGGCAGGAGATTGTGTCCCATAATCGCCTGGATAACGGGACCCGGCAGGTCTCCCGCAACGGCCTCCCGGTCGGCGGATATCCCCCTCAGGAAGAGGCGGTCAATCTCGTCGTCTACCTTGTTCATTTCGTCCGGACCTGTGAGGAGTTTCGTCTCCGTTATCTTCGCAAGCTCCTTCGCGAGGTACCTCCCGCACACGCCCCATCCATAATTGCGTCCCAGTGGAAAAACAAGATGCAGCATACTCTTCAGCCTTCGCTCTCTTTCCTTTCAACGTGCATGTTTCGCTCAGTTCTTTTCACAGAACACCTTCAGTCTCTTGTACCTCTGTGTCGTCCCCCGTGGGATATCATAAAAGTTGTAATACTCTCCGTTATCAAACAGATTATAGAAGGCCCTGAAGGGCGAACATGTGCCACTCAGGGCGCTGTCTGCATTAGAATCGGGTTTTTTATTGAAAAAATCCTTACGTTCTGCGGTCAGGCCGTCCATAGCCTGAGGATCCCTCAGTATGCCTGCGTAATCGAACAATTCTGTCTTAATGTTGAAGGTTCCTTCACCAGTATTAAACATGGGCAGATCAACGGGGTGGATATTCCATATATCTTCGTCGTCCAGCATGGCAATCTTGAAACGAAGCCCCTGTTTTATCCAGTGATCAAGGCTGCCATTCTGATCTTTCTCATCCCGTTCCGAGTCCCAGATCAGCTCCCAATTATCCTTCACGATAAACGTATGGACCTTGTAGCGTTTAATGGACATGAAGGTAACTCTATCCAACCCCGGATTATAGGAAAGAAACAGACCACCCGGGTGGTTTGTGTAGCAAAAATACCCTATTCCGGTCTCGATGCTCCCGGGATCATGGATCAGATGCGCGGCACGGCTCATACCCCAGAGTACTTCCCCCGTGATTATTATGTGAGGCAGGTAGAACCCCTCGCTGTGCAGCGGCCGGTTGGTGGGGAGACAGTCGTCGGGTATCATGTAGGAATAGAGCGAGTGACCGTCGATCAGCCTCTGTACGATATCATCGTTACCCATTGCCATTCCCTTGGTGCCGGTTATGGAACTGCAGCCCCGGCAGGTCATCTCTCAGGACGCCGAACCAGATTTCGTCCTGGTATGCCCCCTTCACCAGGGAATGCTGCCGCCATCGTCCCTCTTCGACCAGCGACAGTCTTCGTGCGGCATCGAGACATTCCTCATTCCCCTCCAGGATTCCGATATAGAGTCGTCGAAGACCCAGCACCTCAAAGGCATACCGGATGATCATCGACCACACGATGTACGCGCACCCGCGCCCCAGATACCTCTTGTCCCCTATCATCATGCCGAGGTCGGCTGTTCCGCTGATCCAGTTGATCGCATTGATGGTGGTGTTGCCAATGTGCAGACCGTTTTCGGTATCAATGATCGCGAAGGCGATAGCGCTGGTGCTCCCCTCAAAGCCGGAGATGTACCGTTTCAAATCCTCCAGCGAGGGGGGAAATTTCCCGACGGTGAGAAAGCAGTTGACGTCGGAATCGGCGATCCAGTTCAGGTACTTGGCGTTTGCGTCTTCGATCGTCAGCTTGCGCAGGCCATATCCTGCATCTTCCATCAAAATGGGCGCGTTTTCCATCTGTCACAACTCCTGTCTTATGTTGTGCGCTCCCGCACCATGGGCGGTTTTTGCGGCGCATACGCAAGGGAGACCAGACCCTCTTCATGAAATCTGTTCGCATACCGGACAACCCGTTCAAAGGGCACCGACAGTTCCCTGCTGATCTCCAGTATGGATCTGTCCCCTTCGAAGGAGAGCAGGATCTTCTCGATAGTGTCATCCCTGTTCAGGTCCTCGTACAGTCCGAACCGGGACAGGAACAGATTGCCCGTATAGCTGCGAACCGGGTAGACGTTCTGCTCCATCAGGGTAATGAACTCCCTGCAGATATCGATGGATTCCCTGATCTTTTCCATGCTCAGTATCCCCGGATTGTCGTCGCTCGTGTGATACTCCGGGTACGGCCACCGGGTGATCGAGACGCAGGGGATGTCGATGCCGGGACCGTTGATGTTGATCTCGTCGTTGCAGATGACCTGTCTGAAGGGTCCCACACCGTAAGGTTTCCCGGAGCGTTCCAGCGCCAGCTCCATCAGTTCGTCGACAGCGGTATCCCCCTGTCTCGATCTCTGCAGCTTGATATGATTCTTGTTGCCGAGCATTTCGAGGAAGACCGCGCCGGCGATATCCCCGACAAGGGCTTGGTTCTCATGGAGGTAGCAGAGCGAACCGATGTTCTCCGGGTGTGCGATGAATCGATACGTGTAGTGCCGCGTGGGAAGCGTGGAGACCCACTGCATCAGGGACAGCCCGATGGCGACACCGAGCAGGCCGTCATTGACCTGGCCGGGATGACAGAGGTGCGCCGAGAAGAGGATCGATTCTTCGGAGTCCCCCGGGACAGCCCACTCTCCGATCTTGATCTCCCCGTCTGAAAACTCGGTATCGATCAGTACATCATACTCCCCCTCCTCGAGCTCCCTGACGAGATTAAAGGGAAGACAGAAGCTCCAATCCGGGCTGTAATAGTGATAGTGGTACGGGATGGCATCGGGGCGGTCGGGATCGGTTATGATGTGCCGCAACAGTTCATCCCTGGGTATCCTTCCGGAGAAAGGGATGGAATATGAGGAGAGGTGCAGCGGGTGGTCCGACCAGTCGCAGATGCACCTATCGCCAAAATGGATGGTGGCATTCTTAACACTCCATTTCGGCGGAACGGTCCACGTCCAGGCGGCGCTGTTGCTCTTCATGGTGTGTATCTTCACGGGCAGGATATCGCCCAGATACTCGATGGCGGCGTCATAGTCGTCGGAGATCAGCGTCCTGTTGCGCATATACAGGTCGTTGCACACCTTCATGACAGAGGCGACGTCACTGTCGTCGCTGAGGTCCCTGCCCCTCATGCACAGATCAAAGGACGGCTGAAAATCGAATCTGAGGTTCCGTTTCATACCGCATCACCGTTCTGGTTCCAATCCTCACGGCACAGCCCGAAAAGCAGCTCGTCCTGAAACCGTCCGTCCGCCTGCCACTGCCTCTTCAGCACCCCTTCCTGCATGAACCCCGCCTTCATGAAGGCCCGTGCGGAGGCCGTATTGTCCTCATAGCACCCGGCCCTGAGCTTGTTGAGATTCAGCACGTCAAAGGCGAAGGCGGTGAGGGCTCTTATCGCCTCCGTTCCGGCCCCCTTCCCCCAGCAGCTCTTCTCCCCGATGAGAAGGCTTACGTCTCCGAACCGGTGGATCCAGTTGATCGGACCCAACTTGATATTGCCGACATGCCGGTGGTCACCCTTCAGGCAGATGGCAAGAAATATCTCGTCCTGATTTCCGTCCATCCGTTCCACGAATTCCCTGATGTTCTGCAGTGACCGCGGGATATATCGGGTTTCGAGGTACCGGTTCACCTCCGGGTCGTTCAGCCAGCGGTAATAGTTCTCACCGACATCCGAGGTGCGGACCTCCCGCAGATAGATCTGTCCGCCCTCGATAAAGGGTCTCCACGTGTCTTTCCTGTCCTTCGCCATCTTCATCCCTTCCTTTACTGTCTCCATTGAACCGCAAAGGGTCTCGGACGCAGCAAACCCGTCTCTCGCGGTAACGGTACGGAACCGTGCTCGGCAACCTGATTCAGGAGCATTTTTTGTGCCAGATAATAAGGGAGGACGGATTAAACGGATTCGTCCCGAAGATATCGTATCGGACGACTTCCACGTCGATGGCATCCGATCTCTGGTAGTCCTGGATTACCTCGAGGAGATCGGTGTTGTACCTGAAGAGTCCTGCCCAGGCCATCGAATTTTCCAGAAGCTCCTCGCTTTTGATCTCCACCGGCATCTCTCTGGGCAGCCTGTTTTCCGTTATCATTCTCTTTACCGTCTCGCTCTGAGGATGCCGCTGCCATCCGACCGGTTCCATGTGAATGCAGGTGCACCGGCCGCTTTTTTCCAGCATCATATCGAAGACACGATGGTTGAAATGTATGCACTGTTCGATGGCATGGTTGGTGAAGAAGAGCACATCGGGTCTCCCCTCTATAAATGACAGGTCCGGATCATAGAAGTCAAAAGGCCGGGTCATCAGTCTCATCCCCCGCTCCAGATCCCCGAGGATCTCTGTTGCGCGCCGGCCGGATCTGGTGGGTTCACACGCCACGTACTGGAGCTGTTTGAATAATCCTTTGAGATAAATCAGGAACAGGTTCTTCCCCCAGCCGCTCCCTAATTCCACCAGCAGATCTGTTCCCTCGGTAATGCGGCTGGCAACGGTGGCAACGAGCGTATTGTCGACGTGATGCCGAGGAACAGAGACATACTTCCCATCGGCAACGACCAGCCGGTATACCGGGATGTTGTGCTCGTCCCGGGGAAAGCGCAACATATCGGCGATATATTCTTCCGTTGCCGACAGTATCGTCTTCTCTTCCGTCTTCCGTATGACTCTGTCGAGGAGATCCGGAAGGTTCTTCTCGCCCCGGTCGATCAACGACCGGATCTTCTCCAGAACCAGATCCCACGTCTTTTCGTACCCCTCTTTTACCTCTTTGGTCCGGTAGTCGAAGAAGGCATCCCTACCTTCATCTGAACGCCCCGTAGCGTCCCCTTCTGAATTTGCAATGCTGTAACCGGATTCCAGGTGATCTGAATTCATACCTCCCGTTCCTTTCTCGTGATCCTTTCAGAATAAACAAGCCACCATCGTTTAGCAGCAGTTACTCTCTGAGCCCCTCAGCATCATAAACGGCATGATATGTCATTGCATCTTCCAGGTACTTCGGCGGGGTGTAAAATCGCATTCCTGTTCCGATATCTTCGAAGACAGACCTGCCGTTCTCGTCCGATACGTCTCGTATGACGAGTGTCCCCTGCTTTGTGGCTACAAAGACAGCTTCATTTGATATCCTATATACCAGCCCGGATTGGAAGGGATGGAACGGACCGTCGCCGAACTCCAGGGAACAATCTTTCAGAAAAATCCTTTTCTCCCCGAGAAAGGTGGAAGCCCCGGGGTACGGATCATCAAAGGCGCATATGAATAATTTTATGTCTTCACTATTCCAGCCCCAGTCGATATAAGCGTGCCGGAGGGTATAGAGCCTCGGGAAATAGATGCTGAAGTTTTCCTGAACCTTCGTCAGGGGAAAATCTTTTCCCGCCGAAACCTCCTCCAAGAATTCATTGAGAAAGGCCAGTTCCTGTTCAATGGCGGCGTCGAAGTAATCCTGTGGAATGCGGACCGACGGAGGGAAGAGGTATTCCCTCGTCTTGACAATCTCTCCCGAATCGAACACCCCCTGAACCATCTCCTCGTTGATTACCTGTAAGTTACACCCACCGATCCGGTCCTTTCTCAATATCTGCCATGAATAGTGGGCGCCGCCCCGGTACCGGGGGAGGCGAATTCCCATAAAATCGATGAGCCTGCCGTCAAAGAGATCGACAAGTTCCCGGTCGAAGCTCCAGGTCTCGCCGATCCCGATCCCCAGCGTCCTTTCCGTGACGAGATCCCTGATCCGGGGGTCACGGTTGATGTCGGGGGTATCGTAATAGGGGATCTTATTTTCATCCAGTATCTCCCCCAGTCTTTTCCCCTCGCGGAATATCGTCTCCTCCAGGTGCCGGGCACTGCTGAAGACATCGATGCGGCGGGAGCCCCTCTTCGCGATGTCCCCGGCAAAGGCGGCCAGAAGCGGGGCGCCGCCGAACAGAATGATGTGATCGATCGTGCCAAAATTCATAACAGTACCTTGCGCTCATACTGGTTTTTATTTGAGTCCATCAATTGGATGTTGGTACGATATGCTTTTTTGTAATCCGGTTAAATTCTTCTTCCGTCATACCAATCTCTTCCAGAAAGACATCGAGGCTTGACGGTCTTTTGCCGTCCAATTCGTCTACCAAAAGTAATGCCTCCTCTCGCTTCATCAATCCGTCCCTTACATCTTTGCTGGCCTGAAAGGTGGTCCGCCCCAAACCTCTTTTCATAAACTTCTGCCAGTCACGCACCGGTTCAAAGGGACAGTCTATCTTATCCCAATCAACGTAGGTCCCTTCTACTTTGTTGTGCTTCCAGCCCAGTTCTCTTGTAATGATCTCAACAAATTTTCGCTGATCCCATGGTTCAAAATTACCTAAATATATTGCCTTCAGAGGGAATTCCCCTTTCGGCCATGTCATGGGGAGAAGGTCGCTTACTTCATATCCGGGCGGTACCACCATCTCTGGTGTCACCCCTGACTGAAAGATTTTTTCAAAGTGCTCTTCGTCCTGTTCTTCTATATCTTCAAGCCTGTAAGAACCGAACGTCTGATATTCGGCTGATGGTTCGCCCCAGATCTGTAACGGTATATCCCACTGCTTGGAAATCCTCGCGGGAAACGCGCCAACTCCGTTATGACAGTGCCAGCAAAAATCACCGTTTACCTCGCTCGCTTTTCGACACAGTCCATTCCTCAAACCGTTTCCGAGCGAAAATCGCAGGTGATCACAGCCAAGCATCTTGGGAACCTGCGTCATATTCCACTCTGCCTCCGGGGAAAGAGGGAACCCGTGGTCGAAGGTGACCACCAGTGGCTTCATGCCGTACTTCTTTACAGCTGCCCAGAGCGTATATGCTGAATCCTTGCCGCCGCTGTAGCCCACTATGCAGTCGTACTTGTTTCCTCTGACCCGTGCATATTCTCTATATTCCCGCAGGATATCTCCAAGCCAGCCCTGTCTTTGATCCCAATCGATTTCAATCTTGTTTTTCGATTCCCGGCATATACTGCAGACGCCTTCTTGATCAAAAGTGATGCCAGGCCATGTTTCGGGCATGACACATCGTGTGCATCTTCTCATATGAATTTCCTCCACGTAATAGATTCCGGTAATTAATCTCTCTTGTCACGCATGAGTTTTTTCCACCAAATCCCAGGTGAGTGGCGTGCCACGGCTGATTTCACCACGGGCTGTCTTTCCGATAACTTCCTTGAGGTGACGTGTGTGAAGTCCAAACCCGGGTCTAATGGAGCGAATGTTTTCCGTCGTGAATGTATCTCCCGCCTTCATGTCCCCCACGACGAAGAGAGACCGCCGGAATACCAAACTGCTCGATTCCTGCTTTCCTGGTCCATAGCTGACAGACCCGAGGGCCTCCTCCGCCGTGCGGACGGCATCGACCATCGCCTTGAACTCTCCCGGTTCGAGGGAAAAGGCGCTGTCGGGTCCCGGTGCCTTCCGCGAGAGGGTGACATGCTTCTCTATGATGCAGGCCCCCAGCGTGACCGCCGCGACGGGGACCTCGATCCCGATGGAGTGATCGGAAAGACCGGTCGGCACCTGAAAGGTCTCCATCATATCCGGGATGGTGCGCAGGTTCATCTCCCCGGGCGAGGCGGGGTAGGCGCTGGTGCACTTCAGCAGGGCGATCTGCGAATTTCCGGTGTTTCGTATGGTCAGGATCGCCTCCTCGATCTCCTCGCGGGTGGCCATCCCGGTGGAAACGATGATCGGTTTTCCGGTGAGGGCCATCTTCTCGATCAGGGGGAGATCGACGATCTCGAAGGATGCGACCTTGTGCACGGGGGTACCCATCTCCTCGAGGAAATCGACCGCCGAAGGGTCGAAGGCCGCGGAGAACAGATCCATGCCCATCTCCTCGGCGATCTCCTTCAGCCGGGGCTGCCATTCCCACGGCGTAAAGGCCTCGCTGTACAGGTCGTACAGCGTCCGCCCGTCCCAGATGGTGCCTTTGATCCTGAAACAGTCGCTGTCACATCGGATGGTCAGGGTGTCAGGGGTATACGTCTGGATCTTGACGGCATCGGCGCCCGCATCCTTGACGGCACGCAGGATCTCCACCGCCTGTTCAAAATCCCGGTTGTGATTCGCCGACATCTCGGCCACGATGTAGGCGGGATTGCCCGGCCCCACGCGGCGGTTGCCGATCTCAAATGATCGTTTCATACCTTTAAAGACCCGGTGTCAATTGAAGTAAAAATAGTCGAAGGCGTTCTCAACACAGAGGTACGCACTGTTTGTCTTCGTATTCCGGTACAGACAGGGGTGGGCATAACCCCTGGCCGAGACCACCACGGTTGAGAAGAATTCCCCGGCAATATCAGAGTAGTAGCCATGAGGCACAATGCTGAATACATGATCTTTCCCCGACCGTGCCTCTCCTGAAACGACAAGTACCGGATTGGGGGTGAGCGTCTTTACATCTTCCTGGTGCAGCTCAAATACATTCCCCAGCCAAAATGCCCGGGGGGTTCGGGAAAGAATCTGACGCATCGTCGAAAGGGGATTCGGGAGGTGCATGACCACCCCGTTCATAACAGCGACATACCCCGTAAGGCTTTCGGGCAAGTCGGGACTGAACGTCAGAACATCCTGCAATGAAGGATCAATGCCGTCACGAATTTTTTCTCCCCGCTTACAGGTAGAAGGAAATTCGATTACATGCCACCTCTTGATATTGACAAAGGGTTTCGTCATATAGAAGAGAGTCCCCGTATGACCGCCAAAATCAAGGATGGAGAGATCATCCTTATCGAAAGAACATCCCGGTGCGGTCAGCAGGGAAATGAACCGCAAAAAGCCATCAATGTCACGCTGTCTGGGGTGGGGAAATTTTTCGAAAGATATCTTTTTGGGGAATGAGTCACTCTCTCCCAGGATATCGAGAGCGGCATCCCATCCGGCCTTGAACAAAAGAGTCAGGTTATCATCATTCCCGTAATACTGAGAAGAGAACGTCTCGTCGGCAAAGTCTTCCTGGGTTGCATCCAGGGCTGACAGCTGCTCGGCTGGATCATAGAATCTCGATCCGATAACCTTGCTGCGAATTAATTGATCAAGAACATTTTCCATGGCAATTGAGCCTCCTCCTTAGGGCCTGTGCGTAAATATAACGATCTTGAACCGAGGAATGAATCTCGCAGACAGCGATTCCAATTTCACGATAAATATAAATAAGGTATATGTCTCTTAGATCAAATCTTCTTCATAAGAAAGCTGCAGCCGCAGGTAGACCTTCCCCGTCCCGTGCCTGAAGTATGCCCCCTTGAAGGGGGGGAAGGTGCGCGCCCTGATCAGGTCGATCAGTTCCCGGGCCCCGTAGGATCGGTCGAGGTCGATCTCGTCCACCCCCTCGACATCACACACCCGGTGGAACGTACCGTCGTCGATTCGCTGGGGGGTTCTATCCGCCGCGCCCGAACGGATCAGGGGCCATGTCTCCTTGAATAGTGAGAGACTTTCACGTTCCAGCTTTCGATAGAGGCTTGCGCCGGTATCGACCGGTTCCTTCACGACCTCCCGCTGTGCGACGATCTCGCCGGTGTCCAGGCCGCTGTCCATGTAATGCAGCGTCACGCCGGCCGGCGTCCCGTCGATGATGCTCCACGCATCGGGAAAGGCACCCCTGTTGTACGGCAGGAAGGCCGGGTGGATGTTGAGGCACCCCGCCGGCATCAGATCCAGCAGATCGGGGGGAACGATGTACCCGAAGAGGGCCGAGATGCCGATTTCCGGGTTCAACGCCTCAATGGCCTCAAGGGTGGCCGGTTCGCGCAGCCTCGACCCGTCGAAGATGCGCTCCGGGGGGAGGGAAACACTCTCCCTGATCTCTCTGCCGTACTTCTGCCGGCGATCCGGGTGCAGAACAAGGCCCGCGATTTCTTCGCCGGCCGTATGGAGCCAGCTCAGTATCTGCCAGCCGAGCCAGTTGTTACCCATGAATAATATTTTCACCGATACGCCCCTCGTCCCTTTCCGGTTGCAGCAACAGTTCGGTCACGCGATACGCCCCGCGGCCGTCTATCAGCGACCGTCCCCGCTCGGCCATCCGGCGGCGCCGCACGGGTGAACCAATGAGTTCTTGGAGTGCGCAGACCAGGCCCTCCACAGACAGATCGGCCTGTCGGCCGAGATTGACGGTGGCTCCTGCCCTGTCGAGGCCCTCCGCGATCAGCTTCTGGTTGTCCGCGAGGACGACGGTGATGGTCGGGAGTCCCATAAAGGCCAGCTCCCAGCAGGTACTTCCCCCCGCCGACACGGCAAGGTCGGCCCACGCCATGAGGTCCGGCACGTCGTCCACGGAGGGTACAAGCTGAAGGGCGGATGAACCCCGCCGGAGTTCTTCCTCGAGGGATTCGACATGCGGATTTGCGGGACCGGCAACGATCTTCACCTCAAGCCCGGAGAGATCCAGTCGGTTGAGGGCCCTGACAACCCGCAGGGTAACATTGTCGGGATCGCTCCCCCCCATAGTCACCAGCATCCTGCCGGCCGTGGCGGGTATTTCCCGTTTCCATTTCGTCCATTCCAAGAATTCCCGGCGCAGGAGGACAAACTGCGTTCCGGCCAGGAGGCGGGTATGGGTTTCTGCAGACCGATACAGGTTGGCGTGGGCATGGAGATTCTGGTTCAGGATTATGTCCGCATACCAGTGATTGATCGACCCTTCATCGTCGATGGCCAGGAGCCTGCAGCCGCTGCCCACAATCGCCCGGTGGTAATCCGGGGTAAAATGATAGCCGTCCATGACAACCCGGGGACTGCGTCCGGATTCCCGGGCTGTGACACCCTCAATTCTCTCCAGTACGTGCGTGAGGTCGCCGGGGTCGGGGTGGGAGTGCTCAACGGCAACAAACGCGCACCCTTCACCGGTGATCCGGCGGCGCAGATTGCTACTGTCGCAGCGACTCAGAAAGGTAACCGCACCGCCGCGCCCCCTCCAGGCCTGTGCCAGGGCGAGGCAGCGCATTACATGGCCCGCGCCTATCCGCGTGTCGGCATCCGCTCGAATTATTAGATGGGTCATGGTCATCGATAGAGTATCTTACCCTGTCTTCTTTTGAAGCAGGTCCCTGTCCGCCCCCAGGGAGGCGAGGTACCCCTCGTTTCGTTCAAAGCGGGCGTTGATCGCACCCAGTTCGGGCCGCCGCCGGAGGAGATCAAGGATGTCCCCGGTCCGAAAGTCCCTGTTTCCTGGATACAGAAACTCGATCACCCCCCGTACCAACTCGAAATCCTCCGGCTCGTCGACCGTCCATCGCAGGTGGGAGAGGTCTTCGTGATATGAGCAGTTGCCGGTCCTGAAGAGCTCCGGATGATTGCGGATATACGGTGTCACGTGCTCGAGCTCCGAAGGGAGTGCGGCATGGGTATGCGCGGAGACGAGGGCCTCGACGGTAAAGACCTCGGCGTCGAGCCCGTCCGGAAGCGTCGGGGGGTTATTGTTGCTGGCATAATCCAGCTCATTGGAAAGGTAGTATGCGACAAGTCTGTCCAGCAGCTCGGGATCGATCAGCGGACAATCGGCGGTGATGCGCATGATGTGCCTTACTCCGAACGTTGTTGCGGCGCCATGGAAACGGTCCAGGACATTCTGCTCGGACCCCCGAAAGACCTTCACCCCAAGCTCTTGGGCCAGCACGGCCACGGGGTCGTCTTCCGGGCTTATCGTCGTTGCCAGTACGATATCTCCGATCCGGCTGGAGCGGCGAAGACGCTCGACGAGATACCCGAGCAGGGGCCTGCCGAGGACCGCCTTCATGATCTTGCCCGGGAGGCGGGTCGAATTCATCCGTGCCTGTATGATCGCCGTTACGTTCATATCTGCAACCTTTAGGTCAGCCTCGCAAATCCGACGTTTGAAGGCCTTCCGGTGATTCTGTCCGTAATGTCGCCACGGTCCACCGCTCGTGCTACCTCGGCGAAGGCCGCATCCGCCGCACGAAGATACCCCTCAACATGCTCGTCCCGGTGCGCGTACATGGCATAAAAGAGATTTGAAGCCAGGAATCCCTGACCGATCATCAGCTGGATGAAATAGGCCTTCATCTCCCGGCTCGATGCGTGATCGAACGTAAAGTGGCTCATGGGCTTCATCCCGCCGACCTCTATCGGCAGACCGTGCCTGTCCGCGAGCTCCCTCCACCCTGACTGGATCCGATCGCCGAGGAGGACGAGGTGCCTCCCCGCATCGACCTCCCGGTGTTTTTGTACGGTGGCAATGGCGGCGACCGGGCCGACCCGTTCCGTCCAGTAGGTGCTGCTTATGAAGGTCTTCTGGGCGGCCTCCATCACATCCGCACGGCCGATGATCGCCGCGATCGGATAGCCGTTCCCGAGTGCCTTGGAAAAGACGGCCATGTCGGGCGTTTCTGTGTGAAAGACCAGGTGTGCGCCGCCGGTGTTATGCCGGAAACCGGCGGATATCTCGTCGATGACGAATATCGCCCCCGTCTCATCGGCGAGGGTTCGGACCC
>Ga0272443_10002590_pt1 | contig 22778 bp, 24 predicted proteins | sample SSMAcet12_FD_193581 | JGI IMG/M metagenome (GOLD analysis project Ga0272443, IMG submission 193581) | Marine sediment archaeal communities from Little Sippewissett salt marsh, Falmouth, MA, United States - SSM-Acet-12 | ecosystem: Environmental > Aquatic > Marine > Wetlands > Sediment ...
AAAAAATTCTTCCAACAAAGAAGCATACATCAAGAGTACTCTACCCGGATACAGGTAAACGACAGCAATACAAGATCACACGAGAGATGCTTCATGTCGAGGTCAAGTATAGCAACGAGAGCCTCAAAGAAGCCATCCACAGCAGCCGCAGATATATCGTGGGAACCCAGCCTCTCTTCGTCCTCATCAGCATGATCGAAGGCGCCCGAATACAGGGAATCGTAGAAGGTGTCAAAGAACTCCACAAATACATGGGCAGGGTCGGGGGCAGACCAAACATCATACTATTCAACGTACAAGGCTACAACATAGCCGCCCAGAGCGACCAAGAAAAGATCGCCGCAGGATTCCTAACCTATCACACCAAGCCATACTACGAGTTCCTCAGAGGAATGGGCGTAACCGTGCTTAACTGGGACCCCATCGAGGAAAGCTTCGCAAGGGCACTGCAAAGACAGAGGGTGGGTGGATGAGAGAAGGATTCGTAAGAACCATGGAAGCCCTCGTGGCTATTGCCGCCACCTACATGGCAGCCGTAACCATGGTCCAGACAACCCTCTACAACAAGATACTCACTAAGATCAGCAACAGCGTAATCGGTCCACTGGTACAGCCATACCTACCATACTTCAACATAGCCATAATAGTAGCTGTATTATTCGTCTGTTTCACCTTCTGGAAGAAAGGGGATGAAATCTGGTTCGGGCGCCTCTTCAGCCTCAACATGCTCATGTTCTTCCCTAGCGTTCTCGACTTTAGCACATTCAACTGGGTAGGACTCATATTCGACCTCACACCAACCCCCGGAGTCACCCACCTATGGGTATTCGGAGTCGGACTATTACTACAGATAACATATCTGCTTCTCCGATACACGGTGCGCTTCAGATACGTCAGAGACGAACTGAGGGGAAGAGGAGCAGACGAACAAGACATCAACGACATCACACGGGGGCAAGTAGGATACCTAGTAATGTTAGCCACGATAACAGGTGGATTAACAGCGGGAATATACATCGCAACACCCTACATGACCAAAATAGCGCAGGCCCCACTAGCGGGACTGCCTGTACCTCACATGCTAGTAGGTTTTCTAGTAGTGGTATTCATCGCAGCAGCAATGGTAATGTATCTAAGGGCTGGCTCAGAGTAGCTATAGGATATCCCCCGGCTCATAACCAGCCGTATTTGCGTATTTCGCTATCAAGGAGCTTGCTTTCTCCTGAACAACAGTAATCTGTGCATCAGCGTTACCAAGGAAATGCGCCTTCTCCTTCAAGGCACCAGAAAGCATAGCCTCTGTTATACCAGCTTCCTTGAACTCAGACTCTGTACATAGCTTATCCATTAACTTATTGGAATCACTTCCCTCTTCACGCATCCGTAGAGCCTCAGCGATTGCATGCTTCTTGATCAAGCTATGCGCCTTCTCCCGCCCAATCCCATGCTGTACGGCTAATCCTAGAATCTCTGTGGTAGCTAGGAAGGGAAGATATCGGTCTACTTCTTTTGATATCACCGCGGGATAAGCCCCCATCTGATTCAGGACGGTGAGAGTTGTCTCAAGAAGCCCATCAGAGGCATAGAAAGCATCAGGGATCAATACCCTGCGTATTGCACTACAACTAACGTCTCCCTCTTCCCACTGGTCACCGGATAGCCTTGAGCCTCCATCAGCGTACATCTTTAGTAACTCACTGAAGGCGCAGATGCGTTCGCTGCTTCTGGTATTCATCTTGTGGGGCATGACGCTGCTTCCAACCTGTCCTTTCATGAAACCTTCGGTCATTAACTCGTATCCAGCCATCAACCGCATACTCTTGGCGAAGTTCTCACAAGCCGAAGATAACGCCGCGAGATGACTCAACAACTTATAGTCAAGACTACGGGGATACACTTGCCCAGTGGAGTCAAGAATATTCTTGAAACCGAACATCTTTGCGATATGCTGTTCAAGTTCCAATGCTTTCTCATTGGAACCTAAAAGATTCACCATATCAAACTGGGTGCCCACAGCACCCTTGATACCCCTGAAGGGATAAGACTCGATAAACGCATCAAACTCAACTAGATGAACCCATAGTTCTTCGGCCCACATGGCGAAGCGGCGCCCTAGAAGCGTGGGCTGGGCAGCCTGATGATGTGTACGGGCGGTTAACTCGATTCCACGATACTCGTTTGATTTCTCAATAAGATGCCTGAGAACGCTGACGTATTTACCTAAAATAAGCTTCATGGCTCTTTGGATCTGGATCTGTTCAACGTTATCAGTTAAGTCGCGGCTAGTCATACCCAGGTGAATATACTCATAACCTCCCGCAGCTAGGCAAAACGCCTCAATCTTGGACTTTACATCATGCTTGGTACGTCTCTCGATCTCCTCAATCAACCCGAGATCAATATCATCCAAAGCTTCCTCATACGCATAAACCACGTTATCTGGAACATCAAGACCCAAGTCTCTCTGAGCTTTTAGCACATTCAGCCAGAGTTCTCTTTCAAGTCTGGTCTTACCCATCTCGCTGAATATGTGATTCATCTTTTCTGTGGCGTATCGTTGACTGAGTATGTTGGGGTTCAAAGGATGTACCTCTAGAAATGAATACGGTTTAGAGATATAACAAGAATGCTACACAGGTTACGAGGCTAATATGGTTTTTAGCTCAGCTTTCAATAGCTTCTTTCGGACAGCATCCACTGAACTATTTTGGTTGATGCCTATGGAGTTTAATAAGAAACGATTGGTGTCTAGCGAGTTCATGGTTCTATCACCAATACGCGCAAGAGTGAAACCACAAGATTCAACGATCTCCGCCTCTCTCATACCTGCTCGGTTATAGGGATAAGCAAAAGCGAACACAGGGTTACCAGTAATATCTTCAATTAATTGCTTGGATTCAAGTAGTTCTTCTCTCAGTTTCTCAGGCGATAAAACAGTGGAGAGATGATGATGTACCCCATGTGCCTGAAAATCAACCATCTTACTCATCTCTCTAATCTCTTCAACAGTCAACATTGTCCGAACAGGTCTGACAGTGAAAGATTTCTCGATCTCCTCGATTGATGATTCATGATAGACGGTTATTGGAGGCGGGATCATGTTAGACCCAATTAAACCTGTTGTAAGGAAGATTGTTACTGGAATCTCTTTTTCTTTGATTATGGAAAGAAGCTCATAATTGGATCGCCATCCGTCATCAAATGTGATAAACAATGGGTTTCTGGGTAACTGATCATCATTCTCATAATGGTTTCTAAGCTCGTTAAGTGAGCATAGGTTATAATTTTTTGAATAATACTGTATGTGTTTCTCAAAGCTACTTGGTTCTATTTGGTGGTAAAGGATACATGTGAACCATTTTTTTCGATAATATTCACGAACTGGAGAAAGCGCATCCCAAGCAGACAATAAGAAGTCTCTCAATCCACCACAGCCCTTCTTGTACGCCATACATCCAAATTTCTTCCAAGATAATTTTCCAAGTTTATCATATCATCTCGGTAGTAATCCGAAAATCGCCTGTATACTTTCTCGGTAAGTATGTTACGCTTCTCGTCTGGTCGAATACTCGTATAGAGTGATCGTAGGAAGAAAGGAGCCCTTGGATGAAGCATTATGCGTGAAATCGTGCCCCAGAATAGGCTATTATGTTCAAGTTGCCCGAGTTTTGTCCTAACTTGTGTAGAAGGTGCTTTGAAGTTGGGGTCTGCTTCGATAAAGGCATATATTTCTGAAAGGAATGCGAATGGATCTTTTTCCATGTCTTCATATATTTTGATTAATATATTCTCACGTGGAAAAAGAGAAAGAAAAGGTTCTAACTGCGTGTAATATTTTCCCCAATCCAATAACTTGGGCTCAACTTCGATGGAATCAAGAAACCCACTTTGAATTAGTTTTTCATCGCTACTGGCAGACATAGCGTAATGGCTATACATGCGTTCTACAGGGTCCCTCAGACAAAAAACAAGCCTTACATCAGGAATACTATCATGTATACGTTCTGCAACAGTATCGTGATGAAGATAACTAGCGGTTTTTTCTCCAATTATCGCTTTTTCTCCAGATTCTTTGAAAAAATCATGGTACCATTCTTGTCCTTTTTCATAGTTTTGATCGAAGTAGTGAGTCTCTTTGGGCTGCATATAGATCATTGGGTGTTCTGATAGACAGGCTCTTATCCAGCCAGTTGCACATCGCACGCCTCCAGCCACAATGAAGGTTGGACTCGTTTCTTCTTTCATGACTCTTCTGTAATAGGTTAACAGGATTAAAACCGTAACTATAGAAATCGGTATGGAGTTCATACAAAGGTATATAATGACGTTGTAGTCAAGAAATCTGAACGGAAAGGCTTCCTATGAAATCAGTTGTTGTCCTATGTCTAGACGCTTTCAGATATGATTTGATAAGCCAAGAGCTAACACCAAATCTTTACAGGGTGACCCAAGAAAGTGTGAACTATAATAACTGTCAGAGTGGTAACAGCACTACAATTCTAAGTATGCCAGTACTATTGTGTGGAGAAAAAAAATACCTACCCGGACTGAGCATACCTGCACGTATCAAAAGATTTGGCGCAAAATCATACATGCTAAGTGCAAATTCACTAGTTGACAGGGAGTTCAATCAACGATGGACAGATTACTTCAGTTTCACTAGGGGGAAAGTTGGTATAGACAAGGATTTTGATAAGAGGAAAAACTTGAGAAGAGTGATACCTCCCCTGAGTTTACCGCCTTTCATCAAGAGGCTTCTTAAGAGAATATATAGACAGTTTAGCGACCCTGAAAGCTATCTCGTTTATGACCGCTGTGAGACTATACTGAAAGCCGCAGAGGTGATACTGGAAGACCCTTCACAGAAATTCGTCTGGTTACAGCTTATGGAAACCCATCAACCATATTATCCTCCAAAAGCACTGGAAAAAGAAGACCCAAAAGAATTGATCTATGTGAATGACCTTCAGATCGATGCAGCCAGAGGCTGGGTAAAACTGGATGATAAAACAAACCAGAAACTCTGGGAACTTTACAGGATGGAGGCAGCGTATCTAGATGAACAGATTGGGAAGTTTTTGGATAAGATAGACTTTGAGAAGACGACTGTAATCATTACTGCCGACCATGGAGAGGAGTTTGGTGAACACGGTCAGTGGGGTCACAGAGCGGACAAGTTTGTACCCGAACTGGTACACGTGCCATTAATAATACTGAATGGGAAAAATCAGACAATCACTGAAGAGATTGACCATTACAAGTTCCCGGACATCGTCATACGAGAGATGAAATCAAGAAACTAGGGAGAAAAAATTCTTGAAGATAATATATTATCCCCATAAAGGCGAGCACAGGGCAGGAGAAGGAGAGAGATGGAAAGCTGGACTCAAATGGGGCGCCGATTTTATGCTGGATAATATTGCAAAAAACGTAGAACATGAGATAGTTCCATGCTATGAACTAAAATGGAATAATATCAAGGACGCTGATGTTGTCTGGTTCCATAACATAGCCACAACAGCTTACTTTAATATCCCATTATTGAGCATCTCACCTATCCCAGCTTGGACCAAGAAAAAGGAGAGACCAATAATCATAGGTGGGGTAAGAGGGCATGTGGGGTTTGAGAGAAGTAAAAACCTGCTAGGATACTTTGATGCAGTTCATACAGGTAGTGAACAGCTTTCTAGGTTATCGAAAGAGTACAATAAACATGTCTATTTATTCTACCCGGGAGTAGACACAGAGTTATTCAAACCAACAAATACCATACCAGAGGAATTTACAATTGGCTGGGTTGGTGACAAGAACAAGAAGATGAAAAACTATCAGATAATCGAGAGACTCGGTTACGCGTTTAAGATCGCCTCCAAAGATAACTATATACCGCACGAACTAATGCCAGAATTCTACAATAGCCTATCAGTGTACACGCATTTCAGTAGCCACGAGGGAGGAAATAGAACAGTTTTGGAGGCTTGTTCTTGTGGTATTCCTGTTGTTTCCACAGATGCTGGTGCTGTTGACAAGTATATTGATCCTGAGTGGATAGTGCCATACAGGGAAGATGAGGATTATCTTCAAACTGAGTTTAAGAAGAGGCTGACAATGCTGGAAGAGGACACTGAGCTATATGGTCGGGTTGGAGAGGGAAACAGAAGACGGGTGCTGAAGTATGACTGGAAAGCTATTGCTTTGGAATGGATGCAGATAATTAACGAGACCCTTCAACGAGTCTGAGAATAGTTTTACGGTAATAGGTAAAAGCAACAAACACGTTTTATTGTCGTTGCTATATGCGCGTAACCATAATTGGGATCGATGGACTCGACTATAATATAGTTGAAGCGATGGAGCTAAAAAATCTCCAACAAGAGGTATGCGGTAAATTAACGATACCAAGAGAATGTTATCGGGAGATAATGAAGGGTGTGTTTAGTCCTTGGACGCCTCTCTGCTGGATGAGTATAATAACGGGTCAGATTCCACCTGAGGAGCTGCGTCAGGAGAAGAAGAAGGTATACACTAGTGATTCCATTGATTGGGTGCGTAGGAATTTCGGTAAGTATCTTGGGTTTATGAGGGGAAAGCGTAGGATTTTGATGAAGGCTGGTGTGGAGTTGTCCAAGTATAAGATGGTGGAGACTCCTTTCATACGTGATATGGATACTATATTTGATCTAGCTGAGAAGCCTTTAGACTTTAACATACCCGCGTACAGCGAAGGGTATACTCTTAGACCTTTTAAAACAGAGGCAGAGGGTTTGGAGCATCTTGAGTTGTTTGATGAGGAGGATAAGCTTGTGAAGAAGTTTATTCGCACTGTATTGAGTCGTGATCCTAGTTATGATTTGTTTATGGCGTATATGAGGGCTATTGACCATTATGGTCATCAGAAGTTTGGTACGAAGGATTTCTTCAACAGGTACAAATTGATGGATTTGTTTATCCATGAGGTTAGACAGAAGGTCGATGGGTTATTGTTGATATGTTCAGATCATGGTTTCAAGAAACTTGAGGGAACTAGAACAGGTGGTATACATAGTGATTACGCGTTTTATTCTGTAAACAAGGAATTAGGTGTTGAGATGAACTCTCTTGTGGATATCTATCCTTTGGTAAAATATGCCCTAGAAAATTAGCGATAATACTAGTTTTCACTAGATGTTAAAATTAAAAAAATAAAAAGGGGTTTGTTTTTTGGCTTTTAGCCGGCGATTCGTCTACTGATTTGCATCAGTGAGACGATTGCTGCGAGTGCTGCTACTAGTGCTGCGCCGATTGCGCCATATACGAGCGTTGTTAGGCCGTTTGCTGCGTCCCTTGCTGCGTTGGCTGCTTCTGCTGCGTCAGATGCTGCTTGACTTGCTGTGTTAGCTGTCTGGGCAACTGTCTGTACTGCTTCTGCTGCCTGCTGGGCTGCGGTTACTGCCTGCTCTGCGATGGCTGCGACGTCTGCGATATCGCTCTTGACGTCATCGAACTCAGCGGTTACATCACCTAACTGATCAGCTAGATCTGTGATCTCGTTGCTCAGGTCTGTAACCTGTTGACCGATGACATCTGCTGTAGCTGCTTCGACCATGAAAGTTCCATCATCGATCTCGTCACCATCCTCGTCTTCCCAGACATAACTCCACTCACCGAGTGGTGCATCGTCTAGTAGGACCATTAGGTTACCAGCAACTGTTTGCTCTGAAGCGGGTAGTTCCCACCAGAGGGCTTTCTCGACCCAGTCGCCTGCGACTGCAGGATCCATGTTCCAATATACTTCACCATCTGGATCATATACTGTTACTGTGCTCTGATCGTAGTCTTTCTTTGCATCGCCACCGAAGCTGTGCTGTATTATGAATGATACAGCATCATCTATACGGAATGTTGATTTCCTTGGTGCAATGTACTCATGTTGGTCACCGATAACGAACTCGAATTGTACAAAGTACTCCTGATCGTTGTCAGTTGTAATTGTGCCGTTGATGGTGTATGTGCCCATACTTAGGGTTTCATCATCAATGACACGGAACCAACCTTCATAATCACCAGCATCTAGGTCACGTGCTCCAATAGCTGCATCGATCTTAGCTAGACCAATACCGATGGATACGTTCATGTCCCATTCTTCTGTTTCGTTGTACATTACCCATTCGATTTCTAGGGCGTCTTCCTCTGGTAGGTTCCAGCCAGAAATTGATACGTTGTACTCGTTGGGTGCTTCATATGTTGAGAACTCTAGCTCAAGACCTTCAACTACTGTGAAGTCAACCTGAACCACTATCTCTTCATCTACGTCCCAAACTGTAATTACGTAGTCTCCTGGGTCGACTTGTGGCACATAGAAGACAGGTGTATCTCCACCTTCTCCGCTGTCTTTGAGTCGTCCGCTGTTATCAGTTTCAACTTCGTCGAAGATTACAATATCTCCGAATGTTGCATTCCATTCTCCTCCTTCAGAGAAACCGTTACCTGTTAAGACTATGTCGTCTCCAACATCGGCTTCGTCATCGCTTAGGAGTACTAGGATTGTTCCAATTCTGAAGTCTTCAACTGCCCAGACGCTGTAGTTACCATCGTCGGCTGTAAAGTCAGCATATGCAAAGACCTGATATGGGTCGTCGTTCTCTGTTGGAACGATGCATTCAATGCTGAATGTACCGTCTGATTTGGTCTCTGTGTCGTCGATATCAGCTACGTATGTCCAGCCAGCATCATCATAGAGTTCTATGTATACATCGACACCTGATTGCTGTGGGAAGTTAGTTCCTGTAACTGTGACCTTTGATCCTTGTGGACCAAACTGTGGATCAACATCTATAGATGATAATTCTGTGACCTCAAAGTCCGCCAATGGGTGGTCAGCGCCACAGTCGACTCTTATTTCATAATCGTCCTCGTCATCAACTGATGGGATTATGATATCGACTTTGAATTTACCTTCACCATCTGTTACTGGGGCATCATCTGAATCAACAACTAGACACTCATAGTCAACATCACCGACTAGGATAATGGCATATGCAGCATCATTTGCAAATCCCATGCCTTCAACTTCGACTACTTGTCCAACAACGCCTTCATCATCACTTAGATAGATGACTGCACCGATCTCGAAGTCAGCATAGGCTGTATTACCATCACCATCATATCCGATTAGATAGTAATCACCTTCGTCTGCATTGCTTGGGATTGTTACCTTCTTATTGAGGAATGAACCAAGCGTGTTGGTTTCACCTGAAGATACCAACACATAAGTGTCGTCCTCTAGTTCATCAATAAAGTCATAATCCGCATCAATGTCAACCGCAGCTGGTGCTGCACCGAACTCAAGTTCCCATTCACCTGTTACGTAGTTAATGCTTCCATCATCGACAGTATAAGCGTCAACGCCATTAGTGTCTACGATATTACCAGCACCGTCGTCCGCAGCAATTTCAACATCTGCTACTTGGATGCTTAATGTACCGTTAACAACCAGTGTGTTTGCTAGTGTTCCATCGAAATCAGTTTCAGATGCATCACCGGTGTCAAGCAACTCGTTGTCTTCTGAGTCTACGTTCCATGTTGTTTCATCAAAGTCTAGTGCGAAAAGTATGGCAACATCCTTGTTGTCGTCAAATCCAAATAGATCGACATATACTTTGTCGCCTGCAAGACCAGATGATGCTGAACCATCAGCGGATGGTCTCAAGTAGAACTCGATACGTAGTGTTGTTGATTGATCTGTTGCTGTGATCCAAAGCTGGTGTGTTCCTACATCACCTTCTGGAACCTCAAACCAGATCTCGTATCCACCGTCATCATCTACTTCAGTTGTGTTAAGGAATCCTTTCTCACCGTTCCAAGTTGCTATCTTGTCCCAGTATAGGTTCACCTCGTAACCTGAAGATACAGAGTCTGCGGGACCTTCGATAATAATCAGGTCACCATATGTACCGTTAATATTATCGTAGCTTCCAGCTCCTGTTTCATCAATGAAATTACCTGTGTCATCATTTGTTATCACCATGCCAGTTTTTGTTAGTTCAACAGCTGCATAGGAGGTAGGAATCATTCCTAAAAGCAGTGTAAACATTACTAGTAGTGTAATCGCTTTTTTACTATTCATTTTTCTTTTTTCACCTTATTTTTTATCGTAAGAAAAAGGGTCATTGATCGTTTAATCTACCCTTATTCTTCGATTGGGTGTTGAAACACGGATTTTACTATTAAAGGTATGTCTACAAGTCCACACGTATTGTATACAGAAAAAGGGATAGAACAGTGTATAGAATAATTGTATACACTATTTTTAGTGCATAAACCAAACAGTAATACATAGTAGAAATATTAACAACTATAAAGTAGTCAATCAACCAACGTTAAACGTGTTAAAACATAACAATAATACATCTGAAATTGATAAAAATCAATCAAATCATTTCAATTTTTTAATAAACTTAAAAGAAACCAACCCAGAAAGAACATCCTCACTCGAAACCATATAACCAAGCTCCTCAAAAAACCCCTTTGTATACACAACAAGCAACTCTGTAAACTCGTGACTCATACCAAAAGACGTGAGACGAACATCAACAACAACATCCTCAACATGAATATCAGATTCATCAAGATTCCATGAAACAAGCAAATCCTGCTCAAAAAACCTGAAAAAATCCCCATTCAAACGATTAGAAAGATAAGCAGCATACCAACGCCCAGAGCGATACCAAGTATTAAGCAAACCCTCAGAATCCTCATCAAACAAACGCTTAATTAAATCCTTAACACCAGCTCGTTGAAAATTAACCAAGCCAGCACCTTTATGCACCTGAGCCATATGCAAAATATCAACAGCATCCTTAACACTAGAGTCTAACTCGTCAGCCCGCAAAACTTGCATAAGTGCCTCTGTAGTTATACTAGAAACGCTTACACCCATCCTACCCGCAAGTAACCTCAGTTGGTTAGCAAGTTCACTTGGCACGGAGATTAACTTTGTATCATCAAGAAGCTCTTCAACCAATTCACTTACTCATCTCCAGCTTTATGATTCCCCGGTTAATCTCCTTCTCTTTAAGTTTGTATCCAAATACGGTGAGAAGTTCCTCTATGAAAATACTGAATAACTCGATATATCCGGGGGTTAATTTTTCACCTATGAAGCTAAAAGTAAGTCTCCTATTGTTTTGATCGAATGTATATTCGCTAGTACCAAGAGTAAAAAGTTCAAGGGCTTCGCGGAAAGCTGCAATTGGTTCATCGTGTTTAGTCTGGTAATATTTCCCATACCAGTGCCCCATCTCGCGGAATATCTCAGTATATTTCTCCTTATCAGACTCATATGCCTCGTCCACGATCCGGTAGAGCAGTTGCTCGATGGTGAATGTAAACCCTGTTTCCTGAGCCCTTTCAAGCATCCATCGTTCATCAACAACCTGCCGGAGACTCATACCAAGTTCTTCGACCCTGAGTGCCTGTTCTAAAATATCATTGACTGTCTGGTAGACAGTCATATCTTTTCTTTTGGCGACTTCAACGATTCTGTTGGCAATGTCTTCTTGTGCAGCTAGCATTTTACGCCTACTAGTGCTTGACATTAGACTCGCCCTCTCATTGTCTTCGCCTTGATCACTTTGTATAGATTAGATATCTGATATAGGTTGTGGATATCTTAATACTAATCTTTAGATCACGTGCTCAAATATATGCAATGGTAGGCATTGTTTTAACTCAAACTACCAATAATAAAGTATGATTAGCGATCTAATTGTTACAACAATAGCTGATAACCTAGTATTGAAACCCGGGCTCTGGGGACAATGGGGACTATCATATCTTTTAGAGTTCAAGGACTCAAAAAGCGAGAAAAGAAAAGTTCTCTTTGACACAGCCAACGACAAAGAGCCTTTCTTGTATAATATCGAGCAGCTTGAGCTTGACCTAGAAGGCCTTGACGCTATTGTGATTAGCCACGGACATAGTGACCATACGGTTGCCAACGTTGAAGCAGTAGAGATGGCTGGCGGATGCCCAGTATATGCTCATCCCCACTGCTTCCTAACTAGATTCTACGAGACCAAGGATGGAAAACGGACACGCGGAGGTGTACCAGAAGGACAAGGAATAGCCGAGATCGAAGCAGCTGGCGGTGAAGTGATCTTGTCAGCTAATCCCGTTGAGGTGGTTCCCGGGCTCTGGACAACCGGCCAAGTACCGCGGATAAATGACTTCGAAAAGGTTTCACAACCCATGGGCGGAGGCAGACGAATCGTAGTTGTAGATGGCAAGGAGGTTGATGATTATATCCTGTGTGACCAGTCTCTCTGGATGGATGTTAAGGGCGAGGGCTGCTGGGTAATCACAGGGTGTGCTCATAGTGGTCCAGTGAATACCGTCAACCATGTCGCTCAACTTGGAGGCTATAAAGAGATTTACGCGTACATTGGAGGCACCCATCTCGTGGGTAGAGACGAGAATTATATTCTACGTACCGCTCGTGAGCTTGAAAAGTTCAAGCCAAAGCTGTTTAGCCCTTGTCACTGTACTGGGTTTAACGCGATGTCCATACTTCACCGAGAGTTTGGAGACCGTTTTGCCGTGAATTACTGTGGCAGAGTATTCAAGTCAGGTGAGAAACCCTCTCCCATGGTTTTCTAGTTACCATGGATGTTCTTTCATTTTTATCAACCATGAGAAATAGTTAGTAGCATAGTGTATTGGTACAGTTACCACAAGTATAACTATAATCTCTATGAGGGTTGAACGTGTAAACGGTTGGCTCAGTATCACTGCGATAATGATGAAATCCAGTTGATCAAGCAAGGGGAAACTCTCTCCCGGAGCTACATCCCATCTACGTTTTAGAAAACTGCTAATGAGATCCCCTAGTATAGCGCCAACACCCTGTGCTAACCCAGATAATAAGTTTCCCTGCAATATGCCAATCAGTAAGCCCGCGAGTACCCCCACCAAACAGCCTCTGAGGGTTTTATGACTGCCTAGGAAGGGTTTTCCATCAAGCCAGTTCTCGCCACCATCCAATGGAGGACCACCCCCAAATGCGACCGGAGTAGCGTTTGCAAAGTACGCTGGAAGATAGATCCATATTGAGGATGCTATTGTGTTTAGGTTCATCGCTGCTCCTCTGTTATCCCTGATTCGTTTATGGTTAAAATGATCGGCGCCGATGACTGCCTCGGTTTCTCCAGAGTTGCCTGTCTGTTTCCCGGTTGAGGCGTCTTCTCCAGCTTCAGTATGGTCTCACTCCAGTATCTGAGCAATCGTTGAGCTACTGGTTCTACTTGCTGTGTATCTAGTATGCTGCGTACTTGCCCTGTGAGCACCATTGTGGACCCCGTGGTTTTTGATATCTCCGATAAGTACCCCAACTGACGGTTAAGCTCTTTGTTTACCTTGAACGTCTTCTCGGCATCCTCAGTCTCACCCCGATAGAGCCCTGTAATACTATCTATGATTAACAAGTCCCCATGACGCAGTTCTGGAAGTTGTTCAAGAGCATCTCCCTGCATGGTATAGCTTTCTGGCGTGAATAACTGTATACGGGGTAGGAGGTTTTTCCCCTGTGAATCTGCGATCTGTTCAAAACGGGCTACGTTTAATTTATTGTCGATATCCAGATAGACTGCTTTAACGGTTCTACTCTGTGAGAGATGATGAAAAACAGTTGTTAAACAAAGGGTGGTTTTTCCCGTAGTTGCCTCACCGTAAACAAGATTTATGGCATGACTGTGAAAGCCACCTCCCAACAGGTTGTCTAGTTGGGGTATGCCTGTGGGGGTTCTTGTCTGGAGGCTCATATTTTTCTCAGCTTTGTCTTGTTTCTTAATGTTTCTCTTTGTTCTAGGATGGTTTCTAGGTTTTCTTTTTTAACACTGGTTGTTGCTCCCAGCCCGGTTACGCAGGCGGCTCCTGCAGCTTGTCCTATTAATAGGGTGTCTATGATTGACTCTGGGTTCATTATATTCTCTGATGTGAGTTTATTGGTGTAGATATGGTTGATCATGCCTGCGCATAAGGCGTCTCCTGCGCCTGTTGGGTCTCGTTGTTTTACCGTGTAAGATGGCATCGTGATTATGTAGTCCTCTGTGGCGGCAATCACGCCTTTTTGTCCATCAGATACTATTGCTAACTTTATACCCATCTGATTCAAAGTCTTTAGAGCACGGATAGGCTCGTTTTCCATCGTTAGATTACTGGCTTCCAGTTGATTCGCGTGCAGAATATCGATATAACTTGCAGCTACATTGAGGTAATCCCAGCCATAGGTGGGCATAATCACATCCACTATGTTCAAAATATCTTGATTCTGGGTTTTTTGAAGTATATTATTGAGGTTTTTCTCAATATCAGGAAGACCGCCTAGGGTACCCTGATAAAGTATGGAGGGTTTGACTTCGGTTATGGTTTTCATAAGATAACTCGATGAAAGCAGGGAGTTTGCGGTTAGTTCAGCAATATAACGTCTGTCTTCACCCTCAACGAGCAGCGCCACGTTTTTCGCTGTAGTGCTATCTTCAATTATCTGAGGTATGGGTTTTACGCCTCTGTTTCGCAGCTGCTCTATGAGAAAGTCTCCCATCTCGTCTTTTCCTACGGCGCCTACGGCGTGTATATTTTCTATTCCTAGTTGGGCTAGGTTTATGGCTACGTTTGAGCTGTGTCCTCCAGGGGATAGGTGTATGCCGTGTGGGGCATAGGTTAAGCTCCCCGGTGGTCCGATATTTGGCAATTCGGGAATTAGTATGTCTGCTACGAAGCTACCGCTGCAGAGGATGCTCATGGTTTACTCTGGTTTATTCTATGCTTATTTTAGTTCCCATGAATAAAGAGAGATTTGAGAAAAAGGGATTAGTTGTGTACCTTAGCTCCGCACTTTGTGCAGTACTCGGAGTCGTTGGGGTTCTTACTACCGCATTTTGGGCAATAAACTGGCGTCTTTTTGAGTGGCTTTGTTTCTTTTGCCTTGTCTATCTCGGTCTTGACTTCCTCTGAGACTTGTTTTAGTCCTTTTTTGGCTGCTTCTACTGCTTCTTCCAGTAGTTTGCCTGCGTTTTGTATCGCGGTGTCTAGGTCTTTTTCCCAGTCTGGTCTTCGGTCTACTGGGGTTCTGACGTTGTCGTTTTCTCCTTTTTCTGTGCGGAGTCCGCAGTTTGGGCAAAAGTTTGCGTCTTCTGCTATTTCTTTTTCACAGCTTCTGCATGTGGGCATGATTGTTTATTACGCTAGCGATATTATGAATCTTTTGGTTTGCATCCAAAATATTAGTTAAAACTAGGAGTGGATCGCAGAAGATTGCGTATTTTTGGTTTATACCAAGTACCCTAGGTCTCTTAGATATCTACGTACGGCTGATTTCACAAAGTCTGGTATACTGGTATAGCCGTGGTTTCCGCTCTCAATTACTTCCTCGATCTTCTTTGCGAGACTTTCTGGCAGGTTTACTGTATGGTACTTGTATTTACGTTCAGACATCCTATTGATTTCAGGGGATTTTGGTTTAAAAAGCTTTATTTTTTTAGGCAAAATAGCCGATAAATAACTACTAGTGACGGTTGAAAATAAACACTATATATTAAAAGATGAATCAAAACGCTTGAACTTAACCAACACAGACCTATACCCCTCAAAGATAAGATCAGCAACAACCTCCTCAGGCAACCCAGAATAACTCAACATCATTGTTATCTCACTGATGCAACTTTCTATCTCATCACGTACCCACTGAATTGACTTGAGTTCCGCGTCCATGTTCTCAGCGATCCTGTGTATCTCATCGATGCTTTCGGTTCCCCAGTTGGTCTCTGTGCCGTCATCATTTAAGATGAAAATTTCTTCGCCGCGAACCACGACTTTAGGGTGGTCTGGCAAGTATGCAGCTTCGTTATGTTTCTTTGAGACAATTTTTCGGATTCTATCTGCAAGAACTATATAGGATTGGGAATTCTGTTCCATTAATTCCTCATGTTTTCTATTCGTGGATTCGGGTAGTCTTGTGTCTCCTAGGTATGTGAGTCTGGGTACTTTGATGAGTTGAACTATATTTGAAATAAGTTCCTTTTTTGTCACCAAGTCTAGCTCTGATGAAAGTATACAGTTGTAGCTGTTGGTTTCTACTAGGTGAATGAAGGATAATATGTCTGTGGTGTGGTCAATTTTGATGTCTGGAGCATGTATAGAGAGATGTTCTCTGAGCTGATTTACTCTGTCTTCGTTTTCATCTATCACTAACACATGTATAATATTCCCCATTCTTCACACACCCGAGGAGTCACATTGACTGTATCCTATTCGGGTTTAACAATTTTTATAGTAAAAAGAGTAGGGAGTGGAAAAAGTGGGTTTATGGGCCGTAGTCTTTGCCTACATATGGATCGGCTACGTGCCCATGTGTAGGTAGGTCTCGGAAGAGTTGGTCCCAGATGTCTTGTTCTGTGATGGTCTCGCGTTTGATTACGAGGTCTAGGAAGTTTGTCATGAATGGGTGGTGCATTAGTTCGTCCTCGTAGATCATGATGAGTATCTTCTTGATACGGTCATCCTCGACTTCCTCCATAAGCTTTGTAACTGCTTCAAGCATCTCTTTCTCTTTCTCGATGTGGAGTTTGAGTTTCTCTTCAAGTAGATTAAATTCTTCCTCGGTGATTGCTAGGCTCTTGCCTGATGCAAGCATGGCGGCTGCCTTGTAGAGTCCCGCATGTTTCTGGCTGTCAATCATTACGGAGGCGATGAGTTCTCGTACGATCTCGTTTCCGTATCCACGGTACTCGCGGTCTAGTTCAACGGCGTATTTTTTCTCCAAGTCCGATAACATTTCTAGTCTTTCAGTTATTGACATAATAATCCATGATTTCGTGGGGAACCATGGGCTATAAACCTATAATTCCTGCTCAAGGTTTTCATCTTCCTCTTCAACAACAGGTGATCTTGTGCTGCTGAAGAGATTGAGTCTCTTGATTAGTATGGGCATTGAGAGCCCCTGAATCAGGTTTGTACTCAATACTATACCATAGGTTAGTGCGAGGAGTAGTTGCTCGTTTGGTAGGTCGATGCCTGTGATGCCTAGTACAAGTACTATGGATACTGCGCCTCTGAGTCCGCTCCATGTCATGCCTGCTCGCCAGTTGGTGGGGATTCGTTTACCTCTGTATTCTTCTAGGATTCGTGCGATGATGTCTATCATTCCGTATCGGAAGATAACGCTGACTATGCTGAGGGCTAGTATCTGTAACGCGAAGGAAAAGAGTAGATCGATTTCTAGACTGACACCAATGAATATGAACGCAAAGCTGCTTGCGATAAAACCGACAAACTCCCACATGATCTCAAGGCTCTCCTCAGCCTTCTCACCTATACCACCGTAGTTTCTACAACGGTAGTTCAGTATGAGACCCGCGAGCACGACTGCGATTACACCGCTTGCATGGAATTGTTCTGCAAGACGGAAGACTCCGAAAGCTATAATGAATGTGAGTAAGGTCTTGACGTATAGGTCGTCGGTCCAGCACATTATCAGATGGACAATGTAGCCTGCAACATAACCGAGGATTATTCCACCGAACACCTTGATGATTGTAGTGGTCAGTACATCAAGAGCAGATATTGAGCCAGCCTCAATGATTGTTAATAGTATGCTGTAGATTACAATGGCGACACCGTCGTTAAAGAGGCTCTCACCTGCGACGATTAGCTGGAAACGTCTGATTACACCAAGTCGTTTGAATGTGGCTATTACGCTGACAGGATCGGTGGGGGCGATGATTATACCCAACATGAATGCCTCTAACCAACCCATTCCGAAAACATAGTGGGTATAAACTCCTATTGCCGTGACCATAAGCGCAGTACCCGCTACGGCATACGTCAAAATCGTGTCACTGTCGTCTATTAGACCATCAATGTCCATGGTGAGGGTCTCTGTGAACAGTATAGGGGGGAGTAGTATGGTTAGGAATATCTCGGGGCTTAGCTCTGGGAGGCTGATTCTGGGGACTGACGCGGCGAGTAGGCCTGCGAATATGAATGCGATTGTGGAGGGGAAGTTTACTTGACGCGCTATGAGGGTGATTACAACGACGAGGATGAGGATGTTGTAGATAGCGTCAAATTGACCTAAGCCCCCGTCCATATCCCCTCTACTATTTTAAAGGTAGCAGAAATTTAAGCAATACCCCACAATAATCGATGTTTCAAATCTACTTCAAAGAAGAGGATAAAATAAATGATAAAATGAGTCTATCGGCTCTATTTCTTGGATAATAATTGGATATAGATTGAATAAAGCGTTAATGTTTGGTTAGTGTTGTTTATCGATTGTTTGACGTGTAAAGAGGCTGTTTTCGTTAGTTTTATGGAAAATCAGTCTCTATTTATGAACCACTTAGGGGTTATTTGATGATTTCACGTGTGATGGTTCTCGTGGTGATTTCCTTGAAATCGATGTGTTTTTGGAGATACTCTACGGCAGTTTTGGCGTTGAATGCTTTGCAGCTGTAGACGTCGATGCTGATTGTGTTGTTTTCTGTGAAGGTGTGGATCGCGATGTGACTTTTGTCGATTACTTCGATGCCTGTGATGCCGGGGTTTTCGGGTACGCCCTGCATTATGTGTGGTCCGTCTAGGATGTGCATGTCTATTCTTGGAGGTAGGTCGGTTAGTATGTGGTGAACTGTTTCAGTTGTTACTGGTTTGGCGGTTATGCCGTCTACCATTAGGTGTATCCCGATCATCGCCCTTCGACATATCAAACTGTGATATAAACGTCCTGTTTTCGGTGCCCTTATATTAGATAATTGTAGGAGGGAAGAGAAGAAAAGCAATGTCTAAACGAACACTCAGTAGAGCCGTATTGATTCTTGGAGCCGTTCAGCTAGTAGAATCACTAGCTATAGCATTACCAATCAGCTTCTTCCCAAACTACGTTATCAGTCTAGGTGCTACTGTAGCGAGTGTAGGTTTATTCACTAGTAGTTTCATGATTGCTTATGCGATTCTCTCACCGAAAATGGGTGCCATTGTTGATCAGTATGGTCGAAAACAAATTATGATGATTGGTATCTTCAGCGATGTGATTCTGGGAACTCTTACGGGACTAGTGCCTAACTGGAAGTGGCTTCTATTAATCAGAATACTAAACGGGGCTGTCTCTAGTGGTGCAATGCTGGCGTCTGAAACGATGCTTATCGATTTGGTTACTCCGCATCAAAGAGGCGAGGCTGCCGGTTTCATCATGTCTATGAATATGATAGGTAGAAACCTTGGACCAGTATTTGGAGGATCAATTCAGTGGTTCGTTTTGAGCAGAGGATACTCTGAGTTGATGAGTTATCGTGTGCCCTATTTTGTGGATTCATTGCTCGCAGCAATTGCTTTGGTGATGATCTATCTCTTCATAAAGGAGCCTGAAAGGAGAAGCGGTGTGGGTAGGGGTCAAATGGACGGCGAGTTGCCTAAGATTCCTTGGAATCGCCAGTTGAAGGTCATGTTCTTGAATAGCTTCATCTCGGGTGTTAGCGTTGGATTCATCATCCCTATCATGGTGTTATTCTATACAGACCGCTTTAACATGGACCCAGTTGCAATAGGCACCATTATCAGTGTAAGCGGGTTCATCGGGTTATTCGCTAGTTATATCGCGGGCAGATTTAGTGACAAGGTAGGTAGAAAACCATTGATCGCTTTTGGAAATTATACAAGTAGGATAGCTGGAGGCTTACTTCCCTTTACAGGTTCAATAACTCAGGCTGGAATCGTGGTTAGTATCAGAAGCCTTGGTTTCAACGTTAGCATGCCCGCCTTCAGGGCGCTAAGAGCAGACATAGTTCCCCCGGAGGTGCGTGGTAGAATGTTTGGGTTATTCGGCACCGCTTTTACTGCTGGTAACGTGCTTGCCCCTATTGCCGCGACTTGGATTTATGACACGTACAGGTTCACTGTGTTTAATGTTGCTGGGTTGCAGGTGCCGGGTTATGGTATTCCGTTCTTCATAAACGCGATACTAGGTATTCTCACAACAACAATGGTTATGCTGTTTATCGATGAGCCTACGGACGAGACAAAGGCGCCTCAGTTTACCGAAGCATAGCCAATGAATTCTTTTAGTAGATGTGAAAACTACTACTTGATTGATATGAGCTACCGGATTAGTGAAAATATCAATATCGAGACCCCCAACCTCGAAGAAGCGGTAAGATTCTACAGTGAGGTCATTGGGTTTAGACTTGCAGAGATGGGTAATGATTGGGCTCGCTTTGATACAGGCAAAGTTAAGTTCTTCATCAGTAGAGGAAGAACCCTTGGACCCGTAACCGAGTTTCTGGTAGAGGACTTGGAGAAGGCTAGGGCGAGTCTATTGGAGGCAGGGTGTACTGTGATCAGGTGGGAGGGAAAAGGTAAGCCCTGTTATGTTCGTGATCCTTTTGGTTTCGTGTTTAATCTCTGGGAAGTATAGAAGCTATCATTTGTATGTCGTTAGGCGGGTACCCGGAGTAGTACTTGCTCACATATAGATAGGTGTCTTTAGCTGTGTTCTTTATCTGCTGGGCCCAGCGATTATTATCCTCCGACCTATCAACCTCAACTACTCCCTTCTCGCCATCAACCTTACTTCGATCACCCTCAAGGCGAATATAAGTAAAGTCAGCGGTCTCAACCATGGCTATTGGCTGCCAGGGATGCTCAACATAGACCAGCGCAACATTGTGTTCTCTCAGTAAGTCATATGTAGTTTCTGTGAACCAGTCCATGTGTCTGAACTCCACGGCTGTACGGTGTTTTTTGAGCTGTGTGAGAAAGAGATCAAGTTGATCAATGTGATCTGGAGAGAGTTTCGGTGGTAGTTGGAGTAGCAGTGGTCCAAGTTTCTCACCTAAGGGCTTGATTTGGTCTAGGAATGCGTCCAGTTTTTCTATATCATATTCTAGGTCTTTGCTGTGACTGATGCTTCTTGGTATTTTGAGGCTGAACCTAAACTCGTCTGGTGTTTGGTTTCTCCAGTTCTCGACGCTTGTTTTTCGGGGTATCCTGTAGAAAGTAGTGTTGACTTCTACACTATTGAAGTGCTCGGCATATCGTGCTAGGTATTCGCTGCTTGGTGCTTCACCGTATATTGGCCAGAACTTGTAGCTCCACCCCATGGCGCCGAGGTATATCATATTATTGAGTCTTGCGTGGGGTGTTTAATCACTTTTCTTGAATATGAGCCATTCTTTCTCCCCGGCTTTATCGAAACGAACAAGCTCATAACGTCCATTGATACGTTCACCGGCGATAACTATCTCTATCTTGTCAGGTTGCCATCGAACTGGAACATAGAAGCCTCGGTCCCATATCTCAACCTGTCCAGCGCCATATTGTCCATTTGGTATTGTGCCCTCAAAGCCACCATACTCCAATGGATGGTCTTCTGTTTGTATAGCTAATCTTCGGTCTCCAGGTTCTTCGGGAAGACCTTTTGGCACTGCCCAACTTACCAAGACTCCATCTCGTTCAAGCCTGAGATCATAGTGTAGTCTCGTGGCTTCGTGTTTCTGGATTAGATAACTGTTTCCTGTTCCTGTATTTGCTCCTCCCATGGGCTCGTTGGTCTCGTTAAAGTCTCGTTTCGCGTAGTATTCCTCAAGAAGCTGTGGTCGTATCTGGGTTATACTGCATAGAGGTGCAGGTTTGTCGTCTCGGAATCCTTGGAAACGTGGGGCTCTGAGGCGTTGGTCTTGGGTTACGTCTTGGTAGCCTATTTGGGCGACTAGTTTCGGCGCCACCCATGAGCTGTTTTTTGGTATGTCTGGTTCATCAAACCAAGGAGTTTCTATTTTTATTTCTTCGAGCTGAGCCAAAATACTGCTCAAGTCTGAGCCACTGAACCCAGTGCCTACACGTCCAACGTAGACCGGTATTCCCTCATCATACAATCCTAGAAGCAGTGCACCAAAGCTACCCTCACGGTTGCCTGTGCCGGGGGTATAACCGAATACGACGCAGTCACAGGTCTTTACTTGTTTGATCTTGAGCCAGTCTGGGCTTCTTACTCCAGGTTGATATGTACTATCCCGTCTTTTGGCTATGATTCCTTCTAGGTTTTTCTGGACCGCTGCTTGGTAGTATTCTATGCCATGTTCTTGAATAGGGTCGCTCTGAACTACGTGTCTTCCGGGTTTCAGGTGTTTCTTGAGTATATCGATGCGCTCATGAAGTGGGTGATCAATTAAACTCACTCCCTCAGTCTCCAATATATCAAAAACAATGTAGGTAGCGGGTCTCTCAGCGGCTCCCGCCTGAATATCCCTTGGGTTACTTGCTTGATTTCTTGAAGCGACTGCTTGAAAGTCGGGTAACCTATCAGTGAGAATTACGATCTCACCGTCTAGAACCACATTGTGTGTTAAGTCTGTCAGCTCATTTAGCTCAGGGAACTTTGTTATGAGTTCTTTATCGTTACGTGTTCGTATGCTAATTTGTTCACCAACGTAGGCGATGGCTCTGATACCATCCCATTTCACTTCATAGAGCCAGTCTGGGTCGTTGAATGGTTTCTCTGCAGTACGAGCCATCATAGGTCGATAGGTGTTCATTGTTTCTGCAACTGTGCTAAGGTCTCTTGGAGTGCAGTCATGATATCCTTGACTTCTTCTGTTTTTGGCTCCTCGACTGTGATGGTCTCACCTTTCATCTTCTTAGCAAGAAGCTCCTCTACTTTCTCACTGTAGGTGTCATGATACTCGGTGATATCAAAGTCACCTGTTAGGTTGTCGATGATCTTCAAAGCTAGTTCTAGTTCGTCCTTT
>Ga0272443_10002592_pt1 | contig 22769 bp, 17 predicted proteins | sample SSMAcet12_FD_193581 | JGI IMG/M metagenome (GOLD analysis project Ga0272443, IMG submission 193581) | Marine sediment archaeal communities from Little Sippewissett salt marsh, Falmouth, MA, United States - SSM-Acet-12 | ecosystem: Environmental > Aquatic > Marine > Wetlands > Sediment ...
CTCGTATCCGCTACTATCCAGGCGGACCAGCCCGGCACCTGCCGGGTCCGCACGCATGCGGCCGCCCAGCTGCGCGTCAATGAGGGGTCCGTGCCGATAGTGCGCCTGGGAGACGATTCTATCGAGTGGAACATTCCGCAGGCCGGTCGATTTGTCCTGACCCCGGCGCCGTGATTTTCAGCCGGCGTTTTCCCGCCCAGGTTGTTTTCCTGATGAATGCCCGGACAGCAACTGAGACGGATTGTCCGGAAAGACAGACGTGAAAAAGGAGCCAGTGTGGCCTACGAAACGGAACGTGCCGTCGCGATCGAAGCGGTCTGCAAGGCAGCAACGTTGTGCCAACGTGTACGGGCGAGCCTCGTTACGGACGAAGCGCTGGCCAAAAAGGACCGCTCGCCCGTGACCGTCGCGGACTACGGGGCCCAAGCCGTCGTCATCGCCGAGCTGATGAACGCTTTTCCAGCCGACCCCATCGTCGGCGAGGAGAGCACCGCCTTGCTCCGCGGCGCGCAAGGTGATCCCGTCCGTCGGCGGGTCGTCGAGCACGTGGCAGCCGTGCGGCCGGACCTCGACGAGGCGGACGTGCTGGCCGCCATCGACCGCGGCGCATACGAGGGCGGTCCGCAAGATCGCCACTGGACGCTGGACCCCGTCGATGGCACGAAGGGATTTCTGCGGGGCGACCAGTACGCGATCGCGCTGGCCCTTATCGAGGCGGGTCGGGTCGTGCTTGGCGTGCTGGGCTGCCCGAACCTGCCGGTCGACGCGGCACGCCCCGAGGAACCATGTGGCTGCCTCTTCACGGCCGTCTGCGGGCAGGGGGCCACCATTCGGGCGATGAACGACCCGGCAGAACGCCCTGTCCGGGTTACAGAGGTCAGTGATCCCGGCGAGGCGCGGTTCTGCGAGTCGGTTGAGGCGGGTCATTCCTCGCACTCGGACGCCGCGCGGATCGCTGCCCGACTCGGTGTGACCCGTCCGCCGTACCGGATCGATAGCCAATGCAAGTATGCGGCCGTCGCCCGCGGCGACGCCTCGATCTACCTGCGACTTCCGACGCGGGCTGACTACGAAGAGAAGATCTGGGATCATGCGGCCGGCTGGAGTGTCGTAACCGAGGCGGGGGGAAAAGTAACCGACATCGCGGGTCGACCGCTCGATTTCTCGCTCGGCCGTACACTTTCCGCCAACACGGGCGTCGTCGCCACGAACGGCCGACTCCATGACGAGGTCATCGCCGCCGTTACCTCAGTGCTCACATTGTGACCGGTCCTGCCAGCGGAACGGAACCGACGATGGGCAGTGGATCGAACCGCGCGAACCGCTGACAGGCGCGCACCACGAGGTCGGCCATCATCTCCAGAAAAAGCGGGTGATCGTTCACCGTGTGCGCCGCGGCCGTCGGCAGACGCAGCTCGCGGCAGAGGCCGCCGGCCACGTGGTGCAGGTCGTAGAGCACCTCCATGTTGTCGGCCACGAATCCCATCGGCACGAGAACCGTGGCCCGCAACCCTCTGCCACGTTCGTACTCGAGATAATCGCAGACGTCCGGTTCGAGCCAGGGCTCACGCGCGTGCTGCGGGCGGGACTGGAAGACGAGCGCCCAGTCGACTTGCCCCAACGACTCGGCGACACCCTGCGCCGCTGCCTCGGCCTGTTGACAGTAACAACACGAGCGCGCCATCGCAACGGGCAGGGCGTGCACGCTGAAGATGAGCCGGGCCGACGCCCGGTCCGCACCGTCCAGTCGTTCGAGGGCGTCGGCCACGCACGCGGCGCTTGCGCCAATGAACGACGGATGATCGAACCAGCTGTCGACATAAGTAACGGCTATGTCCGGGCCGTTGGCATCGATGAGGTTGCGCCGTGCATTCTGGACGGCCTGCTTGTAGAGCGTGCAACTGGCGCGGCTGTGGAAGGGGTTGGCGATGAACGCAACGACCCGCCGTGCGCCCGCGTCGGCCAGTGCGCGAAATGTGTCGGGCAACCGTGGGTGCGAATGGCGCATCCCGATGTAAACGGGCAGGTTCACGTTCGCCTGGCAGAGCCTTTCCCGCAGACCTTCAGCCTGCCGGTGCGTGATGGCTGAAAAGGGCGAGGCGCCGCCGATGGCCGCGTACCGCTTGGCCGCCTGCTCGATCCGCTCGTCCGACACATCCCTGCCGGCAAGTACGCTTCTGAGGAAGGGACGCACCTCTTCCGGACGGGACGGCCCGCCGAAGGCGATGAGAAGGACAGCGTCGAAGGGGGGCGGCATGGCCATACGACTCGCTCCGCGAGAGGCCTGAGTGTCGTGGCATCCGTACCGGGGCGCTCGGCCCGAAGGCAGTCTACCGCCCGGGCAGGGCCGGTCAAAACGTTTCAGGCGCGCTCGTCATCCCGGCTGTCGTGAACGTGAAACCGCGGCGAGGCGGGGTACTGTCGTTTCGGCCTTTTCGCCGCTACAATGCCTGCACCATGGGTCGACTTCGATACCTGACGGCGGGCGAATCGCACGGCCGGGCGCTCATCGCGCTCGTCGAGGGAATGCCCGCGGGCTTGGACGTGGATACGGACGCCATCGATCGCCAGCTCGCCCGGCGCCAGGGCGGCTACGGTCGCGGCGCCCGGCAGAGGATCGAAAAAGACCGGGCTGTCTTTCTTTCGGGCATGCGCCGGGGCAGGACGATCGGCTCACCCATCGCCATCGAGCTGATCAACGCCGACCACCGGATTGACGAAGCGCCGCCCGTACATCGGCCCCGGCCCGGTCACGCCGACCTGGCCGGCAGCCTCAAGTGGCTCACGCCGGATTGCCGCGAAACGCTCGAGCGCGCCTCGGCCCGGGAGACGGCTGCCCGCGTGGCGGCCGGTGCGCTGGCCCAATGCCTGCTCGCGTCCTTCGGCATCCGGTGCGTCGGCTTCGTCACGCAGATCGGCGGAGGGGCGGTCGCGCAGGTGCCGACCACCATGACCCCCGACGCGCTGATCGCAGCGCGCGACGCCAACGATGTCTACACGCCCGATCCCGAGGCAGTCTCGGCCATGGTCGCTGCCGTCCGCAAGGCCAAGCAGGACAAGGACACGGTCGGCGGCATCGTCGAGGTCCGCGTCTTCGGCTGCCCTCCGGGGCTGGGAAGCTGTGTGCAGTACACCGACAAGCTCGACGGGCGGCTCATGCAGGCCGTCGGCTCCATACAGGCGTTCAAGGGGGTCGAGGTCGGCCTGGGTTTCGGTGTCGCGTCGCGCCCTGGCAGCGAAGTCCACGACCCCATCGACTACGACCCGGCCCTGCGCGATACGCCGACTCTGGGTTTTGCACGCCGCTCCAACAACGCAGGCGGTATCGAGGGCGGCATGACCAACGGTCAGCCCATCGTCGTGCGCGGCGCGATGAAGCCGATCAGCACGCTGCTCCGCGGTCTGGACAGCGTCAACCTCCGCAGTCTGCAAAGCGAACACAGCGATTACGAACGCAGCGACGTCTGCGCGGTGCCGGCTGCCAGTGTCGTGGTGGAAAACGTGGTCGCTTTCGAGATCGCCGCGGCCTTTCTCGACAAGTTCGCCGGCGACACGCTCGACGAAGTACGGGCCGCCTGGACGTACTACCTCGACGCGGCCCGACGTATCAGCACGAGCGAGTGAGCGAAACGCCCCTGCAGACCCCACGAAAGACCTGCGTGCGCGACGCGACCACTTGCACCCTTTTCAGAAATGAACCCCCAGCAGGACGGGCACGCTCAGCGGGCCGCGACTGCCGACCTCGTTGACGGCCAGCCAGTCTCGGTCGATCTCGAAAACGTGCGGCTCGGCAAGGTCCGTCTCGACCATGAGATGCACCTCGGCGACGGCAGATGGGTCGGTCAGCATGACGGCATTTTCCGTGTCCCACAGGATGCTACGGCCGTTGAGATTGTGCGAGCCGACCATCGCCAGCTTGTCATCGATAACCAGGGCCTTCGAATGCATCGTCCGGCCGGGCGTGTCCCACAAAAAGACCCGGATACCGTGGTCCACAAGCGTCGGAAACCATGAGGACACGACAGGGTAGACCGCGCTGACGTCCATCGAGGTCGGCCCGTTGGTGAGCAGGACGATTTCGACGCCCCGGCCGGCGGCCGCGATGAGGTCGTCGATCAGCCAGTCTGTCGGATTGAAGTACGGCGATTCGATGAGGACGCGGTGCTCGGCCAATCGCAGAGCGACGAGGATCGCGTTGTTGATGTTGAAGACGTGCTCGGCCGGCCGCTGCTCGATCGAGCGGATCCCCAGTTCGCCGGCGACCCCCAGCGCGGGCAGCGCCTGCTCGGACGGTACGGGCGATCCGCCCATGGACTCCCAATCGTGCAGGAACTCCTGCTGGATTGTCGTGACGACGGGCCCGTCCAGCAGGACGTCCGTGTCGCGCCAGTGGTCGGGCATCATGTACCGCGCGCCGTAGTTCGACCCGCCGATGATCGCGCGCCGGCCGTCGGCGATGAGCATTTTCTTGTGGGCGTGGTAAAACAGGTAATTGAGGGAGCTCCGGCTGATCGGCGGTGTGAATGCGATCACCTCCACGCCGCTGTCGGCCAGTATTTGAGGGATATCCGCTCGACCGAGAGTGTCCTGAGTGAAACCGTCCAGGATGACACGGACTTCGATACCTTCGCGCGCCCGGGCGGCCAGAAGCTCGGCGAATTCCAGGGCGATGTCGGCTACGAGGCCGCGATCGTCGTCGAAGAAGAGCGTCGCGATGTGAAGCGTCGATTCGGCCGAGGTGATGACCTCGCGGAACGCCTCGTAGGTGTCTTCGTTGTCGATCAGCAGGCGCATCGCACAGCCGGCGTCCTTCTGCGACTCCGTATAGCGATCGAGAAGGACATCGACGTTCTCCGTGTCGATGATCACGTCGGAACGAACGGATGGGACCGACGGGGCGCAGCCGACTTGCGTTCCTGCCGTCAACACGACCGCTAGGACACAGGCCGACAGCGTCCACACGGCGCGGCCGACGGAATTTCGGAGGCCGAGATGCTTTGTCACGAAAAGCCCTCCGCTGAGAAATGGCACCTTTGTGCGGAAAAAGCTCCCCTGTATGCCCCGAATAATCCGGTGCAGAGATACAGAGGGTCCGCGTACTGGGATTTGATTTTTACCAGGATCACTTATGGCGTCAACCGTCGCCCCAGCCACGGCCTGTCATTAGAATACCCCTGTGCGGGCCGTTTCCGGGAAGGCCGCTCCGGCCTTCGACTGCGCTGGAATCCATCATGAACGAGCCTATCAGGGATCTGCCCCGCGGTTTCGGCCTGGCGACGAACACGTGCGTTGTGGTCGCCAGCATGGTCGGCATCGGGATCCTGACGACCTCCGGTTACATCCTCAAGGACACGGGCAGCGCGACGCTCCTGCTGGTGCTCTGGCTGGCCGGTGGCATCCTTGCGCTGTGCGGCGCGCTGACCGTCGCCGAGTTGGCGGCCGCAATGCCCGAGGCTGGCGGCGAGTACGTGTACATGCGCGAAAGCTACGGCAAAGCGGGGGCGTTTCTCTACGGATGGGTCTCTTTCCTCATCGGCTTTTCCGCGCCCACCGCCATCGTCGCACATGGTGCGGCCCGCTATACGCTCGAACCCTGGTTGGGGGAAGGGGGAACGACGAATGTATTTGTCACAAGGGCGCTGGCGGCTGGTCTTCTGGCGGTCTTCACCGTATTGCATTTGGCCGGCCAATCCGCCAGTGCGAAAACCCAGAACATCAGTACGGCATTCAAGGTTCTGGTCCTCGTCTTTCTGGCCGTGGCGGGCCTGGCTGCGAGCGGAGGCGAAACACATCACCTGGCGCTTGATCTGCCGGAGGCCGGCCTGCCCTGGGCGACAATGGGTGTCAGCCTCGTTTACGTCATGTTCTCCTACAGCGGTTGGAGTGCAGCCACCTACCTGGCCGGCGAAACGCGAGACCCGCGGAGAATGCTGCCTCGCGCACTGCTGGGCGGCTGCGGCGCCGTTGTAGCCCTCTACCTGCTGCTTAACGTCGTTTACGTTGACGCGCTGCCCGTACGTGAAATCGAAAACATGACCGACGCGCAGGTCGAGGCGATCGCGGCCGTGGCTGCCCAGCGGCTGTTCGGCCCGTGGGTCGCCGCACCGCTTTCGGTGGGGATCGGGCTCGGCCTGCTCGCTTCGCTGTCGGCCTTTCTGCTGACCGGCCCGCGCATTTACTACGCGATGGCATGCGACGGTCTCTTCCCGGCTACGGCCGCCCAACTCCATCCGCGGACGCACACGCCCCACAAGGCCATCTTAGCCCAGGCCGGTTGTGCGCTCCTGCTGCTGCTGACCGGTACGTTCCGCGATATCCTCACCTACACAGGCGTGGGATTGTCCCTGTCGTCGTTTTTCGTCGTGGCCTCCGTGTTCGTGCTTCGCCTGCGCCGACCCGGTATGGACCGCCCCTTCAAAACGCCGCTCTACCCGCTGCCTCCCTTGCTGTTCATGGCGGCCAGCGCGGGGATGATCGTCTTCGCGTTCATTCAGCAACAGTACTGGCCGGCTGTCAGCGTCGGCTCGATTCTGGCGGGTATCCCGATCTATTACCTCTGGTCGACCCTCCGGGCGCAAGAGCCGAGGCTCTGACCGAGAGCGTATCGGGGAATGAAGAAGTGGATGGCCTGGTTGGCCCCGAAGCTTTTCATGCGTTTGCGGTCGGCCGGTCACCGCATCTTTTGCGGCACCTCGCAGAACGCCCGGAACACCTCGTCGTGCACGTTTGCGGGAATTTCGCAACCGGCGCTCAACATGTACCGCAAACCACCTGCCTTGTCGATCAGCGCCGTGCTGCGTTCCGCGCACCGCGCCGGCGTCGACTGGAGAAAATCGGCAACCGGGTCGAGATTGCCCTTGAAACACACGTCGGCCTTGCCGTAGACCTCACAGGCGGACGCGAATGGCACGAGATGGTCCACGTTGTACAGGTCGGCGCCGCTGCGGACCATATCGCCGAGCAGGTGCGTCGTGTTCCCGCAGATATGGAGCTTGACGAGCCCGCCGGCTTCGTGAATCCGGTCGATCACCCGCTGCTCGTACGGGAGTGCAAACTCGCGGTAATGACCCGGCGAGACGAGCGAGGCAGCCGCGTCGCCGGTCCCGATCATGACCGCACCCGCTTCGAGCTGGGCCAGGCCGAAATCGATTACGATATCCGTGAGGAAATTGAGGAGTCGATGCGCCAGCGACGGCTGATCGACCAGCAGCAACATGAATTCCGCCACGCCGCAGATCGAGCACGCCTCCGCGAACGGCATGTCCACCCAGCCGAGCACGAGGCATTCGTCGCCGACTCCCTCGGCCACGAGGCGCGTCGCTTCGACGCGGTCGGCCATGCGCGACCCGCGCGTGAGCGGATCGGGCCTGCCGAGCCGCTTAAGATCCGCCTCACCGGTCACGAGCGGACGCGTCGCGAACGGTGGTCTGTCTTCGGGATAGGCCATCTCACCACCGAGGTCGGCCGTCACCCGGAACGCGTCCGAACAGATCGTGACCGCGTCCACGGTGAACCGCTCGCGGATGTTCAACTGCGCCGCCGCCAGTGCGCGCCCGTTCGTGGCATACTCGCGGTACGTGATGCCGGCCCGCTGCTGGGCGAAGAACATGAGCAGCGGAAAGACCGGCGTCCTGTCCACCGGATCGCCCCTGAGGCAAGCCAGACATCGCGCTTTGCTGTTCATACGTTCGCCCATCCTGAACGTTCCGAGCCGCGAAGGCAAGGAAGCCGCCCTTCGCGGCCGTCCACCTCGCAAACCCGCTCATTTCGAATCCGAGGCCGTCCGCGTCGCCGGCGGCTGGCTGGCCAGTTGGACGAGCGCTTCGCGGACCCGGACGATCTGTTCGTCCGTGACCGTCAGGTAGCGGTGTCGGCCGGCCGGGTTCGGCGTAAACCGCGTGATCCTGTCGGCGTCGATGTGGATCGTGCCGGGCTCGGACAGGCCGAAGTATCCCCGGTCGGGCTGGACGGCGTACAGGACGCTGGTCAGATCCCACGTTGGGCGATCGTACGGCATCGGCAGGTAGTTTTCGTAAGCCTCGCGGAGCGGATGGTGCCGGACATAGTTGAAATCGCGCCGGATGCTGACGGCGGGGAATCGAATCGCCTGGCCGATCTCGAAACCGCTGGCGACGATCGGCGTCGGCCAATCGGCGAAAACCTTCCGGGCGGCCTCCAGATCCATCACGACATTGTGTTCCTCGTGGCGTCCCTCGTCGCTGAACATTCCCGCCATGATCGACAGGAGCCGGCACTTGCGTTCGACAAGCTGTCGGCCGGCCAGTTCGCTGTGTGCGTCGGGCGGCGTGTCGAGCAGCCGGGCGATGTTCGTGGAAAACCCGACCACGACGAAAACGACCGAACCGTCCGGCTGGTCGGCCAGTACCCGCCGGAGCAGGCCGACCGCTTCGGGCGCGTCGTCGCCGCTTTGCAGTGTGCGCGGATAACGGAGTCTGCCGTCGTCGCGCGCCGTGACGCAGGCAGCCAGATAGCGACTGTCTTTGGCTTTTTTGCCGTTGCGGACCACGCCGACGGGAATGTCGCCGCGGCCGTAAAAAGTATTCACGAGATCGATGAAGGGACCGGAAAGCGGAAGGTCCTTCGTGCAGGTGACGGCCAGGATCCGGCATCGGTCGCGCGATTGGAGGGCGTGCAGCACGCCCAGGGCCAACGCGTCATCGACGTCGCTGCCTATGTCGGTATCGAAAATGACCGGTACCGGCCCGGGCGGTTGCGCACTCAGTGCCAACGCAGGGCTGAAGTACGATGCCGACATCAGGATGAAGCCGGCCAGGTTGTACAGCATACGTTTGCGCGGTTGCATCATGGATCCTTCCGCTGATCAGACCACGTAGCGGTGGCTTTCTCATGCCAGCCGCGATGAGCCGGCGGATAAGCGAAACGTGGTCACCGGTTACATGATACACGAGCGGGCGCGGCTTTGGCCGACTCATTCGACGCACTTCCTGAAAAAACTGACAAGTCGCGGGCGGACCTCGTCGGCTCGTTCATCGAGGGCTTCGTAGTGGTCGGCCCCCTCGATGAGCCAGAGCTCTTTCGGTTCACGCGCGCGGGCATAAAGATTGCGCGCCATCTTAACGGGCACGACAGTGTCGGCCGTACCGTGCAGGATGAGGATCGGCCGCGGGCTGATCTGCTCCACGCAGTCGATGGGGTTGTGAGTGTCGCTCATCAGCCGAGGCACCCACCAGGCGGCCAGTCGCAGGAGCGGGCTGTGGCGGATGTGGTGGGCGGCGATGTGCCGGTAGTGATCGAAGGCCCCGTCGGTGACAATCCCCCGAATTTCGCTGCGCTGGGCGGTCAATACGATGCCGATCGTACCGCCGAGCGACTGGCCCATGACGACGACGCGGCCGGGATCGACGTCGGGCCGGCCCAGCAGGTAGTCCAGTGCACCGTGCGCGTCGGCGATGCTGCCGGCCCGGTTGATCCGCCCGGCCGACCGCCCGTATCCGCGATAGTCGAAGCAAAGGACCTGGAAGCCGCAGTCGGCCAGCCACGCGACGTGTCCAAAATGCCCCGTGACGTTCCCGGCATTGCCGTGCAGGTGCAAGACGGTGCAGAACGCCCGATCGCGCGCTCGGAAAAACCAGCCGTGCAGTACCACGCCGTCCTGTGCGGGAAAGACGACATCCTCGCCCGCCAGAGCAGCCAGATCCGGCTGCTCGTAGACCGTCCGGGTCGGATGATAGAAGAAGTTATCGCATCCCCACATACGGGCCGCTCCGGTTGGAACAAAAAACTCCGCAGGACAGCCTCTGTGCGTTCGGGCGCTACGTATGGTAGTCGGCGTTGATCGTGACGTACTCGCGCGAAAAGTCGCAGGTCAGCACACGGTCGCAAGCGGTCCCCGCACCGAGATCGGCGCTGATCGTGACGTGTTTTTTCCGCATGAGCCGCCCCAGTGCAGCGCGGTCGAGGTTTCGCGCGGGCGCCCCGCGGCGGAATAAAACGATTCCGCCGAGCCGGACGGTCACGTGGTCGGGCGCGTAGCGAACCTGCGTCTGGCCGAGCGCCTGGATGATGCGGCCCCAGTTGGGGTCGCCGCCGTGGACGGCCGTCTTGACGAGCGGGCTGACGGCGATCGCCCGCGCCGCGGCGTGCGCCTCACCATGCGTCCGCGCGCCGCCCACGACGACTTCGAGCACGCGCGTCGCGCCCTCGCCGTCCGCCGCGATCTGGTAGGCGAGCGACTCACAGACCTCGCGCAGCGCGGATGCGAACGAGGCGAGCCGTTTTTGCGTATCGGCACGGCCCGACCGGCCGCTGGCCATCAGCACCACCATGTCGCTGGTCGACTGGCACTCGTCGATGGTGACGCGGTTGAAACTCGTCTCGACGGCCTCGCGAAGAAGACGATTCAGTATGCCGCGCGCGAGATGTGCGTCGGTCGTCAGATAGCCGAGCATCGTGGCCATCCGCGGCGCGATCATGCCGCTGCCCTTGCAGCAGCCCGCGATGGTGACCGTCGCGCGTCCGAGACGTACGCGGCGGCACGCCTGCTTGATTTTCAGGTCCGTCGTCAGGATGGCCCGGGCGAAACGGCGACCCGCGGCCGCGGAAGGCGAAAGCGAGCCGAGCGCAGCGTCAATCCCGACGCCCAGCTTGTCCATCGGCAGGAACTCGCCGATGACCCCGGTCGATGCGGGTAGCACCTGCCTGACGGGTGCGCCGAGTGCGTCGGCCACCTGCCGGCACGTCGCGCGCGCGTCGGCCAGCCCGCGGGCGCCTGTGGCGACGTTCGAGCAACCGCTGTTGACGACGATCGCGCGGAGCCGCCCGCCTTTCATGTGCTGTCGGCCGACGACGATCGGCGCACCGCAGAAGCGGTTCTGCGTGAAGACGGCCGCCGCGTCGGTCGGCGCGTCGGCCACGAGCAAGCCGACGTCCAGTCGGCCGCTCGTCTTGATGCCGGCGGCAACACCGTTCGCACGAAAACCTTCCGGGGCCGTGATCGTCTCGTTGGGCATGGTGTACCGTCTCGTGGTAAATGCCAGATGCGTCCGTCTGCCACTGCTCTTTGAGCAATGCGTCACGAAGGACGGTTGCTACAGACGGGCGAGACGCCCGTCCCACCCTGAGGCCGCGGCAGACGCCCGTCCCACCCGGACACGCTCCCTTACGGTCGCGGCTCGTTGGCCCCCTTCGCACCCGCTTTCAGAGCAAACCCGCCGTCTCGTCGAGACCGAACATGACGTTCATGTTCTGGATCGCCTGACCGGCCGCACCCTTGACCATGTTATCGACGGCTGTCACGACGACAATCCGGGATTTCACGACGCGGACGGCCACGTCGCAGAAATTCGTGCGGGCGACTTGGGCTGTGCATGGCAAAGGCTCGCGCAGCCGGACGAACGGCTCGTCGGCGTAGGCCTCGGCGAAGACCTGCATGACGTGCTCGGTCGAGATCGGCTGGCAGGGTTTCAGGTAGACCGTCGCCAGGATGCCGCGTTCCATGGGCACCAGGTGCGGGGCGAACAAAACCGCCGACTTCCGCATCCGGAGGCAGGCGTCCAGGACGCGCTCCATCTCGACCTGGTGGCGGTGGCGCCCGATGCTGTAGGCCTCGTAGTTTTCGTTGCGCTCGGGAAAATGGTGCTCGGGGCGCGGCTGGCGGCCGGCACCGCTGATCCCGCTGGCCGCGTTGACGATGATATCGTCCGGCAGAATGAGGCCGGCGCGGAGCAGGGGCACGATCCCCAGCACGGCAGCCGTCGGATAACAGCCGGGGTTGGCGACGACCCGGGCCGAGCGGATCTTGTCGCGGTTCAGCTCGGGCAGCCCGTAGACCGCTCCGGCCAGATTGTCCAGGTCCATGTGTTGTCTGTTGTACCATTGCGCGTAGTCGGCCGGCTCCTTGAGCCGGTAGTCGGCCGAAAAGTCGATGACGCGCAGACCCGCCTCGAGCAGCGCGGGAACGTACTCCATGCTCACCCCGTTGGGCAGACAGAGCATCGCGACGTCGGCCCGGCCTTTCAGGGCGGCCGGTTCGAGCGGCTCACACCGCATGTCGAGTCGGCCGGCGAATTCAGGGAAGATCTCGGCAATGGTCGGGGGCGGGTCGCGCCGTGAGCCCAGCGCGACGATCTCGACAGCCGGGTGCGCCAGCAGCCAGCGGATCGTCTCGCGCGAGGTGTAGGCGGTCGCGCCCAGAATGGCTACGCGAACGGTGGTGGGCATGTCAGGCACGTCGTCTCCTTTCACGAGACAGGGCCGCCGGCGGGGCCGGGTCGCTCGGGCCTCTAAGAAAGCGGCCCCGACGCTGCATCGCCGGGGCCGCTGGGGATTCCTGTCGTCCGGATGCGGTGGGGCAGCGTTACCGCTTGGAGAACTGGAAGCTGCGCCGGGCACCCGCGCGGCCGTATTTCTTCCGTTCGACCATGCGGCTGTCCCGCGTCAGGTAACCGCCGTCCCGCAGCGCGTCTTCATATTGAGCGTTGGCGGTCTTGAGCGCGCGCGCGACGCCAAGCATGATGGCGCCCGCCTGGCCCGTGGGGCCTCCACCCTTGACGTTGACGAAGACGTCGACTTTGCCGAGTGTCTGGGTAGCCTGAAGCGGCGCGACGACGTCGTTGCGGTGCTGGTCGGCCGGGAAGTACGTGTCGATGGCACGCTTGTTGATCTCGAATTTGCCGCTGCCCGGTCGAATGCGGACGCGCGCCACGGAGGTTTTGCGCCGGCCCGTGCCCCAGAAGTAATGCTTCTTCGGATCCGGTTCGGGGATCGTCGCCGACGCTTTCGGTTCACTGGCTGTTGCCTGGTTCTCTGCCACTGCGATTGCCCTCACTGGCCTGTCTTACTGGCGAGGTAGTTAACGCGATTCCTTTCCATATCTCATTCATGTTCCCGCCGCTTGCCACCCGCGACGCGCCGGACGCTTACAGGGTACCGAGCTCCAGCGGCTGCGGCTGCTGGGCCTGGTGCGGATGCTCCGGCCCACGGTAGACCTTGAGCCGCTTGAGCATCTGGCGGCCGAGCTTGTTCTTGGGCAGCATGCGCTGGACGGCCAGCCGAATGATGCGCTCGGGGTGCCGGGCCATCAGCATGGCGATCGACTCCACCTTCCGGCCGTCCGTGTAGTAGGTGTAGCGATCGTACTCCTTCTGCTGCATCTTGCGGCCGGTGAGCTTGATCTTTTCGGCGTTGACGACGACCACGAAGTCTCCGGTCAGCACGTGCGGCGTGTAGGTCGGCTTGTGCTTGCCCATCAGGACGGTGGCCAACCGGGCCGCCAGCCGGCCGAGAACCTTCCCATCGGCGTCTACGAAATACCATTGGCCGCCATCGGTCTGCGGGTCGGCTAGGTACGATTTCATCACTGCGCTGCGCATCGTCTTTTCCGCTCGCTGCAAGTCGGATCGGGTCAGCCGGCCCCGTGACGAGGTCCGGCCGCGTGCGGATCGCCCACCGACCCGCACGAAGCCCCATATTTTACCGCTACGGTATTTCTGGTCAAGCCGACGGGATTAGGACAGTTCTGACGCCGATACCCCCGGCTCCGTGACAGTTCGGGCGACCTAGCCAGGGTGATACGCCCGGCGGCTGCCGGCCGATCAACTGACGACCGCTCCGGGCTCGAGAGCAGCCTCGGGTGTCAGCAGGATCACCCGGCTGTGGTCGGGCGAGCTGGCCGCCAGGAGCATCCCGTCGCTTTCCACCCCCCGCATTTTGCGCGGGGCCAGGTTCATGACGACCACGATGAGCCGGCCGACGAGGTCCTCCGCCTCGTAGTAGCCGCGGAGCCCGGCGCAGAGCTGTCGCTGCTCGGTGCCCAGGTCGACTTTCAGGATGATGAGCTTGTCGGCGTTGGGGTGGTTCGTGGCCTCCACCACCTTGCCGACCCGCATCTGGACCTTGGCGAAGTCATCGAAGGCGATCCGGTCACCGGCCGGCGAGGACGCGGGTTGTTGAGGTTGGCCGCTGGATGGTTCCGTACTCATGAATCGCACTCCTGTACAATGCGTGCCCTCCAGGGGCTTCGCGAACTTGGGACTCGAGTCCCGGGAGGCGGACGGCCGATCAGTGTAACGGCCGCACTGTCTGCGGTCGAGCCGCCCCATCCGCGCAATGTAGCGGCCGCCCCCCCGTGGCGGCCGTGATCGGTGCTGGTGATGCCTTGCAAAGGCGCAGTTCTTGAGCAAGATGACCGGGTCACCTGCCGCGGCTGCCCCTCCGGCTCACGAGTCACGAGCGTACGGGCGTCTCGCCAGGGTGGTACGGGCGTCTCGCCCGTTATTCACACGGGCTGCTTGCTGGACACGGCACACGGGCAAGATGCCCTTGCCGCCGCATGTGGCGGCCGACATTCGTGGCATGGACGTTCCGACGAGTCGGTAGGGCAAATCAAGCAAGAGAGGGCATCGATGGCCAGGCGATTCAAGGTCGGTTTCATCGGTTGCGGTTCGGCTGTGCAGGTCTTTCACATCCCCGGCTACAAGAACACAGCCGGCGTCGATCTGACGGCCGCCTGCGATCCGGGCAAAAAACAGCGCGAAGCGGTCCGTCGCATGTGCGAGGGGATACGGGTCTATCCCGATTACAAGCGGATGCTGGCGGCTGAACAACTCGACATGATCTCGGTCGCTTCGCCCAACCGTTTTCACGCCGAGCACGCCCTGGCGGCCCTGGCGCACGGCGCGCACGTGCTGCTCGAAAAGCCGCCCGTGCTGGAGATGAAGGATTGCCGGCGGATCCGCGAGGCGGTGGCCGGCGGCGACCGCCAGCTCATCGTCGGGTTTACCCAGCGACACACGCCGGCCTATGGACGCGTGCGCCGCCTCCTGGAAGAGGGCGCGATCGGGGAGCCCTACATGGTGCGCATTCGTTTCGCCCACCGCGGGCCCTATCCTGGCTGGGCGCAGTCGCCTTGGTTCTACGACCCGCATCGGGCCGGGGGTGGGGCGCTGCTGGACATGGGCATCCACGCGATCGACCTCGCTCTTTGGCTGCTCGGACCGGTGCGGAGCGTTCAGGCGATGGTGCGCACGCTCCGCAAGAAGATCGACGTCGAGGACAACGCCGTCCTGCTGCTGGAGTTCGAACGAAGTCGGACGCTCGGTTACATCGAGGCCGGCTGGACGAGCCCGGCCGGCTTCAGGGGAATCGAGATCATGGGTGACCGCGGCTGCGTCGTGGTCGAGCCCGAGAAGGGCCTGCGCCTCACGACCGGAGACACCTCGCCGGACGTGAGTCGCAGATCCCCCATGCGCACGCGGCTGCTCATGAAGGGCCCGATCACAGACGGCTGGGCGCACGAGATCCCGACAGTCGTCCGGGCTTTGCGGCGGGGCGAGGACCTTGGCTCGGGGATCGACGCGGGGGCCGCTGCCCTGTCGGTGGCTTTGGCCGGCTACCGGTCGTCCCGCACCGGCCGGTCGGTCGACGTCGCCATCGTCCGGTGAAATGCTTCACTGACAGGCACGAGTTCCGGTACGTTCTTTTTGCGTGTTTTTTGACTTTCCGAAGCGTTCGGCGTTTCATGGACGGCCATCATGGCGTTGGTGGCGTTTGTTCCCATCCTGACGATCTTTCTTTTTCTGGTCGTATTGCGCTGGCCTGCCGTGCGGGCGATGCCGTTGGGGTACGCCGTGACGGTCGTACTCGGGCTGGCGGTCTGGCGCATGCCCCCAGCAGCCGTGGCAGCCGCGACGATCAAGGGTGTCCTCATCGCCGTCAGCCTGCTGTGGATCATTTTCGGGGCGGTGCTGCTCCTGATGACCCTCCGCGCCAGCGGGGCGTTGACCGTCATCCGGAGCGGGTTCATGAACGTCTCCCCGGATCGGCGAGTCCAGGCGATCATCGTGGCATGGCTGTTCGGCTCCTTCGTCGAGGGAGCGTCCGGCTTCGGTACGCCGGCGGCTATCTGCGGCCCTCTGCTGCTCGCTTTGGGTTTTCCTGCCATGGCCGCCTGCACCGTCGCACTCATCATCCAGTGCACGGCCGTCACTTTCGGCGCGGTCGGCACGCCGATCATCATTGGAATGGGCGAGTCCCTGTCGGCCGAGGCGCTGGCGGCCGCCTCCGTTGCGGGGTATTCCCAACCGGACCTTCTCCATCAAATCGGTATCTTCGCCGCCCTCCCGCACGCCATCGCCGGCACGACGGTCCCTCTCGTTGTATCCTGCGTGCTGACGCGTTTTTTCGGCCAGCGTCGTTCGTTGGCCGAAGGGCTGACCATCTTGAAGTTCGCACTCCTGGCCGGGGCGGCCTTCACGGTGCCTTATCTGCTGTTCGCGGTCCTGTTGGGGCCGGTCTTTCCCTCGCTTCTGGGAGCGCTGGTGGGCCTGGCGATCGTGGTGCCCGCTGCCCGAAAGGGGGTCTTTCTCAAGGGCGTCCCGATCTGGGATTTTCCACCCCGCACCGCGTGGGAGCCGACCTGGACGGGCACGCTGCAGGCCGTCGATGACGATCCCCCGCATCGCATGAGCCTGGCCCGTGCGTGGCTTCCGTATCTGCTGGTGGCCGGCCTGCTCGTTCTGACGCGTCTGCCGAACGTACCGATCCTCCAGCTAAAGCAAAGGTTGACATCCCCGTGCGTCACGTTTTGCTGGAACGGGATCATGGGGGTGCGCGAGCTTTCCCAGAAAATCGAGTTTTTCCACCTGCCGGGCACAATGTTCGTGGTCGTAGCCCTGGCGGTGTACTGGTTGCACGGGATGGATCGGACTGCCCTGCGGACGGCCTGGACCCAGGCCATCCACACCTTGGCGGCCCCGGCCTTGGCGCTCGTCTTCGCCGTCGCCTTGGTATGGGTGTTCATCGCTTCCGGGATCAATCACGCCGGGGTCTCCGGCCAACCGCTGGCAAGCATGCCGCTCATGCTGGCCTCGGCCGCCGCAGATGCAGCGGGGCGGAGTTGGCCCTTTTTCGCGCCGGTGATCGGTGCGCTGGGGGCTTTCGTGGCCGGCAGCAACACGGTCTCGGACATGATGTTCGCAATGTTCCAGTACGGCGTGGCCGACCACACGAACACGCCGCACCTGGTCATCCTGGGCCTCCAGGCGTACGGCGGGGCGGCTGGCAACATGATCACGGTACACAACGTCGTGGCCGCCGGCGCGACGGTGGGCTTGGCCGGCGTGGAAGGGTTGCTCATCCGCAAAACGATCCTGCCGATGGGGTTTTATCTGCTGATCGGCGGGTGCGCGGGCATACTGATGGCCTACGTGGTATTCCCACATGTTTTTTGAACGGTCGCCCCCGGCATCTCAAAGTGGCACTTTGCGGTCGGGTGGAGAAGCGCTCATGAAAGCTGGGCAATTGGCAGCCATCATCGAGCACACGTTGCTGAAACCGGAGGCGACGCCGGCCCGGATCGACCGCCTCTGCGACGAGGCCGTCGCGGGCGCTTTCCACGGAGTCTGCGTGCATCCCTGCTGGGTGCGGCGATGTGCAGCCAAACTCGATCGTACCGGCCTGACCGTCGTCAGCGTGGTTGGCTTTCCTCTTGGCGCGCATCGGGCCGATACAAAAAGAGACGAGGCCCGCCGTGCGATCGAGGACGGCGCCGCTGAACTCGACATGGTGATCGCGCTGGGGGCGCTGATCGCCGGTGAGGACAACCTCGTGTCCGACGAGATCGCCGCGGTGGCGGCGGAAGCCCATGCGGCTGAGCCCGCAGCCCTGCTCAAGGTGATCCTGGAGACGGCCGCCCTGACCGACGCGCAGATCGAACGGGGCTGCCGGCTGGCGGTGACCGCCGGTGCGGACTTGCTGAAAACCTCGACGGGGTTCCACCCGGCCGGCGGGGCCCGGATCGAGCATGTGCGGCTGCTGAAAGCCCACGCGCAGGGGCGCGGCATCAAGGCGGCCGGAGGCATCCGGACCGCAGCCGACGCCCTGGCGATGGTGGCGGCTGGCGCGACGCGGATCGGTACCTCGGTCGGCCCGGCGCTGATCGAAAATCTGCAATTGGCAGGGGGCGGACCGTAGGCAGTTCTGGACGAGGACGGGATTTTTCAGTCAGGCCACAAAATATGGGGTTTTCGAGTTGGCAAAACCCCATATGCGGGTTAGATTATGCAGATTGAGTGATCGGGCGGCCGCCGGCTGCTCTGCCTCCCGATCGTCGGCTGTTTTACCGTGAGGGGTCGAAAGGATTTCGGAAAAAGGGTTTGGATGCCCATGTACCTGAAGCGATTGACCTGCCAGGGGTTTAAGAGCTTTGCCGACCGGTTGGATTTCGACTTCAAGCCGGGGGTGACCGGTATCGTCGGGCCCAACGGTTGCGGCAAGAGCAACATCGTGGACGCCATCAAGTGGGTGCTCGGTGACCAAAGCGCCAAGTCCCTCCGCGGCGACCAGATGCAGGACGTCATTTTTTTTGGGTCCGGGACGCGGCGCAATGCCAACTTCGCCCAGGTCGATCTACTGTTCGACAACGAGGATCGCACGCTGTCGTTCGACGCGCCGGAGGTTCGGATCACGCGGCGGCTCTACCGTTCCGGCGAAAGCGAATATCTCATCAACGGCGAGCGGGTGCGGCTCAAGGACATCAAGGAACTGCTCATGGACACGGGGGTCGGCGTGAACGCCTACTCCATCATCGAGCAGGGCAAGGTATCGTACCTCATCCAGGCCAACCCGCAGGACCGCCGTGCGGTTTTCGAAGAGGCGGCCGGCATCAGTCGGTACAAGGCGCGCAAGAAAGAGGCTGAGCGGAAGCTCGAGCGCGTCGAGCAGAACCTGTTGCGTATCGAGGATATCGTCGAGGAACTCGAGAAACGGCTCCGCAGCGTCAAGTACCAGGCGGGCAAGGCGCGGAACTGGCAGCTTTACGATCAGCAGTTGCGCGAGAAGCGTGCGACGTATTCCCTGGCTGAATACCACCGACTTTCCGTACGGCTCACGGAGTTGCAGCGGGAGACCTCAGCACTGAGCGACGAGGCGACCCGGTTGCGGACGGCCATCTCCGGGGCCGAGACGCGCGAGGCAGACCTTCGCGGCCGGATGGACGCGCTCGATGCTAAGCGGCAGCAGTTGCAGCAGCGGATCCTGACGACGACGGCTGAGATCACCGAGAAGCGCGAGCGCGTCGACCAGTCCCAGCAGCAGATCGCCACCTTCCAGTCGGTCCGCGCGCGCGAGCAGCAGCGGCTGGCCGGCGAGCGCCAGAAACTTTTCCGGCTCCAGCAGGAAACCGCCCAGACCGAGGCGGAACTGACCGACGTGACGGGCAAGGTCGAGTCAGCGCATGCGGCTGAAGATGCTTTGGCCGAGCAGGACCGCGCCTTGGCCGGCCAATTGGCCGCCCTCGAGACGCGCCACGAGGACGAGAAGGCCGCCATCCTCGAGGTGCTTCGTCGCACGGCCCAGGTACACAATGAGATCCAGTCGCTCGACCGCGAGCGGCAGCAGTTAGGCCACGAGAAAGAGCGGTTGCTCCAGCGCCAGGAGCAGATGCGCGTCGAAGTCGAGCAGTTGAACACGGCGCTGGCCGACCACGCCCGCCGCGCGGAGGAGTTGGCCGAGCAACTCGGCCGGCTGACACGGGAGCTGGACGAGAAACAGCAAAGTGTTGAACGGCTCGATGCCGACCAGGCGGAGCGGAGCCGGCGGTTGTCAGCCGCCAAGGAGCAGCGCAGCGGACTGTTGAGCCGCAAGCAGACCCTGCTGGATCTCGAAAACAAGCTCGAAGGGGTCGAGGCGGGCATTCGCGAGGTGCTCCACCTCAAGGAGCAGGACCCGTCGGGGACCACGCTCGGTTACGTCCGGGGAATGGTGGCGGACGTCATCGCGGTCGACGTGGCGCACGCGCCGTGGATCGAGGCTGCGTTGGGCGAGTATGACCAGTACCTGCTTGTCGACGACAGCGCGGCGCTGGCGGCCGACGCGGGGCAGATGGCGCAGATGCCCGGCCGGGTGCCTCTGATCTGCCTCGATCGGCTCCCTCCTTTTGTGGACGGGCGCGATTTTTCGGGTCAGCCGGGTTACGTCGCGCGGGCGTCGGATCTCGTGCGGTGCGACGAGCATGTGGCGCCGCTCGTGCGGCATCTGTTGGGTCGCACGATCGTCGTGGAGACCTTCGCCGACGCGTTGCGGATGGCGGCCGACAATCCGCCGACCTACCGTTACGTGACGCGGGCTGGCGAAGTGCTGGGTGTCGACGGGTTCTGGCAGCTGGGCCGCACGGGCGGCCGGGCGGGTCTCATTTCGCGTAAGAGCGAGCTGGCCGGGATCGACGGCCAGATCGGTCAACTCGACGCGCAGATCGAGGAGCTCACCCAAGCGCTCGATCGGGCTTCGGACGAGATGGCAGCGCTTCAGGCATCTTTGCAGGAACTTCGTCACGCGCGCTACGAAGCGCGGGCAGCCGAAGCGGAAAATCAGGCGTCGCTGTCGGCCACGCGGAATGCGATCGACCGGATCGTGCGCGTTCAACCGGAGGTGGCCGGCGATATCGAGGCGATCGATACGCGCATGGCCGAAAGCGTCCAGGCCGAGGCGGCTGCCAGGGAATCGCTCGAAGCGATGGAAGCGGACAGCGACATGCGGCACGCGCGCGTCGCGGAGGTTCAAGCGGAAATCGCCCGGATGAAAGCGCAGCGGGCCCGGCTGGCTGACGAACTGACGCAGCAGAAGGTGGCCGTCGCCAAGCTCAGCCAGCAGCGGAGCATGTTGGCCTATCGCCTGCGCGGGTTGCAGGCGGAACGGCAGGCGGGCGAGGAGGCGGTGCGGGCGGCGGCCGGCCAGGTCGAGCAGGCGACGGCGCGGATCGCCCAGGCCGAGCGGATCGTCCTGGGCGCGCGGAGTCGGCTGGCGGCGTTGTACTCCGACAAGGAGCGACTCGACGGCGAGGTGCTGGCCGACGGCCGGACCCGCCAGGAGATGGCCGTCGAGCTCGAGGAGCTTGCCGGCGCGGTCAAAACCCACCGCGCGCAGCTCGAACGCGTCGAGGAGCAACTGAACGGGCGCCAGATCGAACTGCACGAATGCCGGATCCGCCGCGAGGAGCTGACCACGCATACGCGCAAGGAACTGGACATCGACCTGGCCGAGGCGTACGCGGGCTACGAGCACGAGGAACGGGACTGGGCAGCCATCGAGGCCGAGATCGATGAGCTTATGGACAAGATCCGGCGGCTGGGCAACGTGAACCTCGACGCGATCGCCGAGCAGGCCGAACTCGAGCAGCGGGCAGCCTTTCTGGGCGGACAGCGCGACGATCTCCGCGCGTCGAAAACCCAGCTCGAGGAGCTTATCGAGCAGCTCAACATCCAGTGCCGCGAGCGGTTCGCGGAGACCTTCGAGGCGGTCCGCGCCAATTTTAACGAGATGTTCCGCAAGCTGTTCGGCGGCGGGCGGGCTGAGCTCGTACTCGAGACCGGCCCGGATGGCGAGCCGCTCGACATCCTCGAGGCGGGCATCGAGATCATCGCCCGTCCGCCGGGCAAGGAGATGCGCACAAACTCGCTGCTGTCCGGCGGCGAGAAGACGATGGTCGCCATCGCGCTGCTCATGGCCATTTTCAAAAGTCGGCCCTCGCCGTTCGCGCTGCTCGACGAGGTGGATGCCGCCCTCGACGAGTCCAACAACGAGCGGTTCAACCGGATCATCCAGGAATTCCTCGATCGCACGCAGTTCGTCGTCATCACCCACCAGAAGCCGACGATGTCCATCGCGGACGTGCTCTACGGGATCACGATGCAGGAGGCCGGCGTCAGCCGCTGCGTGAGCGTCAAGTTCGGCAAGGAGCTCGAGCCGGCCGACGCAGCCGTCGCATAGAGTGGAACGTCACTTCGTGGCAAAACCATCCTGCCCGTGAGAGAAGGAGAAACGCAGGCAACGTGCCTTCACACGGGCCCTGCCCTGCGTTGACCGAAAGAACCCCGGTTACCTGCCTCCGATGCGGCGGTCACGCCCACTTGCGGAGCTTGCGCTCGATGAGGCGGATGACAAGGCTCAGCGCGATGGCCATCGCGGCCGCGGGGATCGCGCCGAGTAGTGTGAGTCGCGAGTCGTTGCGAGCCAGTCCGCGGCTGATGAAGTCGCCCAGCCCGCCGGCGCCGATGTAGGTCGAGAGCGTCGCGATCCCGACGGTCCAGACGGTGGCTGTCCGGATGCCGGCGATCACCATCGGCAGCGCGAGCGGCAGCTCGACCATGAGCAGCCTCTGGCGGTAGGTCATTCCAAGGCTGTTGGCTGCCTCGATCATGGCCGGCGAGACTTCCTGCAACCCCGTGTACGTGTTGACGACGATCGGCAGCAGCGCGTAAAGCACCAGCGCCGTAATCGCGGGCACCGGTCCGAGGATGCCGTAAACCGCGAACAGAAAGGCCAGCATTGCCAGGCTCGGGATCGTCTGGACGATTTCGGTCAGCGCCACGAGCGTGCCCCGCGCACGGGGGTGGCGGTGGATGATGATACCGCCGGGAACACCGACGAGTACGGAGATGAGCATGGCTGCTCCGGTGAGACGCAGGTGCTCGAGCGTTTTGATGATCAGCGCACGGCGCTGCCGGGCCAGAAACCTCCCGACCCCCTCCGTCGGCACCTTCGCGCTCGCGTCGGGATCGTCCGTCAGCACCCCTTCCGCGACTTGGCCCCGTCGGGCTTCGATCCACTCCCGCGCGACACGCGCGGGCGGACGGCGAAGCTCGTCGACCTCGTAATTGAGCCGTCGCATCGCTTCGTCATCGATCGTACCAGCCAACGGGGCAAGCACATCGCGGATTTCCGGGTAACGCCTCAACGTCTCGCTCCGCAAGACCGGCGCCGCGTCGTAGGGCGGAAAAACGCCCTTGTCATCT
>Ga0272443_10002594_pt1 | contig 22759 bp, 23 predicted proteins | sample SSMAcet12_FD_193581 | JGI IMG/M metagenome (GOLD analysis project Ga0272443, IMG submission 193581) | Marine sediment archaeal communities from Little Sippewissett salt marsh, Falmouth, MA, United States - SSM-Acet-12 | ecosystem: Environmental > Aquatic > Marine > Wetlands > Sediment ...
GGCCATCATGCGGGCGACATGGCTCTGGCGGCGCGTATTGCGCTTGAGATCTACGATCCGATGTTCCAGTTCTTCAATGATCAGGGCTACCCGATTGGATTGGCGAGCGTGGCCGAGGGGCTCGGCATCGCGCAGACGAAGGCGATGAACAGCGCCGACGCCCCCAGGGAGTGGCGGGCCGGGAACTACGGGGCGGTGAAGGAGTACGTCCTCGGCGACTGCCAGATGACCAACCAGGTGGTTCAAGCGATCCGGGATTCCGGACGAATCCGGTGGGTGAATCGAAGCGGCGAACGCAAGTCGAAGCCGATGCAGCGCTTAATGACGGTCGAGCAAGTGATCGCGGCGCCCGGTCCGGATCAGTCATGGATGGATCGACCTCTTGCGAAGGCCGCGTTTCACCGATGGGTCGATGAAGCCCTGGCGAACACGCAGCTGGACCTCGGCCTTTGAGTCAAACCGAGGTCGCGTCTTGTGCCTTGACGTCCGGCGCCGCGTTGCCGCAGCAAGACGTAGACGGTACTGCGGGCGCCCGATGAGAAGGCGTCGACGGCTCGCGCCGTCCGCCACGTGGCCCCGGCGGGGGAGTTGCGAGCGGCCGTCGGCGCTTTGATCGTCGGGATCTGAGGTCGAGGAGATCGGTGTGGCGCTACGACAGATGTACTTGCGCCTGAAGGACAAGCTCCCGGCGGGGGCCGAGGTCGTCCTCGTGATGCGCGGGCGAGGCAACGACAAACGCGCTTTCTCCAAGGAGCTGCTGGATGAGTTCGACGGATACAAGAAGGGCTGCTCGCCGGGCGCCGGCTTCGACTCGGCGATTCACTACGCGTGGGCGAGAAGCGGATTCGCCGAGCGGTTCACACGGCAGATCAAAGGGAGCGAAGCGGCGATGGGTCGGCTCCGGGCTCTCTGCGAGCGCGCGAAATCCCGCGATGTGCTCCTGGTTTGCTACGAGGGCTATGACAAGCCGTGCCATCGCAAGATCCTGCTGCAAATCGCCGAGGAGGAACTCGGGGCGGACGTGGATGCGTCTCCGTTCGTGCCCCACGCGTAGTCCTCGGCGCGGTCCGAGCGCGCGGAGCGGACGCGGCACCGCCCGGCGGCGGCGGTGATCCGAGCCGTGTTGTGTCGCTGTCACCGCGTCCGTGTGTAGAATGGAAGCCTTGAACTCTCACGCACAAGGGGGATTGGGATGAAATCGACCGGATCAAGATGGCTGTGGCTCGCGGGCTGTTCGGTGGCGATGCTCTGCGCCGTGGTGTGCGGATCCGCAGGGACGATGGGAGGCGAACTCGACCGAATCGCCGAGACGGGGATGTTCCGCCTCGGGCTGCGGAACGATGTCCGCCCGTTCGCCTACGTCGATGAGGACGGGCGCCCGGTGGGATTCTGCGTCGACATGGCGCAACTGCTGGCGCTCAAGCTCTCCGAGTACGCCGATCGGACGATCGATACGGTCATCGTCCCGATTACCTCGACCGACCGCCTGGAAAGGGTCGCCAGCGGCGACGCGGCGATCGAGATGGGCGCATCGACGCACAACGCGGTGCGGGACCTAGTCGTGGACTTCAGCCTCCCGTATTTCCTCTCCGGGACGACGTTTGTCGTCCGTGCGGGAGAGGGGATCGACGCGCTGACGGATCTTGCGGGCAAGGTCGTCTGCGCGACGGACGGAACGACGAACCTGCCCGCGCTCGAGGCGGCGGCCGCCGACGGGCGGTTGGCTCCGGCGTCGATCGCCGTTTCGCAGTCGCACGCTCAAGGAATGGCGTGGCTGGACGAGGGGAGGATCGACGCCTACTTCACCGATACGGTCCTGCTGCTCGCAATGAAGGCGGAAGCGGCCCGTCCCGACGACTACGTGATCGTTCAGGAATCGATCCACGCCGAGCCGTACGGATGGATCCTTCCGGAAGACGACTCCGACTGGCGGGACTTTGTCGACGGGTTTCTCATCTGGACGCTGCAGGCTTCGTGTGCCGATGAGATGGTTGTGTTGGAGAGCCTCGGGATCCTCACGGCGGCGCCCGGGTCCCCCGGCAGCGTGTTCGACGCGGTCTACGACAAATGGTTCGGGCCGGAATCGTCAACACCGGTCGCGCGGTCGGGCGAGTTCGACGCGCTGCTCTCCGCGATGCAGTGGCCGGACGTTCTCGACGTGTGGCCCGGACGCCACGAGTAGTAGGCAGTTCCTGGGACGCAGTACGAACTCGGCTGTCGGGGCCGTTCGTGCTCTCTAGGGTGCCGTTGTCGAGAGGCGGGAAGAGCGATGACCGGTGAGCGTCGCGGCTCGACGAGCCGTCCGCACACGCTGGCCGAAGCGGTCGCGATGATCCTGGCGACGTTCGGCGAGGAGCGGTTCACCCGGTGGGCCGACCAGCCAATCGGCGGGGCGCTCGCCGATGCCCATTTCGACCTGGGCCTCTGGATCCGGAATCACTGGGTTCTCGGGGCCGGATCCCCGCTCGCGGGACGGATCCGGGAGGACGTGTACTCGATCCACGACGACGACATCTCTGCGTTGATCCTCGAGGCGCTCTGGCGGGTGCTCCACGGCGAGCGCTGCCCGACGGCCGAGGAGATGATCGAGAGCAGGCATCCCGGCGCGACCGGCGGCGGCTAGGCTCGCTGCCGCCAGTCATCACGCGCTACGACCATTCATCGAAACCCACTCTCGCCAGGTGTGGTTGCATCATGTCGGAACGATGAAGTGGAGTCACGCGTCAATGCGTCCAGGAGGCGGGACGGACACGTTCGAAGTGGATTGGCGGAGGGGGCACGCTGCGCCCGTCTCCACTCGGCCGGCGGGCGAGCTGGTGGAGAGCTTGGCGTTCACCCCGGACGGTTCGCTCTGCCTCGTCGCCTAGCTCCCCGATGACATCAGCACCGTTTCGGTCATCGACGATCTGTATCGATCGGGTACCGCGACGCGCAGGTTCGAGCAGGCGGCGGATCTGTCGACGGCGCAGATGTGCTGCCCGATGGGGCGCATCGGAGGAGGCGCCGACGGGGGCGTCTACTGGGTCGGGCACGGCGACCTCTACCTACCCGGGCACCGGCACGACATGCACATGCTGCGGATCGAGCCCGACGGGGCCGTCACCGCCTTCGCGCAGGACCAGCCGATGGACCCCGCCGCAGCGACAGGGTCGTTGAGCGGACCGGACCCATATTTCTCGAGCGGCAGCTGGGTCTACCGGATCTACCCGGAGCCGTGAGCCGACCGCCCGGTGCGGATCCGATCGCCTGAGGTCGTCCGTTCCGACAGCACCCAGCCTGCTTCGTCTTGCTATTCGATGGGAAGCTCCGAATCGATCGCGCCGCCGGTGAATGGGATGAAGGCAGTCCCGGAGGTCGGCTCCGCATCCAGATGTCTCTGTCGCGCTCGGCGTTCTCCGACTCAGCCGACGCGGGTGACTGCCCAGGCAGAGGTGGCGCCGCGGAAGGTACATGTCCCGACCATCGCTCGTCGATGCAGCTTGCCTTCGAGAGTCATCAGGAGCCCGTGCACCGTGCCCGAGATCTCGATGTTGCTTCGTGTGCGGATTCCTGCTACGTCGGTTACGAGTGATGTGTCGTACGCTTCGAACCACGTCAGGGTGCCGGTGACGGCGCCTTCCATATCGTTGAGGATGAGAACGATCTGCCGGGGCTGTGGGCCGACGGGAGACAGCTCGAACGTCGCCGTCCCCTCCCATCGTCCGGTGGCATCCGGGCCCTGCAGAAGCGCGCATCCGCACAGCAGCGCGAGAGACAGCAACGTCGCGACGAGCACTCGAGCCTTCATATGTGCGTGAGCCTACTCGCGGTGTCTGTGGGAGACAAGCAGAGGGCAGAGCCTCCCGTCGCATCTCGGGCGGAGACGGGTTGGTTCAGAGGAACTCGTGTCCCGGCTCAGCGGACGCGGGTGACCTCCCAGGTGTCGGCTACCCCGTGGGAGGTACACGTCCCGGTCATCGTTCGGCCATGGACCTCGCCCACGAGTGTGATCGTATCGAGTAGCCAGCACGTCATCTCCACGTGCCTCCCTACGAGGCTTCCTGTTACATCGACCACCTCGTAGTACATCACAAGCCGAAAGGTTCCCGTGATCTCGCCGCTGGTCTCCGCGAGCACAAGAACGATCTCGTAGGGCTTCGGGCCATCAGGAGTCATCTTGAGCGTTGCGGTGCCCTCCCATCGCCCGGACACCTCCGGGGGGCTGAGTAACGCGCATCCGTAGAGGGTCGCAACGCACAGAAGCACTACCGCAAGCACTCGCCGTTTCATCGCTTGAAGCATAGTCCTCGGTCTGTCTGGAAATCAAACCTGCGCAGCCCCCCGCTCGGATCCCCGCAGCTCCCGTCGTTTGGAGTATTCTTCTCCTAGGACTAGACTGACGTTGATTGACTGGTTTTCGTAGCAAAGGCCTTCGCAGGGGCGTGCCTTGCGGTGAGAACATGGTCAAGGAGGCCTGGGCCGTGCGGGAGTCGAGAACGATGTGGAGGTTGGTCGGGGGGACGGTTTGCTGGTTCGCCCTGTTGGCGCTGACGGGATGCATACTGCTGCGACCTGATTTTGCTATAGATTTCGCGGCGACTCCTCTGTCGGGCCGGGTGCCGCGGCTGATCGACTTCACGCCGATCGTCGACGAGGACGTCGTATCCTACGAGTGGGACTTCGGGGACGGCACGACGTCCACGGAGGCTGCCCCAGCGCATACCTATCGCGAGAAGGGAAGATTCACCGTGGCGCTTCGCGTGCAGTTCGCCGATGGAGGCACTGCCGAGGCGGGCAAGCTGAATCTGATCGAGATCGATCCGGCGCTCCCGCAAGCAGCGCTTGCTGGCGAGCTGTACTGGGTCGACCGAACGACGTCGACGATCAACGCCGGCGATCGAGAGGGGCACGAGAGCCGAACCGTGATCTACGGGGCCTACGACGCGAAATACCTTGCGGTCGGTGCGGGCTGGGTGTACTGGACGACGCAGTACAGGGTCGAGCGGGCGGAACTCGATGGGGTCGGTCGAGAGACCATCTTCTACCCCACGGAACGCCCATGGCTCACGGGCGTCGCCGTGGACGACATGCGCGGTAAGCTCTACTGGATCTCGCAGCCCGCTCGTTGGGACGACGTCGGCGCCATCTGGAAGGCGGACCTTGACGGAGGCGATGCGCGCATCTGGGCGACGAAAGCCGGGTGGGAAAACGACACGTGGGGCCCCGCGCTCCTCGCCATCGATGCGGTCAACGGCAGGCTCTACTGGTTCGAGCGGTATCTGCACGTCGATCTCCTTCCCATCCCGGTATCGCTTCCCCGAGCGACGGCGGTGGGCAACTGCTCCGTTCATTGGACCGGTTTGGAGGGTTTCTCCGATCACCTGCTCTTCGAGAGTCTCCCCGACAGCGAGGGTTTGGCGCTCGATGTCGGCCTGTCTGGCGGTGCACGCTACGTCTACTGGACGAATCCGGAATCCGACCGCGTGACGCGCTGCAGGACGGACGGGATCGCGTACGCGTGGATGCTCAACAACATCGATGATCCCGTCGCGCTGGCCGTCGATGCCGAGGAGGGCAAGATCTACTGGTCGGGGAGCGAGGGAATCCATCGGGCCAACCTCGATGGGACGGAGCAGGAGTTGATCTACCCCGGCGTCCGTGCCGACGCACTCGCGCTGGATCTGTGAATCGAAGAGACGTTCGCGGCCGACTCTGTTCGCCGCTCCCGTCAGGGCGGTTTGTGGGCTTTGACGGGGTTCGTCGCGGCGGCCAGGCTGGACATGAAACATTGAAGAGGAGGTATCGGATATGAAGCGTGCCCTTCCCGCTTTGGGCCTTCTGGCTCTCTTCGTCCTGAGCATGGCTGGATGCAGCCTGCTTCGGATGTCACCGGACGTCGACTTCGACGTCTCGATCACCGAGGGCCGTGCGCCGCTCGTGGTCCGGTTCACGCCGCAGACCAACGGAACGCCTGTCTCGTACGCGTGGAGCTTCGGCGATGGTCACACGTCGAACGAGCCGAATCCGGTTCACGTCTACACGGCACGGGGGATCTACAGCGTCATGCTGACGGTCGATTTCGCCGAGTGCGAGCCGGCCACACGCATCAAGAAGCGCCTCGTGACGGTGGACCCACAGCTTCCGCAGCTTCCGCAAGAGTCGTTCGTGTATCTGTATTGGATCTGCGAAGCTGAATACAGGATCCGGCGAGGGGCGCTCGATGGGAGCATGGCGGAGGATCTAGCGAACAACTGGCAGCCTCCGAGCGGTCTGGACGTTGCCGGGGGGAGAATCTACTGGGTGACGACCCTGCAGACCAGGGGCGTCCTCGAGTCCGCGGCGTTGGACGGCTCCGATCGCCAGATGCTGGTGGAGGAAGAGAACCGCCTCGGAGACGTCGCCGTCGATGCGGAACATGGCAAGATCTACTGGACGTCGCTCCCGGAGTCTCCACGGTCGGCGTTCGAGCCGAACAGGACATGGGACGGAGGCCTCAGGTGCGCCAATCTTGACGGCTCGGGTATCGAGACCCTCATCGAGTATCCCTCCGGGTCTGAAGCCTACGCGGACCGGATCGTCGTGGAACCGGAAACCGAGCTTCTGGTCTGGTCGGAGGTGGGAGACGGTTTCGAAGGCCGGATTCGGAGGGCGCTGCTGTCGCCGTTCAGACCGTTCGCTCTCGACTTCGTCACAGGTACCGGGCGGCCACGCGGCCTGACCTTGGATACCGTCCCGGGCTTCGGGGCCAACAACCTCTACTACACGACGGCGAACGAACTGCGACGTGTGGGCCTGTACTGGTACGGCTCGGACTCGACGATCCTCAGCGGTCTCAACGCTCCAGCCGGAGTCGCTGTCGACCCGATCGGGTACTACGTTTACGTCGGAACACCGGATGGCATGCTGCGCGCTGTGACGGACGGGACGGGGCTGGAGATGCTCTTCCCCAACGAACGGGAGGTTGGCTCGATCGTCCTGCCGCGGTGATTCGCTCCGGGCAGGTGGGCGATGCGGGCTCGTGACGGCTCCCGGTGGAGTTGCTCTCGTGCTCCACGGGGCCGGATCGCGCATGGCGGCTGGCCGAAGCGGGCCCGCCACGTCCAATGACGTGCTAGACTGAAGAACGATGACGCGACGAGGGCTGGGCTTGCTGACGGTGTTGTGGGTAGCGGTTCTGCTGGCGGGGTGCCTGTTCACGGTGAACGAGCCGCAGGTCACTCCCGACGGAACGGTGGCGGTCTTCCTCGACGGCGACGGCGCCTACACGCTGTTCCCGGAGACGGGGACGCTCCACCTGCTGTGCGACGGGAGCTGGATCGACGTCCCGGCGGCGTCGATCGAAGGTTCGGGCGGGCTGCTCGACCTGTCGCCGGACGGGACGGAGGCGTTGTTCGTCGAAGTCCAAATGGCCGATGTCTTCTCACCGTTCGAATCGACGTTGTATCGCGTCGCGCTCCAGCCGACCGCCGTTCCGGAATCGATCGTGCAGACGCAAAGCTCGATCGCCAAGGCGGTCTGGACGAGGGACGATCGGATCCTCTTGCTGCAGTTCGGGGAGGAGGATCTGGGGACGCTGCACGCGCTCGATCCGGCGACCGGCGGGATCAAGCTGCTGGCCGAGGATCTTCTGTCGTTCGCGGCCATGCCAAACACCGAAGAGCTGATCCTGCTGGCCGCCGATCCACGGGCCGGACTGCCGTTCGGGATGGTCGTGCGCTGGAATCCGGGAACCGATGCTCGCGAGACACTGGCGACGTTCGTCCTGAGCGAGGAGACCTTCGAGTCGTTCACGGCGCTGCCGCATCGGTTCTTCTGGGACGTAAGCTTCGACGGCGGATGGCTGGCGCTCGCTCTGTTCGACGGGATGCTGTTCCGCCCGGCGGTGGAGGAGGGGATGCCGGACCTCTACCTGATCGACGTGAACCTCGGAGAAGCGGAGCGGATCGCGGCAAACGCGTTGATGCCCTCGTTCTCCCCCGATGGATCAGCGCTGATCTATGCGGTGGAAGACGCGGACGGATCCGGGTTTCTGATGTGGCGAAGCCTCACGTCAGAGCGGACGGTCCGCGTGCCGGGGAGTGAAGGGATGTCGACGGCGTTCTGGCTCTCCCCGACGAAACTGGGGATGACGTTCGAGTCCGGTGAGGATCGATACCGGCTGGTCGAACTCGATCTGGAAACGGAGGCAATCCGCGTGCTGGTGAACGGCGCGCAGGACAGCGCCGAGTAACGAGCATCCCGACACAGGAAAGCCGGCAAACAGGACCCGATCGCGAACTGCCTACGAAGGGTCGTCTGCGGCCGGGGGCGCCGTTTCAACGGCCCCGAGATCGGGGCCGGAGCCTTGAACACGCGCGCCGCCGCGTTGGTCGAGGCATGGGGTATCTTCGCTTCGAGTCGCCGCATCGACGGCGAGGCTGCCGGCCCGCGGGGGGCAGGTCCACGTCGGTCCGCCGTGGTCCCCGAGCGGCTCGAGCAGCGGGTCGCCGGAGAACGTACCGAGGCCGGTCCGTCCGTCCCCGATCCAGACGTTTTCCAGGCGCGCGAGAGCGCCGTCGCCCTCCACTTCGACGGTCACGTCTCCGAGCGTGTTGCCGGCGACGATGCTATTGCGGATGACCGACGGCGAGTCGACGTACACCCCGGCTCCGTAGGAGAGCGGGGCGGTGTTGAAGACGATCGTGCAGTGATCGATGAACGCCGGACCGTTTAGGTGAACTCCTCCGGACTTGCAGTCGTTGCCGGCAACGGTGCAGTTGATCATCGTCAGGGTGGCGAGGCAGCAGTTCTTGATCGCGCCGCCCTTCTTCCGAGATGTGTTGAAGGCAATCGTGCAGCGCTCGAGGTGCATGTCGCCGACGGCGTTCTTGATGCCGCCGCCGCTGCCCATGCCCTGAACCCCGGTGAGGTCGAGCCCGCCGTGGGCGCGGTTGCGGAGGATCATGCAGTCGAACGCCAGGACCGTGCCGTCGCGGTTGAGCAGTCCGCCGGCGCATTGCCCGACGTTGTCGCACAGAACGCACCGCTCCATCCACAGCGTGCCGTAGTTGATCGCGGCCCCGCCGCCTCGCGGACATTCGCCCCGGGGGTTGCCGTGGCGCAGGGTCAGGTCCGACAGGACGACGGTCGCGCCGGCCGCCACGACGAGAATGCGATCGATCGACGTCTCGGGCGCTTCGCTCGGCTGGACGATCGTCTCGTCCGCATCGTGACCGTGAATGAACAGGTCCTTGTCCAGGACGATGCCACCTTCGGTGAAAACCTCTCCGGCCAGCTCGAGGACGCTGCCCGCCGGAACGGCGGCCGCGGCGTCACGGATCGTTCGGTACTGGCAGCCTTCGGTGCCGACGGTCGCGACGAGCGCGCCGGCCGCGGGGGTCGGTCGCTCGATCCGGTTCTCGGGCGCAAGCGCATTCACCGCGATCCCCGCCACCACGGCGACGATCCCGATCGCGCGGATGCCGTGTCTACACTTCACTTTGTCCTCCTTTGTCGTTTTGCCCCGTTCGGGGGCGACGCGGACGCCGATCCCTGGCCGGATGGTACTTCCGCGCCGGGCGCAGGCGGCCGGGGGCCGTTCGCCGCACCCATCGTAGCGCAGGGCGCCCACGCAGCGCGGGCCGGCGGGCGACGGCGCCCGCGGACCGGACCTGGATTCGGCCGGAGGAGGCGATACGGTCAGGCCTCCTTAAGGTCTCCGCCGATCCGGTACGCTTGCCCGATGCGCTCTCCGAGCTGCCAGTAGCTGTGTACGCCCTTCCCTCGGCTCGGATCGGGCGCGAAGAAGATCGGCCCGATCCGGTCGACGTCCGGCACCGCCTCGGACAGGCATTCCGCGCTGGCATGAACGCCGACGACCTCGCCGAGGAAGACGGTGTGGATGGGCCGTGTCAACGTCTGGACGACACGGCACTCGATGTTGATCGGACACTGACGGATCATCGGCGCGGTCCCGAGCTCCCCGTAGAACGTGTCGAACAACGACGCCTTGTCGAAGCTCCTGCCGCTCGTCATTCCGCAGAAGTCGAGTTCTCGGGCCAGCGCGGCCGACGGCTGGTTGATGCTGAAGGTGCCGTTCTCGTCGAGACCGGCTTTCGAGTACTGCTTGTGCCCTACCGAGATCGACATCATGTCGTAGCAGAGCCAACCGATCAGGCCGATCGTGATGTAGTTCGGCGTGCCGCCGACGTTGACGCCGACCAAGACAGGAAGATACGGGAAGATCGGATTCCGCACGGCGTTCAGATCGAGCTTCACCTTGGGCAACGCACACCTCCCGGCCGATCGTACCGAGTAGGGTCTCCGCATCGTCTCAGGCCTCACACGATGCACACCGGTCCCGAACCGACCCCACACATCGGGCGGCGACGATCAGTTCGCGATGCGACGACTGCCGCCGTGTCGCTGGACTCCGGAGGGGAGGCTTGCGTGACCGACATTCGAAACGAGATCCGGGTGGATCCACTGCTTGGCGAAGGGTACACACCCGGGCGGGTGGAAACGGCCTCGTTCGCCATGGGCTGCTTCTGGGGGCCCGACGGCCTGTTCGGCGGGCTGCCCGGGGTGATCCGAACCCGGGTCGGTTACGCCGGGGGGACGGCGAAGTCACCGAGCTACCATCGCATCGGCGACCACGCCGAGACGATCCAGATCGACTTCGATCCGACGATCATCCGGTACAAGCAGCTGCTGGAACGGTTCTGGACAAGCCACGACGCGTACGCCCGGCCCTACTCGACGCAGTACCGCTCGCTCGTGTTGCTCCACGATGACGCGCAACGGGCGGCGGCCGAGGCGCTGATCGATCGAGAGGCGGAGCAGCGTGGCACTCGACCGCTGACCGAGGTCGTGCCGATCGGCGGCTTCACCCGCGCCGAACGGTATCATCAGAAGTACCGGCTCCAGACGACGAGCGACCTGCGCGAAGTGGTGGCGGAGCTGTCGACGGGCCCAGGCGGGTTCGACGCGTTCGTCGACTCGACGGTGGCGGCGCGGCTGAACGGATACGTCGCGGGATGGGTGGCGCGCGAGCGGCTTGAGCGGGAGATCGATCGGTTCGGGTTGTCCGAGGATGCCCGGGCGACGGTGCTGGCCTTCATCCGCTAGCGCGAGAGCGTCAGGCCGACGGGTCGGGCCGTTTCTCGAGTTCGAGCGCGGCTGAGTTGATGCAGTACCTCAGTCCGGTGGGCTGCGGTCCGTCGGCAAACACGTGCCCGAGGTGCGCTTTGCACCGGGCGCACCGAACCTCGGTCCGCACCGTTCCGAGGCTCTCATCCCGGGCGGTCTCGACGTGGCCGGCGTCGACGACGTCCCAGAAGCTCGGCCAGCCGGAACCGGAGTCGTACTTGCGATCGGATTCGAACAGGGCCAGGCCGCACACGACGCAGCGATACGTTCCCGGCGTCTTCTCGTCCCAGTACAGGCCTGTGAACGGCGGCTCGGTGCCCTTCTCGCGGGTGACGTGATACTGCTGCGGCGTCAGCTGCTCACGCCGCTTCTCGTCGGATCTCTCGATCGTCTCGGGCATGTCGCTTCTTCCTTGCGGTTCGCGATGTGCCGAACCCCCGATCGGACCGTCTACCGGCAGGCGGCGAACGGGGCGTCGGCGTAGAGCACCATCTGGAGCAGCCGACGGGGCTGATCGTTGACGGGGCGGACCGTGAACAGGATCGCCGTCTCCTCGACCCATGCGTCCTCGAGGACGAAACACGTCTCGGCGATCGGAGCCTCCCAGCGAGCGCACGTTCCGGACTCCGCGAGGAGACGGCGCGGTTCGAGGTCGTGCTCGGCATCGACCGCGTCGGCATAGACGAACGCGATCGCACCGACGGGACGCTGTTCGTCGTGACGATACGCAACGCCGAGGGCTTCGTACGCGAAGAGCGGATCGCCGGAGTCGAGCCAGGCGCGGAGGTCTTCGAGCGCCGACTCTCCGACGGGCGTCCCGATCAGATCGAGAAGCGGGTTCGGGCTGAACCGGAGGCAGGTGGATCCGCCGAAGAGGAGGTACGCGGCGAGTGGCTCCGCGAGGTGGGCCGCGAGGGCCTTCGCCGCGGCGTCGTCCGACAGGCGGGCGAAGCCGCCGGCCGCCGTGGCCAGGAGCAGCTCCACGACCGGGAAGGAGCTGGAGAGGATGAGCAGCCGTTCCTCTTCGAGCCAGGCGGTATTGTGGATCGACAGCTCCGTCGTTCTCAGCCAATCCAGCGACGGGTCGACGCCGCGGGAAAAGACGGCTTCGCCGTACAGCTCGGTCCGCGAGAACCCCCGTTCTTCGAACCGGGCGACGAGCGGCGCGAAGTCGAACCCCTCACGCAGCTTGAGCAAGTAGGAGGGGGGGATCCCGTTGGCGGTGATCTGCACCTCCCATTCCAGATCGGTCGTGTCGAACCCCCACATGTCGGCATGAGCGGAGAGCCTCGAGAGGGCGTACGCCGAGGCGGCGGCATGATCCTGAGTCAGCCGCTGGGCGAACGCGATTCGAACGTCGATCGCGGCCTGGCTCGTGAGCCACGGAACGCCCATCGAGGTCTTGATCCCTTGCCAGTCGGTGTACGCGATCGTGAGCGGTTGAAGCAGAGTCGGCACGAACCCGATCGCCTCGGCGAGCCCGCCGCTTGCGATCGCGACGACCGATGTGGTTGTCACGAGCACCGCGCCCATGACCAGCAACGTCAGTCTTCGTCCCATGGCGGCCCCATCTTACTCCGATTGGCAAGCGCGGACGAAACCGCATCGCGTTACGGTGCCTCCTCGGTGGCGCCCGCTCGCGAGACTGGCTGTTGGGGATCCTGGGGTGGGGTCGTCGCTCCGACCGGCGTTCACCGAACCCACGGGGAACCCACATCAACCGCTCACACGGCATCCTCACCCTTGTGGGCTCTCGACGGCGAGCCGGTGCCGGGAACGAAGGCGTTCTTCGTCCGGTCAAGTCGGTCGCAGTCGGGGCGGGAAGGGGACAACATGAATCAGAGGACATCGATTCGCGCGGGTCTGCTGCTGGTGCTCGTCGCCGGTCTCGTTGTCGGCGCGACCGCTGTTGCGAACGCCGACCAAGGGGCCGATGAGGTAACCGTCGCGCTGAAGTGGCTGCCGCAGGCGCAGTTCGCCGGGTACTACGTGGCGCAGGAAATGGGCTTCTACGAGGACGAACGGCTCCACGTGACGATCCTGCCGGGAGGTTCGGGACAGGCGCCGGAGGATTTGGTCGCTGCCGGTGCCGCCGAATTCGGGGTGACGTGGTTCGGCATCCTCCTCGAGGCGCGCGACCGCGGGGTACCGCTCGTGAACATTGCACAGGTCTTCCAGTCGAGCGGGTACCGGTACATCACGTGGCGTGACTCGGGCATCGAGACCCCGGCTGACCTGCGCGGTCAGACGATCGAGACGTGGTTCGGCGGGAACGAGGTTCCGCTCCTCGCGCTTCTGCACAAGCACGGGGTCGATCCCAACGATGACCTAACGCTTGAGAGTCAAGCGTTCGACATGGACGCGTTCCTGAGGCGGAGCGTCGCCGCGTCGGCGGCGATGACCTACAACGAGCTCAACGTCGTCCGTGAGTCGATCGTCGCGGAGTCGCTCGGCCTCAGCCTCGAGGAACTCCTCGAGTTGACGCCGGAGGCGTATCGCGCGGCACAGCGCAGCGCGCTGCCGGACGAACGGCTGAGTGTGTTCGATGTGAACACAGAACGGGTCGCGATGCTCGAGGACATGATCTTCGCGAGCGAGACGTTCCTGAGCAGCGAGGCGAACCGTGACGTCGCGGCGCGATTCGTTCGGGCGTCACTTCGAGGGTGGGAGTACGCGCGCGACCACCGTTCGGAAGCGGTCGACATGGTCCTCGCACAGGGCATCGACGCTACGATGAGTCGGCTGCATCAATCGCTGATGCTCGATGAGGTCATCGATCTCATCTGGGGCAGCGGCGAGGCGCTCGGATACCTGCAGCCTAGCTTGTTTGAGCAGACGGCTGATATCGCCTTGCGGTTCGGTGTCATCCAGCGACCCGCGCCGGAGTCCGCGTACTCCCACGAGATCTGGGAGCAGGCGACGGGCGGGTCCTGAGCCGGCGACCGAGCGTTCGTCCGACGGCGGTTTCAGGTGCGGGCCCAGGCGACCAGCGCACCGATCAGAGCCGCGGCGAGCCCCAGGAAGAGGAGCTTGCCGACGATGCCGCCGCCCGGACGGACGGGAACCTCGTGGAAGGCCCGGACGTCGCGGACGATCCGCGGCATCGCCAGGATGTCGCGAAGGCCGAACCGTTCGCGCACGCCGATCGCCACCCACAGCTTGTCGATCGGCTCGCCGGGCGGCCAAGCGACCACGTAGTATGTCCCAGTCTCCGGCAGGTCGAGCGACTCCTCGAGCGGGATCCAAGAGTCGGTCCCGGTGAACGGCTCGTGGAAGAAGCGCGGCTTCGCGACGGCCGAGGTCTCGAACGCGACACCGCCGACGCCCTGCGGCGTCTCGAACGGCAAGACGATCGCCGGCAGTCCGGGGCCGAGCACCGCGAGGGTCGGTCGAGAGTCGGCCAGCCGATCGAGGACCGGAAGTCCCAGCGACACGTCGAGGTGCGTCCCGGCGGTCGCTTCGAAGGCGAGCCAGAGCGCACGTTCGGTCTCGCTCAGCTCGACGTAGGCGACCTGGCTGACGTCGATGTCGGTGATCCGGAGTGCCTCGTCAAACGTCGGGTAGCTACCGCCGATCGACACCGGCTTGTGTCCAGTCGCGGCCGCGCCGGTACAGAGGACGGCGAGAAGCGCCAGGACGACGGAACTTCGAGCAGTGCACACGGCACACCACCTCCGCCGACAGTCTGGCGATGGTCCCGGATCGGGGCAAGCCGTTCTGCGGAACGGTCGTCCGGGCGAAGCCGAACTCATGGATCCTCCAAGGTTGCACCGGACGGTGCGGGTTCGACCGAATCGGTGCCCTGACCGAGCGGCGAGCCGGTTGACACATCAAGGACTTCGTCCCTACAGTGGGTTCGTCTGCCGGCGGGATGGACCGCAGGCCAAGGAGGCATCATGCGTCGTGCTACGTCGTTCGGCATCGCTGTCCTCGTCATTTCCACGGTTGCGCTCTTCGCGGGGCCCGGGTTCGGGGTACCGTGTGTCCCGGAGCAAGAGGACAACGGCTCGATGGGGTCGGCGGACAATCTGGGCGGCATTCCCGGCTCCGGTTGCCGCGCCGGGATGATCTACCCCTCCGGAGACGTCGACCTGTACGCCTTCACGGTCAGCGCCACCTCGCGCGTCGTCCTCGAGACGATCACGGACGGCGATACGGTCCTGCGGTTGTACGACTCGAGCGGCGCTTTGGTCGCGGAGAACGACGACTGGGGCACAGAACGGGCGAGCCGGATCGTGCACGAGCTGCCTGCGGGGATCTACTTCGCGGGCGTCGCTGCCTACCAGGGGACGATCGGCGAGTACGAGATCCACATCGAAGGGGAGGCGTCCGGCTCGTCGAGCTGCCCCCGGGAACAGGAGAGCAACGACACCATGTCGTTGGCGGACAGCCTCTGCGGGATCCCCGGTTCCGGATGTCGAAGCGGCGCGATCCAGCCGGCCGGGGATGTCGATCTGTACGCTTTCACAGTGAGCGCGACGTCGCGAATCGTGATCGAAACGGTCACCGACGGCGACACGATCCTCCGCCTCTACGATTCAAGCAACGCCCTGATCGCCGAGGACGACGACGGCGGTTCGGGCCGAGCGAGCCGGATCGTCGTCGAATTGCCCAGCGGAGCCTACCTGGCGGCGGTCAGCTCGTACGAAGGGAGCGCGATCCGGTCGTACGAGATCCGCGCCCAGGGCGAGCCGCTGCACTCGACGCAGTGCCCGCATGAGCAGGAGGACAACCGGGACTTCGGGAGCGCCGACAGCCTCGGCGGGGTCCCCGGGTCGGGCTGCCGAAGCGGCGCGATCTCCCCGTCGGGCGATGTGGACATGTACTGGGTGACCGTGACGCAGACATGCCACGTCGTGATCGAGACGATCACCGACGGAGACACGATCCTGCGGCTCTACAACTCGAGCGGGGAGCTGATCGCGGAGGACGACGACGGCGGAAGCGCCTCAGCCAGTCGCCTCACCGGAACCATCTCGCCGGGCTCGTACGGCGTGGCGGTGGTCGGCTATCAGGGCGGCACCGTGCGAAGCTACGAGATCCACATTGTGGGAGAAGTCAGGGCGGGCGATGCTACGCCGTCCACAAATCCCCCTGCCTCGGACGCGCCGCCCTGGGGATGGTCCATCGTCGGCGACGGGATCCTCCTTAGCGCGTGGGGCCGGCTCGACGAGGATTGCCCGAGCGACTACGCGCTCGGGCAGGGTCAGTGCGACAAGGACACGTACGACCTGACCGTCGGCTCGGCCGGGTACGTCTCGCTCGGGCTGATCGACGAGGATGGGCAGTGGATCACCGCGCACCTGTACGACGCGAGCGGGCGGAGGATCCTGTCCAAGCTCGGCCAGGCGGTCTCGATCTACTCCTCGTGGGTCGAGGTGCCCCCCGGGACGTATCGGGTGGAGGTGGTGCCGGGCAAGAGGCTGGACGAGTCCTCCTACGAGCTTCACGCCTTCTACAGCCCGAGCCGGCAAGACGAAGCCTACCTGATCGGACGCTACGGCCCCGCGGAGCGCGAGCTGTGACGGGGTCGCGGCCCGAGACGGGCACGACGGGCCGGCGGGACGTCGACCTACTGGACCGGATCCGCGATCGCTTGGTCGATGACCTTGGTTTCGCCGGGATTGCGCGGTCGGACGTGGCGGAGCCGCAGCGCGCGGCGTTCGACGCGCTGGACTACGTTGGAATGAAAGCCTACCTCGGGTCGTTGATCGTCGTCGGTCTGGTGTCCGCCGACGAGCTGGGCGAGCCTGCGATGGCCGCGCGGTTCGACCGGTTCCGGGCCGTCTTTCGAGCGGCGCACGACCTCGGGCCGGCGGCGCGCGGCCTGGTTGTCGAGAACCTGACCGGGCGGTTCGCGTTGCTCGCTTTCGTGTTCGGACACACGCCGCCACCGGAGCGGATCGCCCACGTTCGAACGCTGAAGGCCGGGTCGGCGGCGAGGCTCGGCTACTGCCTCGCCTGGTCGCTCGATGCGGAGGCCGCCCGCGTGTACAAGCATCGAGGCTTCCCTCTCAAGATGTATCCGGGGCGGGGCTTCTTCGAGCGGACTCTGCGCGAGGCGCGCTGAGGTTCGGTCTTCGGTCGCGCGCCCGCCGGCAGCGGCGGTCCCGCGCGAGAAGCTTGGCGTTCGGCCGTCCGAGCAAGCGGCGGGACAGCAGCTGAGATTCACGATGGACCGGCGCACTCGCTACGGCGCGCCGGGACGGCCCAGCTTGGGGCATCGAATCTCGCATCATTGCGGCGAATCGATTAGAATCGTCTCGATTCTCGACTGTCAGCGACTCCAGCACTCTCGAGGGAGGATTGCGTATGAAGCGATTACTACATCTTCTGGTGATTCTGGCCTGCATCGGCGCGGTGGGATCGGTTGCTGCGGCCGAGCCGGTGGAACGTAGGTTCGGATTCGGGGGCGGGATGGCGATGGCCTTCTTCCCGGACACGGCGGGAATGGACGCGTTTCTGTCGGAGAACGAGCTACCCCCGATGGGGGACGCCCTGCTCGGCGTGGGCGGCAGCGGACGCGGCGGCGTACTCGGTGGCCCGGTGTTCGGCGGCATCGGATGGAGCGCTTTCGCAACGTCGGAAAATCGAGAGACGCACGTCGAATGGCTGTACGCCGCCGGCGGATTCGACGTCGGCTGTGCCATCGGCGGGGACGCGAATTCGGTGCTCACCCTGGGCGCGGTTCTCGGCGCCGCCGCCAGCATTCTGTCCGTCGACGGGTATCTTGTCGAGACCGTCACGGCCGACGGTCTGGTCGCCGTGCCGACCGATCGGGAACTCGGCGTGGCGATGGGCTTCGTCCAGCCGTATGTCAGCATGGCGGCCCAGCTGCTTTCCTGGATGGGTGTTGAGCTCCGGTTGGGCTACATCGTGCCGGTGTTTGAGATTGCATTCGGAGACGACCTGGGCATTCCGGCACCGCCCCTTGGGTTCTCCGGTCCGACGGTGAGTGTCGGTCTCGTGTTCGGCGGCATCTCATCCGGGCTGAAGCCGTCCGTCGAAGAGGATCGCGGCGGCGAACTCGTCTCGATCGTTGAGAGCGGTGTCCTTCCCGTTGCACCTGGAGGAGAAATCGTCGTCCGCAACGCCCTGGGTGACATCTCGATCTCAGCGATTCCGATCGAAGCGGCGGAGCCGCCGTCCGAGTTCGGAGTGGAATGGCAGGCGACGCGCACCGCCAAGAAGCGGCGGATTCACGAACTGCAAGTGGCCTCGGATTCGGATGGTACGAGCAGCCGGCTGGAGACGCTCGGGACCGGACGCGTCGACTACATCCTGCGGATCCCCGCGGGAGTCGACCTAAGCGTGAAGAACGGCGCCGGGAACGTCACGGTCATCGGGCACGAGGCGGTGACCGTCATCGTGGAGAGCGGGATCGGCGAGATCGTTCTGCGAGACGTCCGAGCGACGGCCCTGATCGTGGCGGGCGGCCTCGGGCGCATCCTGCTCCCCGCCGTGGAGGCACAGCAGCTGATCGTGGATCTCGGCGCCGGCGACGTCGTGCTCACGCTGCCCGAGACGGCGTCGGCCGCGGTGACCGCGCGGGCGAGGCTCGGCGACGTCTCGATCGATCGCTTCCCGGGCATGATCGGCGGCACACGTGGGTTCCTAGGAGGATCCGCTGACGTCACGTTGGGTGCCGGCGAGCGGGCCGTCCGATTGGACGTGGGCCTCGGCAACATCACGATCGAAAAGCAGACGCCGAGGTAGGGTGAAGCGTTTCGCTATCTGAGGCCTTCGGATTCACGGACGGCGTGATCCCACAGCTCCTCGACCGTCTGTACCTGATTCAGGTGGCGGTACAGGCCGTCCTGATCCATCAGCGCCTCGTGGGTGCCGCGCTGCACGACGTGTCCGTCCTGAAGCACGACGATCTCGTCGGCGTTGCGAATGGTCGACAGACGGTGGGCGATGACCACGGTCGTTCGGCCGACCATCAGACGCTCCAACGCTTGTTGGATCAGCAGCTCCGTCTCGGTGTCGACCGATGAGGTCGCCTCGTCGAGGATCAGGATCGGGGCGTCCTTCAACACCGCCCGCGCGATGGCCAGGCGTTGGCGCTGTCCGCCGGAGAGTTTGACGCCTCGCTCGCCGATCAGCGTTTCGTAGCCTTCGGGCAATTGGTCGATGAACTCCGCGGCGTTCGCGACGCGCGCCGCCTCGATCATCTCCCGATCGGTTGCCCTCGGGCGGCCGAAGAGGATGTTCTCCCGCACGGTTCCGTGGAACAGGAAGACGTCCTGGAGCACGATGCTGATCTGTCGGCGGAGGCTTTCGAGCGTCAGGTCGCGAACATCGCAGCCGTCGAGAGCGATCGCCCCTTCTGTCACGTCGTAGAATCGGGGGATCAGCATCGACAGGGTCGTCTTCCCGACCCCTGTCGGTCCGACCAGCGCCACGACCGAGCCGGGCGCCACCTCGAGATCGATGTGCTGCAGCACCATGTCGCCGAGGGAGTACTTGAAGCTCACATCGTCAAAACGGATGGCGCCCTCGGCCCGGCCTGCCAGTTCGATGGCGCAGGCGCGTTCGGCCACGTCGGGCTGCTGCTCGAGGAGTTCGGCGATGCGGTCGGCGCCGGCGAGCGCCTGCTGGATGTTCTCCCACACGCCGCTCAGCGCGCGAACCGGCTGGTAGAGCAGTTCCAGGTAGAGGAAATAGGCGACGAGGTCGGCGATCGGCAGGGTGCCGCCGAGGACCAGCTTCCCGCCGAAGTAGATCAGGACGATCGTCCCGAGGGACGCGGCGAACTCGACCGAGGGATGGAAGACGGCCATGAGCCGCAGCGCCCGCAGCAGCGAGTCGCGGTATCGGACGATGCGCGTCCAGATCCGCTCGGCTTCGCTGTCTTCCCGCGTGAACGCCTGGATCTCCCGGATGCCCGAGATGTTATCGTTCAGCGTTGCATTCAGTTCTCCCAGCGTTACCTGGCGTTGCCGGAAGGCGGGCCGCACGTAGCGGGCGAATCCGCGCATCGCGAGGACGATGAACGGGATCGGGATCATGGAGAGAAAGGCAAGTTGCCAGCTCATGCTCATCAGCACGGCCGTCACTCCGACGAGCATCAGCACGTTGACGAGCACGTCCGGGATCGCGTGCGCGACGAGCTGTTCGAGGAGGTCGGAGTCGTTTACCGTCCGTGACATGAGCTGTCCGGTCTGCTTGTCCTCGTAGAAGCGAAGCGACAGCCGCTGAAGGTGTTGGTATACCTGGTTCCGAACGTCGGCGACGACGTGCCATCCGGCGACGTGGGCGGAGTAGCTGCGGACGAACTGCATGACTGCGCGGAGGACGTAGACGGCGAGTGCGATCAACGCCAGCTGCGTGACGAGAGCGAGGGCCGCCGGACCGGCCTGTGGGTCGGTGACGGCCGCGACCATCGTTCGGACCAGCCACGGACCGACGAGCTGAACGCCGACGAGAGCCAGCATGCTGAGGATCGTCAGAGTCAGCGGTAGCTTGTATCGCTTGACGTGATGGAGCATCGACCGCAGGGAGTTCAACGCGTTTCGCCTCCGTTCTGCTCCTTCTTGCCGACGATCACGGTGTCTTTGAAGGGGAACCGCAGGTCGTGCGTGGCGTAGGTCGCCCACTGGGGGTCGCGGTAGCTCAGCGATGCACGCACGTGGTGGAGTTCGCCATCGGGGTGGTCCGATGGGACGACGACCCGGTACTGCAGGGTGAGGGTCTCGCCCGCGCCGAGGTCGCGGTGAGTGTGGCCGTCGCTGGTGATCGCGGCGACGACCTCATCGCCCGGGGAGTACGTCGTGGTCCAGTGCCAGGACGTCGGGTTGAGTTCGGGGATCCCCGGGTTCGCGTATACGATCGTGCAGTTGCCGGTGAGCGGACGATCCGGCTCAAGTTCCGACGAGAGGACGACCGTCGGAGAGCCGAGGATCGCGAAGCGCTCTCCGCGAAGATCGGGGAGGCGCCCGTACAGCAGGAGACCCGTGTACGCCGTACCGTCGACGACGAACCGCCTGCCCAGTGCCGCACGCTGACCGGGATTCGTGGTCGAGAGGGTGTACGTTACGGCGTCACCGGGTTTCACCTGAAGCGGGGCGACCTCGATCTGCAGGTCGAGCAGCAGCCACCCTTCCCGTCGGTACATCGGCTCCAGAAGCCCGGAGTAGTGCAGGATCGCGAGAAGCGCGGCGGCGGTGATCAACCCGTTGGCTCCGTTGCGGAGTTTCCCGCGGATCTGCCGCGGCCCGGTGAGGCCTCCGAGAAGCGAGACGAAGCCGAGAGTCAAGACCGCCAGCAGGAGCGGCTCCAGCCGCACGCTCGTCAGCAGCGCGATCGGGACTGCGAGGAAGAGCACGGCGAAAGCAACGGCTGCGATCCGGCGAGCGTTGAGCGTCCGGCGGACGATGTTCATCGGCTCCCTCTCCCCGGTATTGGATCCATGATGTCGTTCTTCCGGTCCGATTATCCGAGAGACGGGGGCGTTCGCCAGTGGGGCATGACCGGACGGCGGTTTGGGCTGTGATGTCCGCTTTTGCGTGCTGCGTAGCATCCAGAACGGGTGGCAGCAATCACAGGGAAGTGAGGAGATCGGAACGGGCGAGCGACTGGTGGTGCTGGCTGTGTTGAAGATCGTGTTTGCGGTCGGTGTGGCGACGGCGGCTTACGGAGGTCCAGGGGCCGCTCCGAACTCGGGAGACGGCATTCCTGAGGGGAGCCGCTTCGACGAGCCGCCCCCCGGGCCGATCGGCGATGGGGACTCCTTGGGTCCCGCCCCGATGCCGGCGACGGGATCTCCGATGGGAGCAGGCTGCCGGTGCCGTACGGCCGGGTTCTGCGGCTCACCGGCTCTCCGAGACACTACACGCATTCCGCCGGCCCCGCGTGGATCCATCGGGCAATGATGCCCGCGCGTGGGGCCGACCTCTTCCTCGGAGGACCGTCCTGATCCACCGAAGGGCTTCGCATCGCCTGCTGGGACCCGGCACTGCCGCTTCGCGCGTAGGGCGGGCGATGGGGACGACGCGGAGTCGCGTGCTGCGGTCTTGCAGCGTACGGACGGATCGGGCCGCCAGCTGACACGGCCTCGCGTTCGCGCGGCTTCAGTCCGGAGCAGTCTGCGCGCGTATCTAGTCTTCCCTTTGGGCGGATCTCCCCGCGGAGCGCTATTTTGGCTCTTCGCGATCCAGGTACTGGATGATCGCGTCTACGACGAGGTAGTTCAGCGATCGATCGCGCTTTTCGCCCAGCGAGCGAAGCCGCTCGACGATCTGGAGCTTCTGTGCCTTTTCGGGGATGTAGACCGAAATCATCGGGGCGGTTCTTGTTCGTCGCATGTCCCCTCACCTCGCCCCGATTGTGCCGATATTCCAGGCTAAGTCAATAGGGACACTGCGACTCGCGGGGAGAACGGTGAAGCGATCGGTACGAGACGGCGCTTCTCATCCAGGCATCGAGAGGCTCACGCTAACCACTAGCCCAATAGCAGATCCCACCACGACTGCGAGGGCGAGGATCCAGCTGCGTCGGCGCTGCGGCACATCTCCTCCTGTGTGCTCCTGTATGTATGTAACTCAACGTGATGGATCTATGATATTGATTCGCCACGAAGAGTCAACCTAGCTCCAATCTCTGCGGTTGTGCAAGTCATGGCGCTCGAGGGGTCCACCCGCCGGCCGGGGCA
>Ga0272443_10002595_pt1 | contig 22751 bp, 22 predicted proteins | sample SSMAcet12_FD_193581 | JGI IMG/M metagenome (GOLD analysis project Ga0272443, IMG submission 193581) | Marine sediment archaeal communities from Little Sippewissett salt marsh, Falmouth, MA, United States - SSM-Acet-12 | ecosystem: Environmental > Aquatic > Marine > Wetlands > Sediment ...
AAGTTATAAAAGATTGTCTTTCTCATTATTTAAAGAAGTCGGGATAACAACATTTAAGACTTGTGGATTTATATTTGGCCTTTTGGTTGGTGCTACTGTGTTCTCTCTTGTTCTAAGACTTTTAGGGGGTGATGATTTTATAGAGAAGATAGTCTTGAACCTCCCATTCGGGGCTCATGGAAAAATCCTATGTATTCTTTTTGCGATATTTCTGATGGGGTTCTTTTTAGATTGGACTGAAATATCATTTATATTTTTGCCACTACTTGGGCCAATAATTCCAACATTGGGACTTGAAATTTGCGGGCACGGAGCAATCGATAATCCGGAGCTTGTTTGGTTTGCTTTAATGGTTGCAATTACTTTACAGACATCATTTCTTACCCCTCCGGTTGGAACAGCAATCTTTTTTTTACAGGGCGTCTCTCCCAAAGGTGTAACGCTGGTTGATATATATAAGGGTAACATACCCTTCATAATACTCCAGCTCTTGGGGCTTGCGATCGTATTCTTCTTGCCTCAACTTGTTATTTGGTTACCTGTCCTAGCCTATAGGTAGCGGAATGGGGCTAGAGATATTGATTTGGTCTCCATAGGAAAAATCTTTTTCCGTTATGATTAAAAAAATAGGAGTAAAAGGATGATATCTTCGATAACTATTGAATTACCTAAGAGGATAGAGTTTGGAACTGGAAAAATTCAAAAACTTGGGGAATATCTTGAAAGCTTCCAAAAAGCTTTCATGCTTGTTGATCCACCGATACGAAAGAGGTTTGATAAACTCGCTACTCAGTTGAATGAAAAAAACGTCGATACATTAATATCTTCAGAAGTAGTTCCCGAACCATCCTTTGAAGATCTCGAAAAGATATTAGAGAAGACAAGCTCCTTTAAACCTGACGTGGTAGTTGGTGTCGGCGGCGGATCAGCCATGGATTTGGCTAAAATTATTTCTATCCTCCATTCCGGATCACAAACAGCCCGGGATATAGTTGGAATTGATAAGGTGAAAGAAAGGAAGACAGCCCTTGTTACTGTTGCAACTACAAGTGGGACAGGAAGCGAAGTTACTCCAATCGCTGTGCTGACAGATAAAAAGGAAAAACTGAAGATGGGCATAGTAAGTCGCCATTTAATAGCTGACCTGGCTGTGGTAGATCCCGAACTAACAGTATCAATGCCATCGATGGTTTCGGCATCTACAGGAATGGATGCAATGACTCACTGTATCGAGGCCTTTTCTAATAGGTTTTGCCATCCTTTTGTCGATACCTTCGCCCTTGAAGGAATAAGACTGATTGGGCAAAATCTTGAAAAAGTTTTAGTTGATCCAGAAGACCTTGACGCGAGGTCAGCTATGTCTTTAGCAAGTCTGTACGGAGGGATGTGTCTGGGCCCTGTAAATACGGCAGGCGTACATGCGATGGCATATCCTCTGGGTGGTGAATATAAGGTCTCTCATGGAGTATCAAATTCAGTACTACTTCCTTTCGTGATGAAGTTCAATTTACCGGAATGCATCGATAAATACAGCCAGATTGGAATGGCATTGAGCCTGGAAGATGGTGGGGATAAAGAGCATATAGCCAGAAAGGCCATTATAAAAATCAGAACCCTTGCCAGAAACTGCGGAATCCCTGAAAATTTAAAAATTTTAAATATTCCCAAAAAGGCAATTCCAGAAATGGCTGAATCGGCCCTCAAAGTAACTAGGCTCATGGAGAATAACAAGCGAAAGATTGATTTGGATGCAGCTGTAGAGATTTTTACCAATGCCTATGATGGAAGCCTATTCGATTAGCTTTGATCTTGACCTTAATAGCGAAATTATCTGTTGAAATATCTTTTAAACCGGAGATAAAAGGGAATCTGGAAAAATGTATGGTTATATGGGTAGAATTGCTTACATTGATCTGACCAATAAAAAGATTGAAATTGAGGATCTAGATGAAAATGTAGCGAAAATGTATCTTGGGGGAAATGGAGTTGCCTCAAAGATAATTTATGAAAAAGTTCCACATGAAATAACGCCGTTTTCAGAACTCAATTATGTAGTTTTTGCAACAGGACCATTAACAAATACACCGATGTGGAGTTCAAGCAGAGGACACCTTGGGGCTATCTCTCCTCAAACGAACAGATTCGCTGACTCAAATTTCGGAGGTAATTTTGCCGTTGCTATGAAAAAGGCAGGATTTGATGTCGTTGCGATTTTTGGCAAGGCGGAATCACCGGTATATGTTCTATTGGACGGTGGGAAGGTCTCAATAGAAGATGCCAAAGCTCTCTGGGGCAAAAATACACGTGAGGCTCATAAAAATATTGTTGAGAGGGAAGGGAAAAAGACTGAAAGCGCCCTCATCGGTCCTGCTGGAGAAAACCTGGTAAGATTTGGATCTGTTATTTGTAGCGGCAGCCGAACCAGCGCGGCTGGTCGTTGCGGGATAGGAGCAGTCCTTGGGTCAAAGAACTGTAAAGGGTTGGTCGCTAAGGGAAATCAGACAATTGAAGTCTGGGATGCAAATGGGCTGAGCCAACACATAAATCCGCTTTTACCTACACTGATGGAAAAGGCTCGACCATTCAGCAAAATGGGAACATGTGTGCTCGTTGAAATGATAAATAAACAGGGAAAGCTGGGAACTCGAAATTACCAGTTTGAAACCTTTGAAAATGCGGAATCAATCGGATCTACGACTATCTGCAAGGAATATATGGAAGGCAAGACGGCCTGTTTCAGATGTCCAATCGGGTGTGGCAAAAAGGTTAAGGTTACGAGGGGATTTTATGCAGGTCAAAAGGTAAAGATGCCTGAGTATGAAAGTCTCTATGCCATGGGCTCAATGCTAGAAAATGCTGATGTGGTCGATATATTCAATGCAAATGCTATGTGTGACGAAATGGGCCTTGATACTATCAGCTTTGGGGTGACCCTTGCATTCTTGATGGAGTGCATTGAGAAAGGACTTATTTCAAAAAATGAATTGGAGGTAAGTATATCCTTTGGTGGCTGTCCTCAATTAAGCGATATAGCTATGATGACCGCAAACCGAGACGGAAAACTCGGACAGTTAATTTCCATGGGCTCGGAGCGGATTGCTGAACAGATTGGAAGGGGATCTGAAAGATATCTCCATTCCAATAAAGGGCTTGAAATTGCTGGGCATTCTCCAAGGGGTCTGAGATTCATGTCTTTAGGATACGCCACTGCTACTAGGGGTGGAAGTCACCACGATGCAAGACCATGCTATAATCCAGAAAATCCGTCTTATGATCCAGGTTTTCAAGGTCAAGCTGCGTACTGCATTGGTTCTCAAAACAATAGCGCTTTGGGGGATTCACTGATAATGTGCAGGTTCGCCCAGGAAAGACTTTTCGGCATGGAGCTTAATGAAAATTCCAAAGGGCTTATACCGATCATAGAATGTGTCACAGGAATGCATTTCGAGTTACAGGAACTTATTGATATCGGTGAGAGGATATATAACCTTGAAAGACTGATAAATGTCTCTCGAGGAGAGGCTAGAGAACTGGAAAAACCCACTTACCGAACAAGCCATGAGCCGATTCCTGATGGTCCATGTAAGGGTTTCTATTGCCCTGAGGAAGAATTTTACAAAATGTTAGATGAATACTACATGCTTCGGGGTTGGGATCGGGATGGTAGACCAAAGCAAGAAACAATTGAAAGGTTAAAACTGAATTGAGCCTTCAGCATTGAGAAGAATTTGCGTTTTTGATGCGCCTAGAGTTGGTAATTAATTTAGGGTAAACCCCCGGCTGTGCCGGGGAGACTCCCGGAGTTTGACAATTCCGGGGATATATGAAAGCCCCTCTAAAGTGAACCGCTCAAAATTCACAGAAAGAGAGGCTTTCAATGAACAACGTAAACAGCTTAAATCATACGAAATGGGAATGTAAATATCCTCTAACATGGGTACCGAAATACCGAAAAAAGGAGATGTATGGTGATTTGCGGAAATACTTGGGTGAAGTTTTCCATGAACTGGTGAAGAGACGAGACTGTGAAGTGTTGGAAGGTCATATGATGCCGGATCACGCGCATATTTTGCAGTTTATAACACCCAAATATGCGGTTTCACAAGTGGGAGGGTTCATCAAGGGGGAAAGTGCCATCCATATTGCGAGACGGTATTTTGGCCGCAGAAAGAATTTTACAGTTCAAAAGTTTTGGGCCAGGGGTTTCCATGTTTCAACCGTAGGTAAGGATGAGGATGCAATCCGCAAATATATCAGAGAACAAGGAAGAGAGGATCGAAGACTCGATCAACTCAGTTTATATTAAATAGCCGCCACCTTTGAGGTGGCCCTTGGTTTTACAACCGCTTTGAGCGGTTCACATATTTCAAGCTGGAGGTATATGACTTTTGCCGGGGGTGCTAAAATCGGGACACCTCTTTTTCAAAGGCCTGACGGGTCCCGGCCGGCAGTTCGATTTCAAGGCGGATCCTTTCTGCATATACTTCATCCACAATACGGGCCTTAAAGGTGCGGCAGATCCTTCGGATCTCCCGGAGGTGCCGGTAGTCAAACAGGCCTGTAATGACCTCGAACTCCTGCTTATATGTCGTGGGCAGTTGTTCGAGCGCCTGCTTGACCCCGCTGGTGTAGGCACGCACGAGTCCTCCCTTTCCCAGCTTGATCCCTCCGAAATACCTTGTCACTACTGAAACGATTTCACCTACCCCCGCATGAATAAGCACCGTGAGCATGGGGCGGCCCGCTGTTCCGTGTGGTTCGCCGTCATCGCTCATGCCTATGGATATGGTATCTCCGGGAGGTCCGGTCTGGTATGCCCAGCAGTTGTGTGAGGCATCGGCGAATTCGCTACTTATTTTCCCTATGAACTGTTTTGCCGCTGCATCATCTGCTGCGTGGCCGATTGTCGTGATAAAGCGGCTCCTTGAGATAGTCTCAAAGACCCTGCATCGCCTGGCTGGAATCAGAAAGGTTTCACTCATGGTAAAAACATGTCCCTTTATAAGGTGACGGATAATTATGTTTAAGATCTGTATGCTTGGCTATTATTTACAATTAATCAACCATAAAAAAAGACAGTACCCTGCATTCGCTCCGGCAGATCCAGAAACTCCAAAGTCGGGCTGCAGCCATTGACTGGTAAAGTGATAATTGATAAGCAGTGCGCAACATCATTAAAGGATGTGTGTAAAGTTGCTCATAGCGGAGGTGCGATTCAGCCGGTTATGTTAAAAGAAGGGATAAAGACGGTAAAGGTAAGAGGGCTTGAATATGTTGAGACAAAATACGGCAAGCCGAGGAGATTCAGACCATGGCTTGGAGATGCCTTTTCATTCCTTTATGACTACATCATGAAGAACTCCATTTTTCCTAAAAAATTCGGAGGGGATATAATCAGGCATGTTGAAATCCTCAGCCAGGAGTTAGAGGATGTAAAGGATAAGCGTATCCTTGAACTTGCGGCTGGAAGCGGAAGTGCCTCGGATTTTCTCCCATCCGGCAACAGCTATACAGGGACGGACATAAGTGCCGGACTACTCAGGAAGGCTGTTAAAAGATTCAGAGAGGCGGATTTCAGAGAACCCCGCTTTTACGTCGCGACAGCCGATGACCTGCCTTTTGCCGATGATTCCTTTGATATCTGCGTCTGCATGCTTTCTCTTAACTTCTTCAATGATCTGAAAGCTGTCTTAGCGGAAATAAGGAGGGTCCTGGTGCGGGGAGGTGTCTTTTATTGCTCGGTACCGGTTCCGGAGAGAAAAAAGACAACCAGTCCCATAAGGGGGAAATTATACTCTGAAGAGGAATTGGAAGAATACTGCTCGCTATTTGATTTATGCCTTGAAACCTTGCCGGTCGAAAACGGTGCCCTTCTTTATTTTAAGGCGATCCACCATGTTTGAAGGCTTTTATCCGGAAATCCCCGGTTTTCTGATAAATGCTAAATCAGGATCCTGATGCCGATAAGGATCAATATGACTCCACCGATCCTTTCGGCCCACGGCCCGAAGATCATGCCGCCCGTCCGCCCTAACCAGGCACCAAAGGAGGTAAGGACCATGGTTATGAGGCCTATTACAAGTGCCGGAATCCAGATCGATATCTTCATAAGGCCGACTGATATTCCCACTGCCAGGGCGTCAATGCTCGTGGCAACGGAAAGTCCCACAAGGCTCCATCCCCTGGTGGGATCAAACGATTTTCCCTTTTGTTCATGCTCGAAAGACTCCCATATCATCCTGATGCCGATGAATGCAAGGAGCCCGGCGGCTACCCAATAGGCAAAGGATGTAAAAAGGGATGAAACAGCAGCGCCGCCGAACCAGCCTATGACCGGCATCATGGCCTGGAACAGTCCGAAATGCCAGGCAAGTCTGAAGATGTGCCTGAAAGTAATCCGGTTAAGTCCTGCCGCAACGACAGTTGCCACGGCAAATGCATCCATTGCAAGGCCGAATGCCGTTCCGACTATGGTAACAGGGTCCAAAAGAGAGTCCCTTCCTCCTTTACTGGGCATAATAAAAGGGTCAAAAAAGAAAATTACCTGATAATAACCTTTCTCAAGGGTTTTTCAATAAATGAATATGGATTATCTCTCTATCAGCTGATGATCATAAGGCGGAAGCCTGTATATCAATAGATTGATATAGTTCATAAATAGGGTTAGATTGATATTTGAGAGAAAAAAGATGCCCTGTTTTCAGGCCGGAAAAATGATCGCAGCCGTCGACGTATCTTATGATTCTTCACCCGCTTATGCAGCGGCAGTGGTTTTTTGTGACTGGTCATCCTCCTCTCCCGCATCGATCTACAGGAAAAAGGCCCTGATTTCCTCCGACTACATACCAGGCAGATTCAGGATTCCAACGATGATAAGGGTTGCGGACGCTGAATCGAAGGCTGCAAGCAAGAATTCGGCTATTTAAAGGGTATAAACGCTTCGGCACCGGCACTCTTTTCTCTGCCTTATCTATGCTTAACGGAGAAGTGGCCGCATCCACGGGCTTTTGCAAACATTACCCTGGCTGGTAGCGAATTCGGGAGGAAAGCCCTATAAACGGCCACTTCGAGTGCCTGTGGTATTTTTTTGTAAGATAAGGCCTGCGAAAGAGCCCGTGAGCCTGCAATTGAGTTTAAGCCAAACCAGAAGAATAAGGAGGACAAAATGGCAGACAGTGAACATTTATACATGCTTTGGACAAACGGAAATCGCGTGACCGCGGAAAAAATGGTATTCATGTACGCAATAAATTCATTGATCAAGGGCTGGTGGGGCAAGGTGACCCTCATAATATGGGGAGATCCCGCCCGGCTCGTGCGCGATGAGCCTGATATAAGGGAGAAAATAAAGGAGGCGATAGAGGCCGGCGTGCATGTGACCGCGTGCAAGGCGTGCGCGGATCAGCTGGGGGCAACTGAGGTGTTTGAGGCCCTGGATGTGGAAGTGAAATATTGGGGGGAACCACTTACCGAACTCTTAAAGAATGGAGAAACTCTTCTGAGCGTCTAGAAGACTTCGTCATGGTTAATCAATTATGCCGGCTTCGTAAAAAGTCCAATCCCGCGCCACGGGGGATTATGCTTCATCTTTCGTCATTGCGATGTACTATACGCCTCATTCCTCAAGATTCTTCGGAAGACCCTGCGGGCCTTGCTCAGTCCCACCCCTCAACAGGCTTGGGGCGGGTTCCCGGAAGTGCAAGGCTTGCATTTGAACTTTCTACTGTGCCGTCTGAATTTTGACTTATTACGATGTCATCAATTATGGCCCTGGATCCGATCCGGCCTGTAAGACTTTTCCCCTATCTTTTGACATTGCCATTGGCAGCTGATAAATGAGGAACAAAATTTTTGTGAGGAGACAGATAATGAAAGCCTGGCGTTTACTTGATACGCCTCCTATGAGCGGGGCGGAAAATATGGCCCTGGATGATACCCTGCTTGCGGTAAAGGGAAGGGGTGAGAGCCCTAATACGATACATTTCCTTCAGTTTTCACCCCCCGTGGTGCTGGTGGGATTCCATCAGTCAATAGAGGAGGAGGTGGACGCCGTCTACTGCAAAAACAAAGGAATCGATATCAACCGGCGGCCGAGCGGGGGCGGGGCCATCTATCTGGACGAAAGCCAGATCGGCTGGGAGATCATATGCGACAGGGATTTCTTTGATGTGAAGGTCCCCAATGCTGGCCTATACAAAAGGCTGTGCGGTCCCGCTATTTCAGCCTTCAATGAGCTTGGGGTAAAGGCGGATTTCAGGCCCAGAAATGATATAGAGGTGAAAGGCAGAAAGATTTCTGGTACGGGCGGCATTGATTCAGGCGATGCATTCATGTTCCATGGTACCATACTGGTTGATTTCGACGTGGACCGCATGATGGGAAGCCTTAAGATTCCGGTGGAAAAACTGAGGGCTAAGGAGGTGGACTCGGTCAGGGAGAGGGTTACCTGCCTTAAATGGGAGCTTGGTCATACGCCTGCCACCCAAGAGATTAAGGAGGCAATGGTCAGAGGGTTTGAAAAGACCTTTGATATAACACTTGAGCCGGGCGGATTGGCCTCCTTTGAAAAGGCGCTTTTCAGAGAAAAGGTTGATTTTTACAGGTCTTCCGAATGGATAAATCATGTAAGACACCAATTCGAGAAAAAGGAAGTGCATCAGGGGATATACAAGGCAAAGGGCGGAATGGTGCGTTTTACCCTGATAATCAACCCCGCCCAGAAGAGGATCAAGGATATCTATATTACAGGGGATTTTTTCGTCACACCCAGACGTGCAATGCTTGACCTTGAGGCAAAGCTCAAGGGGCTTCCGGCTGATCGAAGGAGCCTTCATGCGACAATAAGGAAGTTTTTTGAAGAGAACCGTGTCAGTATCGTGGGCATGGAATGTGACGAGTTCCTGATCCCGCTTGATAAGGCACTTGATAAGATGTGAGACAGGACACTTGCTAATTGCAAGGTGTTTGTTTATAGGCAATAGCGCTACGGCGCCGGGACTCTTTTTTACGGCCTTGTCTAGTCTTGACGGAGAAGCGGCCGCATCCCCGGGCTTTTGGAAATGTTCCCCGGTCTGATAAGGCACCGAGGAAGAAAGCCCGGTATCCGGCCACTGCATATGCCTGTGGTATTTTTTTGTGAGATAAGGCCTTCAAAAAGAGTCCCGGCACCTGCGCTTGAGCGTCCGGACTGAGCACGGCGAAGAAACCGGGAACCCGCTGCGAAGCAGTGGGACCGGGTGCAGCAAAGAAAAGATGCACATGGCCCCGCAGTATCACTTTACTGAATTGACACTATTTTGGAGATAAATAATGACTGCGAAGATTCACGATACGGCCAGGATTTACGAAGGAAGGGTGATAACCGTTACAAAGGAAATGGTTACGCTTGAAAACGGAGTCTCTACGGACCTGGATATAATCCGTCACCCTGGTGCTACGGCTATTATCCCTTTTGTAAGGGAAAATACCCTGCTGCTGTTAAGGCAGTACCGCCATGCGGTCAGAGATCATATCTGGGAAATCCCGGCCGGCACCCTCGATCCTGAAGAATCTCCGATTAATTGCGCAAAAAGGGAACTGGTCGAGGAGACAGGATACTCCGGCAGCAACTGGCAGAGTCTTGGGCAGATAATCCCTGTGCCGGGATACAGCGATGAACTTATTCATGTCTACCTTGCCACGGACCTTGCAGCGGCTCAACAGGATCTGGACAGTGATGAGATAATCGATGTACATGAGGTGAAATTTGATGCCGCAATCGAGATGATAAAGAGTGGCGAAATCAGGGACAGTAAGACGATATCAGGCCTTTTCATGGCAAGATTGCGGCTGGAAAATGGTGAACTCCATGCCTGAGTCATTGACGCAGTTTCTGGAAGTTAACAGTATAGAGGCATCAGCCCCGTGCAGGATCGACGCGGGGGGGACATGGGATATAAAGGCCATGGCCCTTCCGTTGGAGTCATGCCGGCCTTCAACCGTAAATATCGCCCTTAATCTCAGGACCAGGGTTAAGTTGTCTTCTTATGAAAAGGGGATGTTGAAGATATCATCCGATGGATTCATGAAAAGTGAGGTATATTCATCCGGCAATGCATCCTTTACCTCTTCATTCGGTATATTTTTTGCGGCCCTGTCCCTTTTCGGATACGAAGGAGTGGAGGTTCGCATAAGCTCCCAGGCACCTGTGAAATCCGCGCTTGGAGGCTCAAGCACCGCCCTTGTAGCCCTCTTAAGGGCCTTATCAAAGGTCAAAGAGAAAAAAGAGGGCAAAGGCCTTTCAAAAAGAGAGCTCCTTCATCTGGCATACCATATAGAGGATGGTGTGGGCGGAGGAAACTGCGGTATGCAGGATCAGGCGGCCGCGGTCTACGGGGGTGTGAATCTGTGGCAATGGTTATACAGCAGGAAGGCCTGCCCCTTTGAAAGGACGATGATCCTTGACGGCAGAGGCAGAAGGGAACTTTCGGAAAGAATACTTGTCGCCTACAGCGGAAAGAGCCACGTGTCTTCAGTCACGAACCGCAAATGGATAGATGATTTTCTTTCAGGCAGGACCCGTTCCGGATGGATTAAGGCAAATGAGATCGTAAAAGAGCTGGCCCCGGCGCTCAAGGAGAGTGAATGGGCAAGGGCCGCAGGTCTCATAAAAAAAGAGATGGAAATAAGGAGAGATATAACCCCCGAGGCCTTTATCCCTGAAACCGAAGGCCTGATAGATGAGGCTGAAAGGGCTGGTTGCGGAGCGCGTTTTTCAGGCGCGGGAGCCGGCGGAGCGGTATGGGCGATCGGTGCCTATGATGCCGTGCAAAAACTGAGGCCAGCCTGGATTAAGGTCCTGAAAAAGGAAAAGGGGGCGCTTATGCTCCCCTGCGCGATCGATAATTCCGGAGCGGGGTGATTTCAAAGAGGATTATTCGCAAATCCCCTATGCCTTCCCCACCTCCACCATGGTATCCATGAATACCTTGTAAAACCTGTTGTTTTCAGTTATTGAGTTCTTCAGAATAGATGTGATCTGGCCGATATCCTTGTTGTTTACCACCAGATTCGAGCTGAGTGAGTAGGCCATCAGCGGATCCTTGGTCTTGAAGTCGTCACCCAAAAGGGCCACGAAGATCTTTCTTCTTATAGACATCGGCTGGTGGTTCAGATAATTCAGGATAGGGCTGTTTTCGACGGATGTGTCGTCAAAGCCGTCTGCGATTACCATCAGATCGAAGTTGTGAAATCTCATCTTCCCGTTGGCATCATGGCTGTTGGCGGCCGGGACGAATTTGTACCCCAGCTCCTCGACGGATCTTTTGATAACATCCTTCCGGGTTTCATCCTCAACCATTGCCAGGGCCAGTGGAACGCCCTCTTCAAAGGTGTCTAAAAAGGTGTCCTGCTCATCGTAGTCCCGGCTTTCCAATTCAGGGGTTTCCTCGGTTGTTTGAGTCTTCTCGCTTTTTACCAACCCTCGCCCGTCAAGGGTCAGCTTTTTTCCGCACTTGGGGCAGCTTAAGGATACACGCTGGTTAGCAGGGATCTTTTCATCAGGTATATTCAGCCTTTTTTCACACTGATCGCAGATTATTTCCATATAATATCCTCCAGGGGTACTAACCCTATCTTCCGCTTTTTCCGTAGTCTTCATCCATGTCCAGTTTTTCCAGGGTAGTGGTTTTTTGCCCTCTTTCGGACTTTATCGAGTCGATCGACCTGCCCATTATAGCCTTCCTGGAGGCGTAGCTCATGGCCGTTTCCTCTGTTATGAGTCCCTGCCTGAAGAGCTCAGCAATGGAATGATCAAACGTCATCATGCCGAAGGCCTGTCCCGAGTCAATTATCTCATAAAAGGTCTTGCCTTCGGATTCCCCGTTGAGGATGGAGTCCTTGACCCTCAAGTTGGAGCCCATTATCTCAAAGGCCGCCACCCGTCCTCCTCCCACCTTTGGAAGAAGCCTCTGGCAGACGATCCATCTGACCGTATCGGCAAGCCTGATCCTGATCTGTTTTTCCTCCTCCGTGTCAAACATGCCGACTATCCTGTTTACTGTCTGACCTGAATCAACCGTGTGGAGTGTGGCGAGAACAAGGTGGCCTGTTTCCGCGGCTGAAAGTCCTATCTCCACCGTTTCCCTGTCTCTCATTTCCCCGACCAGGATGACCTTCGGCGCCTGTCTGAGGGCTGCCCTCAGCCCCAGGGCAAAGGATTCGAAATCCATGCCCAGCTCCCTCTGGTTAAAGGTGGCCTTTTTCTGTGAATGTACATATTCCACAGGGTCTTCCAGGGTAACCACATGAACGGATCTGGTCTCGTTTATCTGGTCCAGAAAGGCGGCGAGCGAGGTGGATTTTCCGCTGCCTGTCGCCCCTGTTACAAGGATGATTCCGTTCTTTTCTCCGGTCATTTTATTGAATGCGGCGGGAAGACCCAGTTCCTGGATGGTGGGAACCCTTGTTGCAAGTTGTCGCATGACAACCGAATAATTTCCTTTCTGTGAAAAAATATTGACCCTGAAGCGGGCCTTTCCTGCGAGTTGATAGGACGTATCGCAGGACCCTTCGGTCAACAGTGTCCTTGTGAGGCGTCTGTCACCGTTTATTATATTGAGGGCGAACATCTCGGCCTGAAAGGGGGTTATGCGGCTTATGGGGGGGTTGAGCTCAACCGGCATCAATTCGCCGGAGGATTCTACCTGGAAAGGTTTATCCGCCGTCATGTTGAGATCCGAAACGTTGTCATGGGATTCCAACATACTGGTGAGTATGTAATCTATCTGTTGACGTCTCATCTCATGTTCTCCACTTGTTTATGCTTCGGTAAAATCCGCGGGCGGGTTTTTGAGAAAGCCCACGAATTTGGCTTTTTCAACCGCCTTGGCATAAGCTTCATCAGGACTGATGATCTTTTTTTGAAGAAGACCCATTATGGCGTCATCAAGTGTCTGCATCCCGTATTTTTTCCCTGTCTGTATCATGGAAGGGATCTGGAAGGTCTTTCCTTCACGGATAAGATTCCTTACCGCCGGCGTGGCTATCATGATCTCGAGTGCTGCGACCCTTCCTCTTCTGTCCACTCTTTTGAAAAGATTCTGCGCCACCACCGCCCTTATGCCGTCTGCAAGCGTGTTTCTGATCTGTTCCTGCTGGTTGGTGGGAAACACCTCTATCGTCCTGTCAACCGTCTTGGCGGCACTTGTGGTATGGAGAGTTCCGAATACGAGGTGGCCTGTCGAGGATGCCTCTATTGCCAGTGAGATGGTCTCAAGATCCCTCATCTCTCCCACCAGTATTATGTCGGGGTCCTCCCTGAGCGCCCCCCTGAGAGCGGCCGAGAATGTCTTTGTGTGAAGGCCCACCTCCCTGTGATTTATTACCGCCTTGTCGCTTTTGTGCACGAATTCGATAGGGTCTTCTATGGTGATTATATGATCCTTCCTGACCTTGTTCGCCTCGTCGATTATGGCGGCAAGCGTGGTTGACTTTCCGCTTCCGGTAGGCCCTGTAACCAGGACCAGACCTCTTGGAAGAGTCGCAAGCCTTCTTATCACGGAAGGAAGCCCCAGCTGCTCGCATGTGAGTATTTCTGACGGGATTTCTCTAAATACGGCACCCACGCCGTTTTTCTGCATGAAAAAATTGGCGCGATATCTTGCAAGACCAGGTATCTCATAGGCGAAATCCACGTCGCCCGTTTCTTCAAAGACCTTGACCTTTTCCTCGGGCGCGATCTCATAGAGCATTGATCTTAAATCGTCGGTCTCAAGCTCCTTGTATTTGACCCTCTCCATCTCTCCGCGTATCCTAAGGACCGGCTGCTGCCCGGCTACAAGATGAAGATCCGAGGCGCCCTGTTCATTCATGAGTTTGAAAAAAGCATCTATCTGTGCCATTTATACCTCCCAGAGGCTTTAGGTAATAGGAGAAATGCCGCATCCCTGTCGGTTAGGATGTCCTGGTGTCGTACGGTAGCGGCGGTAGGCCGAATTTGTCAATTATTATACACAGAAAAGGGTGCTATTCAACCAGAAAATGGATCTTCTGCCGCAGCGTAGAGGCATTATTGTTTTCATTTACCGCGGCGGGCTTCTGAAAGGGCGAATCAGTAAAAGGACTTGGCTTGATGGGCATCGCTCATATTTATTCTGGTTGACAACGCGCATGGCATTGGAATAATTCTTTTAGCTGAAATATATGGAGATTATCAGCCTTTTAGTTAGGAGGAAATTATGGAGAAAAAGGTTACCATATCGGAACTGCACGAGAAAAAGGCTCAGGCAAAGAAGATTACCATGATGACCGCTTATGATTATCCCACTGCAAACATCGTGGACCAGTCAGGCATGGATACTATCCTGGTAGGTGATTCTTTGGCTATGGTCGTTCTCGGTTATGATTCCACGGTGCCTGTTACGATGGAAGAGATGCTGCACCACTGCAAAGCGGTATGCAGGGGGGCAAAGAGGGCCTTTGTAATCGGAGACATGCCTTTTATGTCTTATCAGGTAAGCATTTCAAAGGCGGTTGAAAACGCGGGTCGCTTTATAAAGGAGGCGGGGTGCGATTGCGTCAAACTGGAGGGGGGAAGTGAAATGGCCCCGGTCGTTAAGGCGATAGTCAGTGCAGGTATCCCTGTCTGCGCCCATATCGGGCTGACACCCCAGACCGCCACCAAACTGAGCGGCTTCAAGGTGCAGGGAAAAGACGCGGAGAGCGCAAAGGAACTTATCGATTCCGCAAGGGATCTGGAAAAGGCCGGGGCGTTCATGATCGTAATGGAATGTATCCCTGATCTGGTGGCGGAGAAGATAACCTCAACCCTTTCCATTCCGACAATAGGCATCGGTGCGGGAAAAGGCTGTGACGGGCAGGTGCTGGTGTATCATGACCTTGTCGGGCTCTTTGAAAGATTTACGCCGCGGTTTGTGAAACAGTATATGAATCTTGCCCCCCTTATAAAAGATGCCCTTGTCCAATATAGAGAAGAGGTTGAAAGCGGGGCCTTTCCGGGGCCGGAGCATACCTTCAAGATGAAACAGGAGGAGGCGGATGATCTCTGATCCTTCAGGCGTTAAAGGTAGAAAAAACCAGGGTGCATGAGAAATGGAAGAGCCTTCAGGATTCATAGAGGTCGATCTGTTTCCAGCCGATGTGGACGGCCCTGAACACCCGGAGGCAGTAACCTTCAGGATGCTTTTGGAGGAAGTCGCAGGGGACCATGACTGTGATCTGATTTTTTTTGAGGTCCATTGCGGTACGGTTGCCTTTTCCTTTGACAGCGAAGAACTAATGGCGGAGATTCTTAAGATATTGAAGGATGAGAACCAGGGTCAATCTTGAAAATGTGGGTATAATACTTGTCCGGCCTCAGATCCCGGAGAACATCGGATCGGCGGCCCGTGCAATGCACAATATGGGGCTGAGCCGGCTGATGCTTGTTGAGCCTAAGAATTGCGATTTAAGCAGGGTGCTGAAGACGGCTACCGGCTCCTCGGTCGACATCATCGAACAGATGTCCGTGTCGGAAGATCTCAGAGAGGCCCTTCGTCCATTTCAATATACCATAGGCACGACAGCACGTATCGGGTCTGGGCGCCCTGCCATGACCCAGCCCCGCAGAATCGCGGAAAGGCTCGTCTCCATCTCTCAGCAAAATAAGGTATGCGTAATCTTCGGACCGGAGGACAGAGGCCTTTCCAACGAGCATCTTAAGTTCTGTGACACCATACTCAATGTGCCCACAGCCGAGTTTTCATCCCTCAACCTTGCGCAGGCCGTAATGATAGTGTCATACGAGATATTTCTGGCCAAACAGGAATCACCCGTGGATTCAGTGCCGCGTCTGGCGAATCGGTTTGAGCTGGAGGGGATGTATGATCACCTCAAAGAGGTCTTGATGAAGATAGGCTTTTTGAACCCGCAGAATCCTGAACACTGGATGCTCAGCATCAGAAGGTTTCTTTCCAGGATGCAGCTGAGGGCGAGGGAGGTAAGGGTAATAAGGGGCATATGCCGCCAGATAAACTGGTATGCCGATCATGTAAAAAAAGGCAGTAAAGCGGACGAATGAAAATCGAAACAGGAAGGGGGAATTCAGATACTGGAATGGAAGAATCAATTTGCCGAACAGAGGACCTGAGCCGGGAACAAATGGCGCGCTTCATAGTGGATATGTTTCACAGGATCGCGGTTCATCACGGGCTGTGGTTTCTTGAGGTCGAACACCAGATGGGCATGAAAAAGGCACTTGAAATCATGGAGGTGGCGAGCGGGAAAAGCTATGATATCCAGATGAAAAGGCTCGGAAAGGCGCTTGGATTTGAGATGAAGGAGGGAGTGCCTGAACCCCTTTTAAACATGACCAAAGAGGCACTGAAAGACCTCATGGGCGATGTGGCAAAGAACTGGCTCGCAAATGACGGTGTCTGGTTCCAGTCAGTGGAATTTGCCAGAGGCATGTTTGATGCCAAAAGATGCAATGATTCATGCTGGGTGAGGTATTCTCCTTTTGAGGCATGGTCAATCAGGAGATTCCTCGGTCTTCCTGAAAAGGCGGGACTTAAGGGGCTTAAAAGGGCCCTCAATTTCAGGATGTATGCCTCGATAAATAAACAGTCCATAACAGATGAGGGCCCCAACAGCTTTGTGTTTCGAATGAATGAATGCAGGGTCCAGACAGCAAGAAAGAGGAAGGGGCTTGAGGATTATCCCTGTAAGTCGGTTGGAGTGGTGGAATATCCATATTTTGCCACTGCAATTGATCCCAGAATAAAGACCGAATGCATAGGCTGTCCTCCCGATCATCATCCTGAAGAGTGGTACTGCTCCTGGAGGTTCACCCTGGATGGGGATGAAAATAGCTAGTTTCCATTTGGAAATAAATGTTTTCGCAATCCCGGCATCTATCTGCGGGATGACTTGAGAAGGCGTACTGCGGTACGTCTTAGCATAATTCCTTGATTTTCTTCGCTACGCTCAGTCCCACCCTTCGGAATTCTGGGGGCGGATTGCCGGAAGAACAGGCATTGTCCCGTCTCGGCGGGAGAGCTTCTAGCATGCGGCCCGGGTTGACTTTCTACGAATACATCAATATCTGGAGGTAATAATGGAAGAACGTTTGTTTGATCTCTTTGAAACGGCCGAATTCGGCAATGAGCCGCAAAAGATAAAGGTCTACGAGACGGAAAAGACATCCGCGGCCATGTGGTGCCTTGAACCTGGGCAGGAGGTGTTTCTTCACCAGCATCCAAACGCTGATGATGTATGGATTTGTATCGAAGGTGAATCAGGGACCTATTTTGCCGGTGACGGGGTGCATTATACTATCAAAAAAGGGATGGCGGTGCTTGCAGGTGCGGGGCAGGTCCATGGTATGCGAAACATCGGAAATGATCGCTTCGTGTTTATCGGCGTGTCAGCTCCGGTACCGGTGGAAACAGAAAGACTTTGAAAGACCTCATCTGAAATATGTTGATAGGCCGTCGTTTTTTGCTGATTAATCAATCCGATTAAACCGGTGAACAGGATTGGTGGTAATCGTGGCCTTTCACCCTTTTTAGCCGGGCCTTCGGCAGCAGGGGCTTTTCTCCCGTTACCTGATTCGCGCCGTGGTCGCTCGGCTGTCGGCTGTAAGCAAAAGAGATGAAGAAACAGGTCATTAAGCTGAATGCTGATGGCTGAAGCTGCATCCTGATATCTTCGATTTCTTCAGCCAGCGCCATCTCGTTCTGACCTGGCTCAGAGGAGCAGGGTTTCCATGTTTGAATAAATGTTAATGATATATCATTAATGCTTTATGATATTCAGTTTTAAGGGCCGTTTAGTAAAATATTTCATTGCAAATAAAAATATGGATTGAAAACAAACTCAACATGAGGTATCCTTCAATTCAACAAGTTATATGTGGATTTCAGTTAATTCATCCGACCTTTCCAACCGTAATTATATATCCAGAATGCTGCGAATGCTGAAACTGGAATCTTAAAGGTGCTTTTCCTGCTGATTCAAAAAAAATCTGTGGAGTTTCTCGGTTTTCAACTGAAGGCTGTCAGACCGGTGGTTTAGGAAGACTTTTGAGCGGTTGTTGATGACTTCACGCAGGCCTTGTCATCCGGGTAAGAGTTCCGGGTGGAAAATTGTTCCCTTTATCTCCATTTAAAAGAACCGAATCAGATCGGCGTTTCGGAGCTTTAAGTTCAAAAAAAATGAATGAAATGTCATTCATGTTTTGAAAAATTTCCTGCCCGACCCAAAGGAGCGGTGCGAAGCGAAGCAGTTCAATGATTTTAGCCATCTGAAATATCAGGTATTTATAGCGATCTGTTCGGACAGGGGTATTATTCAGCCAGGATAAGAGGAGCAGGGTTCCCATAATGAAATAGATGTGCCTTGGACCACACAGATTATTACAGGAAGGAGGTTTGTTAATGGAGAAGATAATAAAGAGGGCCGGAGTCGTGGGCGCAGGGGTTATGGGCGCCACAATTGCGGCTCAGCTGGCAAATGTGGGTATCGATACGTTTCTCCTTGATATTGTCCCGCCTGCCCTTACCGAAGAGGATCAAAAAAAGGGTATCACAGATGAGAGCAAAAGGTTCAGGGACAGACTGGCGGCCAACGGCCTCAAGGCAGCGCTTAAATCAAAACCAGCCTCCTTCTATCTGCCTGAAAACTCCGATATGATCACCATAGGCAATATGGAGGATAATCTGGACCGGCTCAGCAGCGTGGACTGGATAATCGAAGTGGTGGTGGAAAGGATTGATATAAAGAAAAAGGTTTTTGAAAAGATAGAAGGCGTGCTTACCCCCGGTACCGTCATCAGTTCAAACACTTCCGGTATTTCATCAGCTGCAATGTGCGAGGGCAGGTCTGAGACCTTTCGAAGACATTTCGCAATCACCCATTTTTTTAATCCCCCAAGATATATGAAACTCCTGGAGATCGTTCCGGGACCGGACGCACTGCCGGAGGTAATAGAGTTGCTTGCACGGACCTGCGAGAGGGTGCTTGGAAAAGGCATAGTCTATGGAAAGGATACCCCCAATTTCGTGGCAAACCGTATAGGCGTCTTCAATGTCCTTTACATCATGAGGGCGATGGAGGAGATGGGGCTTACCGTTGAGGCTGTGGATAAACTGACCGGACCCGTAATAGGGCATCCGAAAAGTGCATCTTTCAGGACCTCTGACCTGGTGGGGCTGGACACCCTGGTCCATGTGGCTGAGAATGTATATGAAGGGGCGGTTGACGACGAAAAAAGGGAACTGTTCAAGGTTCCTGACTTTGTTTCCCGGATGATCTCAAAGGGGCTTTTGGGGGAAAAGACAAAAAAAGGATTCTATAAAAAGAGCAAGGACGATGAGGGAAACAGGGTTATCCTGTCTATAGATAGTGATACTCTTGAATATAGTGACCGGAAAAAAACCAGATTCGCCTCGCTTGAGTCGGCAAAGACAATGTCGGGGACAGAGCCGAAGATCAAGGCCCTCTATTATGCCAAGGATGAGGCAGGACTTTTCACCTTCAGACAGTTATCCGAGATGATGATCTATTCGGCCAACCGTATCCCTGAAATCGCTGACGACATCGTCAATATAGATAATGCCATGAAGTGGGGGTTTGCATGGAAGTTAGGTCCTTTTGAGATCTGGGATGCCCTCGGGGTGGGTGAGTCTGTTGCCGGGATGAAAGAGGCGGGCTATGAGATCCCCGGATGGGTCGAGCAGATGCTTGAGAGCGGAAACGACTCGTTTTATATGAAAAAGAAAGGGGCACTCTATTTTTACGACAAAGACTCAAAGGATTACCGTGAGATCCCTCCCGTTCCGGGGATCATTCTTCTTCCCTCTCTCAAAGAGAGGCAGAAGGTCATCGATTCGAATACAGGTGCGTCTCTTATAGATCTTGATGACGGGGTGGCCTGCCTGGAATTCCATACCAAGATGAACGCCATAGGCGATGATATCGTGAATATGGTACTCAAATCAGCGGACATCGTAGCAAGAGATTTCGAAGGTCTGGTAATCTCAAATCATGGTACAAATTTTTCAGTGGGTGCAAATCTTCCCCTGGTACTTTTTACGGCTCAGGAAGAGGAATGGGATGATCTTGACTGGATGATCAAGACCTTCCAGGATTCGTTTATGAAGCTAAAATACCTTGAAAAGCCGGTTGTCGCGGCCCCGGCCGGAATGGCGCTGGGAGGAGGCTGTGAAATATGTCTCGCCTCGGACAGGGTCCGTTTCGCGGCCGAGACATATATGGGGCTGGTTGAGGTCGGTGTAGGTCTTATCCCTGCAGGAGGCGGAACAAAAGAGCTGCTTATAAGAAATACGGAACATCTCTTCGAGGTACCGAGAGGCGGACTTTATCCCAAACAGATCGAATTGATGCCATATATTGCCAGGGCCTTTGAGACAATCGCCATGGCCAAGGTGGCGACCTCCGGGCCTGAGGCGATAAAGCTCGGTTATTTGAGGCCTGCCGACAAGATGACCGTAAATCGGGATTATCTGATCGGGGATGCCAAAAAGACGGTCCTTGCCATGAACCTGGAGGGTTATAGCCCTCCCCGCCCTAAAAAGGAGATCCGAGTGGCAGGGGAGAACAACTTTGCCATGATGAAGCTGGGGCTCTGGACCATGCATACCTCGGGGTACATTACAGATCATGACGTGACCGTTTCTGAAAAGGTCGGCTATGTGCTTTGCGGAGGAAATGTCCTGGCAGATACCCTGGTAAGCGAGCAGTACCTGCTGGATCTTGAAAGGGAGGCTTTTTTGAGTCTGTGCGGGCATCCGATGACCCAGGCCAGAATTCAGCATATGCTCAACACAGGCAAGCCCCTCAGAAACTAGGCCCGATCCGGTGAAAAGGTCGCTTTTATCATAACCTATCTATGGAGGAAAATATCATGAGAGAAGCCGTGGTTGTTGCTGCCTGCAGAACGGCGGTCGGAAAGGCGCCTCGTGGAATTCTAAAGGATACCCGCCCGGAACATATGGGTTGTGCGGTACTGGGGGATCTTATCAAAAGGGCAGGTGATCTTGATCCCGGCCTGATCGACGATGTCATAATCGGGTGCACTTTTCCGGAGGCGACCCAGGGGCTCAACCTGGGCCGGGTGCTGGTAATGTCCATGGGGTGGCCCGATCGTGTCCCCGGAATGACGGTGAACAGGTTCTGCTCATCAGGACTTCAGTCGATAGCCATAGGGGCTGAGAAGATCATGTGCGGTTTTTCCGATATCGTGGTCGCGGGTGGTGTGGAAAACATGAGTCAGATACCTATGGGAGGAAGCATGATGTATCCCAATCCCGCCCTTGTGGATATGCGCCCGGGTGCCTTCAGCGGAATGGGGCTTACGGCTGAAAACGTGGCTGAAAGATTCGGCATAGGAAGAGATGAGCAGGACGAGTTCGGAGCTAAAAGCCAGCAGCGGGCCGAGGCCGCGATAAAGGCGGGAAGATTCAAGAGCCAGATAGTACCTCTTACGGTGAAAAAGCAGAAAAAGCTTCCGAACGGCAGATTCGAATTCGAAGAGGTCGTCTTTGATACGGACGAGGGTGTGCGCCCGGGAACCACAAAGGAGAGCATCTCCGTTATCAGGCCGGCGTTTAAACCGAACGGGAGCGTGACGGCGGGGAATTCCTCGCAGACAAGCGATGCCGCGGCAGGGGTGGTATTGATGTCAAAGGAAAAGGCAAAAGAACTGGGTCTTAAGCCGATGGCCACATTCAGGTATCATGCTGTCGAAGGGTGTGAACCTGAGTACATGGGGGTGGGTCCCAGGGTGGCCATACCCAAGGTGCTGAAGCTGGCAGGCATGCGTCTTGAGGATATGGAGCTTATCGAACTTAACGAGGCGTTCGCTGCCCAGGCCATTTACTGCATCAGAGAACTTGGAATAGACGAGGAGATTACCAATGTAAACGGCGGGGCCATTGCATTGGGGCACCCCCTGGGTTGTACCGGGGCAAAGCTGACCACTCAACTCATATACGAGATGCAGGACAGGGGTCTCAGGTGGGGACTCGTTTCCATGTGTATCGGCTTTGGAATGGGGGCTGCCGCCATCTTTGAGATTGAGAATTACTAACACAACAGGTATAAATTCGCAGGAAAGGAGCGGAAAGATGGCTGACAGAAAAGTTTTCGCAGGAGGCGAGTTCCTTATTACCGATGTGGCTCCGGAGGATATCTTCACTCCCGAGGATTTTACCGAAGAACATAGAATGATCTATCAGACTGCAAGGGATTTTGTCGAAAAGGAGGTGGACCCCAATATCGACAGACTTGAGGAAAAAGACCATGATCTGGTCTTAGCCCTGGTCGCCAAGGCGGGTGAACTTGGTCTGTTGGGAACGGATGTTCCTGAAGAGTACGGAGGACTGGGTCTTGACAAGGTCAGTACCACCGTGGTGGGTGAGGCGATCGGCAGCGCAGGTCCCTTTGCGGTCGTTCATGGGGCACATACGGGCATCGCGACCCTTCCTATAGTATATTTCGGAAATGAGGAGCAGAAGAAAAAATATCTACCGAAGCTTGCCTCAGGTGAGTGGTGCGGTTCTTACTGCCTCACTGAATCGGGTGCCGGTACCGACGCCCTGAACGCCAAGACAAAGGCGGTGCTTTCCGAAGACGGAAAATATTATATCCTGAACGGTGAAAAGATGTTCATAACCAACGCAGGCTGGGCCAGCAGCTTTATCCTGTACGCAAAGGTCGACGGTGAGCATTTCACGGGATTTATCGTGGAAAAA
>Ga0272443_10002596_pt1 | contig 22751 bp, 36 predicted proteins | sample SSMAcet12_FD_193581 | JGI IMG/M metagenome (GOLD analysis project Ga0272443, IMG submission 193581) | Marine sediment archaeal communities from Little Sippewissett salt marsh, Falmouth, MA, United States - SSM-Acet-12 | ecosystem: Environmental > Aquatic > Marine > Wetlands > Sediment ...
TAAAGAAGGAATGGTTCTTTCTCAAAGCAAGGTTTGGAAAGGGATTAAACAAGAAGAAATTGATACTTTAAGAGAAGCACATGGTTTAAATTATAAGATCTGGATCAAGGAAGGAATCCCATTTGCACCTGCTATGTTTTGCGGGATGGTTTTTATATTAGCAAGTGGATTGCTTCCATATCTGAATTAGGAAGTGAAAAAAAATGAATGATGGAGAAGTTAAAAAAAGACTAAAGCTAGTGATTCGGGATTGTAGAAATAATTTAGATAATCTTGAAGCAGGTTATGTTGAAGCTAGTATTGTAAGTTGGTTTAAAGAATTAGATATTCAAAGATAAATTAAAAGGAGTATGAAAATGTGGATTTGTCCAGAATGTAGAGCAACGAATTTCAATAAAGGTAATGGTTGTGAGTGTTGCGGTTATTGTAAGAAGTAAATTATTAAACCAAGGTTTAGAGGAATAGATATGAGAAATGAAATAGAGTTGTTTTTTCCTTTAAAAAATAATAATATTGTATGGTTTTATAATGCAGGTAATCTTAACTATTTTAATTATTGTTGTAGTGTTAAGTTTTAAATAAAGTTTTCATGTTTTAATAAATTGAATGAGTTATAAAGACATTTACGGATCTATTGCTTCGCAGAGATCCAAACTTACTTCTTCTTCATCTAGAATTAAACAAGAAAGGAAAAAAATACAAACAGCAAAGCAATCACTTTCTAAAGCACAAAGGCAGATCCAACAGCAAAGATATAAATCCCCTGCTTCTTTTTTACAGAACCAACCAACAAAAAGGAAATTACAAAAAGAATCTAAAAAGATTCAAAAATATAAATCAGATCTTACAGTTGCAGAAAAAGAAATTGAATCTGCTTATCCAAAATTAAAAGATTATGAAAAGAAAATAAAAGAATATGAACAGAAAGGATTTAAAGTTAGAGAAAACAATGGAAAGTTAGAATTTTATACAACTGTTACAGAAACAAGAAGGGCAGAACCCAGAAAAGTAAGCATGACAGTTAAGTATAGAAAAGCAGGATCTAGTCAAGTAAGATCTGTTGGTTGCCATAATACAAATGTTAATAGTATAATTAATAGTTTGCAACGAAATGGGAACATCATTCTTGAAGTTAGAGCCGAAGGAAATCTTGATAGAAACAGAACATCAAGCGGAGTTATTTATAAACGGGATGTTGTGCAAACAACAACCCCCGTTGTTAAAGTTGAAACAAAAGATACAACAACGGTTCTTCCTGCAGTTAATATTCCATTTTCAGTTAAAACAACATCGCCATATGAAAAATATCAATCAATCGCAGATATTAAAAGCGAATATGTATACGAACCGGATCCCGTTATGACACGCCTTTCTAAAGGAACAACAGCAGTTGAAAGCGATCTCCCTATCTCTGCAAGTTATTATACAAAGGATCCTAGTGTTTCTCTTGATACTGCTATGGATAAAGCAAAAAAATATCAAGCGGATAGATTCCCTTCTGTAGTTACAGATACTTTTAAAGGAACCCCCGTTTCTCTCTCTGATATACAGGATCGGTTTAATATTTCAGATCAGCAAATAATTACAACAAGAACAACTTTATCAAATCAACTTACAAAAATAGATGCGGATGTAACAACAGTTAAAGAAGCAGAGTTTGGGGTTTTTACTTTTACTGATTCTTCAGGTAAAACAACTGAAATGGATAGATCGGGGGCGATCTCTTATTTACTTGGGGAAAAAAGAAAGACACAGAAACAGATCCAAGAATTAGATAAAGCATCCGATGAACTCAAAGCAAGTAATACAAAATCAATTAATCTTGCTCAAGATCTATATGACAAAGGATATAGAGCATATGAAAAAGATGACGAATTATTATGGTATAAAGAAGAACCTTCAACTAAAGCAATGAAAAAAGCAGAAGGCATTATGGACAATATGGGATTGGCGGAACTTGGGGCGTTTTGGAGTAGCGGGGTTCTTTCAAGCAGAGATCCTTTAAGATTAAAAAGTTTAATAGGATCTGCAACAGGGATTCTTTCAAAAAAAGATATAACAAGGGATGTTGCTTTCGATGTTGAAAAACTAGATACTTCTTTGGATCAAGGGGCAATAAATTATCTTGCAACAGCATATACTTCTCCTTTTGCAGTTGCAGGTTTTAGCGTTGGAATCGGATATGGAATCGGATCTGTATCTGGAACGATTGCAGGTAGACTTGCATATACTTCTCCAACATTGGCAAAAGGTTTTATTGTGGGAGAAACAGCAATCGGAATGGCATATCTAGGCGGGGAAGCAATCAATGTTGGAAATGCTTTTAAAACAAGTGCATCTGAAGGACTTACTGCTTTAACAACTACAGGATTACGAGTTGCAGGGGGATTATTTGGATATAAATATGGCAGGGAAGCAGGTTTTGCAAGAGGAACCCGAATGGGTTACAGGGCAGAAGTAAAACGGGGGGATCTCTTTGTGCATGATTCAGCGAAGAATGAAACATTTCTTCTTGAAAGTGGACAGGGAAAACCATATAGAAAGTTTTTACTTCAAAGAGAAAAAGCTATATGGAAACTTGAGAAGCAGGGATTGTTCAAAGTTAAAACAGATCAACAACATCCAGTTAATATTGATACTGTTGAAACAATGGCACCACAGAAAACCGGAGTTAAAAAGTTTGTTCCAAAGTTTATGCAGAAATATAAATCAGAATTATTTGGATCTGCAAGTGAAAAACCACAGTTTGCAAAAGTTCCGGAAGGATCTTCGCATGATCTTGATATAGGTTTTAAAAGATATGTAAGATCTTCTGATATGTGGGATTATTCAATGAGCAAGTTTAAGATTAAGGATCAACTTGCAGATATTAAACCACTTCCAAAACAGGGGGAACTTGTAACTCCTTTTGGCGGTAGGAAACAAGCAGGGATAAAAGGTTATGAACTCACAATCGGGGGAAAAACATATAGATCTGATTATCAACTTATGCCTTTAAGGGAATCTGGGATCCGCCATGCACATAGTAGTTTAGATCTTGCCCATGTTGGGCGTGTTAAGGACATAGGAAGGACAACGGACATTGCAGGGGAACTTTATACTCATGGAGTTAAAACGGGGCAGATAAGCTCTTTCAAGGCGTATCGAATGAAAAAGAATCTTGATTTTTTAATTGAATCAAATCCAACTTATGAAGCATATCCAAAAATAATGGATCCTGCAAGAGCCGAAATGTTTTATACAACAGATCCGCTTCCAAGCAAATCTGATATTCCAGATCTAATTTATAAAAATATTGCACCTGCAAAATTCCAAACAAGAGTAAACAAATATACATTTGGAAAAATAAAAGGAACAAAACTTTCCGGAATAGGATCTTCTAAAACAAAAACTTCATTCCCGAATACTCTTTCAAAAGAATATGTTTCGCTTGGAAAAGGATCAACAATTAAACCTGCAACAATTATTGGAAAAAAAACACAAGCAGGGAAAAGACTTTGGGGTAAATCAGAATCTTTTTCTTCAACTGTTTCCGTTTCTCATTCTCCAAAATTTAGCACATCGTTTATGGCATCAAAAAGCGTTTCTCCTTCGAGAAGTATTTCCCCAAGCATTTCAAGTGTTACTTCCCCCAGTATTTCAAAAAGCATAAGTAGATCCAAAAGCATATCGCCTTCCCCTAGTTTAAGTATTTCGATTTCTCCTTCCCCTTCATCTTCGTTTATTTCTTCGCCTTCCCCTTCTCCTTCTCCTTCTCCTTATCCGAGTTATTCGATCTCTCCTTCCCCTTCTCCTTCGCCTTCTCCTTCTCCTTCTCCTTCTCCTTCTTCATCTTCAATTAATAAAAGTTTTAGCTATGGATCTCTTTCTTTATCGGGGAATTATAAACAACTAACAAAACCAAAAGCAGGGATCTCTATTTCACGATCAAAAAAGAAATATGGTAAAACTTTGTATAGCGATCTTCTATCTGTTACAGTTAGTCAAGCACGACATGGAAAAGCAACGCATCCTTTTGTTACAAAGAAACTTTTGAAGGAAGGAAAGAAAGATCTTTATTTTGATGTTCCAACAGTTGAGTTAAGAAAAGAAAGAAAAGGATTTGGATATAGGAGTGTTAAATGGTTATGAAGAAAAAAAAGGAACAATTTAATTGCGGATTCATAAATTATTGGACACCAAGAATTAAAAAAGATATTAAAATGTTTAATAAAAATAGGAGATAATAAAATGGCAAAAAGAAAATATTATTATAGAAGAAAAGGTAGAAAAAAAATCAGATGTAAGATGCCGAAATAAGGATCTTATATTCTGTATACACATATGCGGATCCTGAAATATGTATACATTAAAAATGGATGTGAAAAATATGCGATTATTTGTAAAAAAAGAAAAAATGAATATGAAAACAGGCAGGTTTGAACCAACCAATTATAAAGAGAAACCAAAAAAGAAAATGTTTCATGGATCCCCTATTTATAAATCCATGAAACCACAGATCAGGGAATTAAAAGAAAAAGAAAAGATGCAAAGACTAGAGAATAAAATAAAAAGATTAAATCAAAGGGATCGGTTAATTCAAAAGAAATCGAAGATCCGGCAAACAAGAAGATCTATTTCCAAAAGGCAGATGGAACCTTATGTTAAAGCAGGGAAAAAAATAGTTAAAAGTGCAAAAGGGATTGAGAACTGGGCAAATAGTTTTGATAAACCGCAGAGATCCAGATCAAGCGGTGGATCTAGGAAAGGAAAAAGTAAAACTGTTCTTATGGTTGATTCTTCAGGAAGAATTATTGGATCAAAAAAAGTTAGATCTAAATCTAGATCAACGAGATCTCCAACAAGATCAAGCGGTGGATCCGATATATCGGTGGATTATTTCATTGGATCAAGTAAAGGATCCGGAAAAAGGAAAAATAATAAAAGTAATAAATACGATAACATCGGGGGTTGGATATGAAGGTGGCGGGAGTGAACCTTAAAGATTATATTCTTAAAGGACAATTTACAATTGTTGCCCTTCTTATGTTGCTTATAACTGTAATGGTTTATGTTTTTATTTATCCCGCTTTTTGGGATGTAGTGGAACCGCAACTGGAAAACATTTCAGATCCAAGCGTTGTTGCATTAATTCAACTATCGCCTTTCTTAATGGCAGTTGCAATTTTTGTAAGCATCATTTGGTATATTGTTCCACAAAGAGAACAACCATAAATTAAAAATATATGTAGGTGGAAAATATGAATCGAGATAAAAGAAGTTTATTAAAGCAGATGAAAGCAAGTAAAAACAGCATGGGTTCATTATTCATTATGTTTTTAATGATAATGGCGATCTTTGCAACTACAATGATTATATTATCGCCAAATCCTGCAACAGCTTCGGCAGTTGATTATGCGTATTATAAAGAATTAACTATTGAATCAGATTATATTAACGGGGTGGATTTAACCAACTTTCCGATATTAGTGCATGATAACACAGGGGATCTATTGGGGGATGTAGAATCAGATGGAAACGACATTGCATTTTTCGATTCAACAAATACAACCCAGTATAACCATGAAATCGAAGAATACAATAGCACGACAGGGGAACTTATTGCATGGGTAAATATAACAAGTCTTTCACATCAAACAGATACAACGATCAATATGTTTTACGGGGATTCTGACGGGGGATATAGCGTTGGTTATAATCCAACCGAAGTTTGGGATTCTAATTTTACAGGTGTTTATCATATGAACGCATCAACCACAACTACAAGCGGATGTTATGACAGCACCGCAGGGGCAAATCATGGAACCTTTAATGGAAATATGCCAACAAATGTTGATGGGTGGATAGGTGGCGGACAATACGGGGCAGATGATCCAGATTATATTGAACTCCCAAGCGGTGTTAATTGCCCCCAAGATGTAACCGTAACAATGCTTTATAAATCAGATGGACTTGGAGATAATAAACAGGTTATATGGCATCAAAGGGAAGATGCAACAGAATATCGTTATTTCTCCGCATCGGGTATTAATACGCATGAGTTTAACTGTGCCGAAGGTGGATCTCCAGAAGCATATATAGATGGGGGAACCCGTAATACATATTGGACACATTGGGCGGGATCTGCCCATGCAACAAACAATGCAACATTATATATTAATGCAAGTAACATTGGAGTTGATACAGAATACCAAATAACACAACATAGTTATGGAAATATCTATCTAGGATTGCAAGGATCTGCAGGGCATCTTTATGGAACTATTGACGAAGTAAGAATTAGTAATACAAGAAGATCCAATGTTTGGCTTACAACTTCATATTATGCAACAGGTGGGGCAAATGATTTTGTTACCTTTGGATCTGAAACAGAAATCGGATCTGCAACAGTTGTTAATTTTAATTTAGATAATGATCTTTTTACATTCCAAGCAGAACAAGGGGAAACAATATGGGCAAATGAATCCGCATCCATTTATGAAACAGGAGAATTTAATATCAGTTATAATGAATCAGGGGATGGCGTGGAATATATTAGAATTAATTATACAGAAGATTTTCATGCAAACATTACTAACAGCAAAATAAGTGTTCAATTCAATATACAAAATAGTTCTTGGAACTCAAATGTTTTGACTTTGGAAGATGGGGCAAATACTATTTGGCTTAATAGTTCCGTATGGGATGCTCAAAGTTATTGCATCGGTGCGGATCCATTCCCGATTCAAGAAGATACAAGTCTTTGGATGCGGACAAAGGTTGCAATTCCAACAGGTATTGGAAACGAAACTTACAGCAATAGCGATTTCATAACATGGGATGCAGGATATTATTCTTAACGGGTGCAACAATGAATAAAAAAGCATTATCAATTGTTGTTGCCTTTTTATTATTTTCAACTATAATAATACATATTGATATTGCTAAAGCAACAGAAAATGAATTTACATATCTTTATGGCGATACCGGAGAAAATTATTATGATTCTCCGCAGGAAATGTGGGAGATAGATAATAATTATATGGCAGTTGTTGCTCTTTCATCTAAATATTTAACAATTGTTGATATATCAAATGCGGAAACAAATATTTCTATAGTTAGCACATTTTATCTTGGTAGTAATCAACCCCGAAAGTTGGATGTATCAGAAGATAAAAATTACATATTTGTAAATTGTTATGAAAAACTAAAAATCATAAATATCACAGATGTAGAAAATCCTTCGCTTGAAGGAGAAGTTGCCGAAGCAGGGGCATATTATATTGGTTGTAGTTATGTAGATTCTACAGGCATTTGTTTTTGCACAGATTACACAAACGATTATATAACATCTTTTAATTGTAGCGATTTAACAAATCCTTTTAAAATTTCATCTGTTTCTTTTGGTAATGAACCGCATGGAATTTATGCAAATGAAAATGTTGTTTTTGCTCTTGGGCATAAATCAAGCAGTATTGCAACCTTTGATGTTTCGGATCCTTCCAGTATGTCGCAGTTAGATAGTTATAGCCACTCAAATCTTTATAGATGTTCTACAGTATACGGAGAAAAAGATCCATATATTTATGTCGGAAGTCTTGGAACTGCCGGAGTATCTGGGGCATTTTATATATTTGACATATCAGATCCAAGCAATATTGATGTATTATCCTTAAAAACTTTTTCAGGGGTGCAAGGATGTTCCGCAATACCAAATGATAATGAAACCCGTTTGTATTTTAATGTAAGGGATAATAGCGGACACAACAGCAAACTATATGCTTATGATATAACAGATAAAACAAATCCAACTTTATTGGATATGATACAAGGATCTGATTCTGGAGTTGATTTTGAAGCAGGATTGGCGGGGGGAATGGTTGTAAATCGTAACTATGTATTTTGCGGGGATGGAGATCCCCCAGTTGGCGGAACAGATCACAGGGGGATAAGAGTATTCAGATTTGGAAATTATGTTCCAGTTCCGGATGAAGATCAAGGAACCTATAGAATAACAAGCATTTCAGATCAAACAAATAACACTATGATTTCAGATCCAAATGTTTATATTGTTGGAACAACAAACAGTAAAACAGTAGGACAGTATCATATACAGATCGCAAATACAACAGCTTTTACAAATCCATTTTTTAACATTTCAGATATTAGCGAAACAACATATCCCGCACAATTATCGGAAAATTCAACGCATTATAATTTTACTATTCCTTCAGGGATTGAAAGTTACGGGGCAGGTTTTGGAACTCATTACTATAGATATAGATTGAAATATAAAATTGTGAGTGAATGAATAAAAAAATAATATACTTGGTATTGATGCTTTATATCTTTTCGTTAGCTAATAGCATAATTGCATCTGCAGATGTTAGCTTATCAAATGGATCCTTTGGAATGTCGGTGGATGCTTGGGATCAATCCCCAGATGTAATAAATATATTATCAAGCGGATCCTTTGGAATGTCGGTGGATGCTTGGGAAGAAGATGAAGGGGCAGTTCCCACAGATACGCCAACGGTATTTGAAAACTTAACAATTGCTAATAATTCAATTAATCAACCCCTTTCTTTCACATGGGAAATAGACTTCAGAGATACTCAAGGAGATACAACCGACAGCATGATTCAATGTCTAGATTTTACCGATACTTCAGCATCACAAAACGACACCCTTTCTTTATCAATATCAGGATTGACATATAACACAGAATACACCGTCTTTGCATGGGCAAACGATACAAACAACGCAACCGCAGAGTTTTACAAATTTACAACAATTCCGGAACCCGCAGGAGATGACACGCCAACAGTATTTGAATTTGAAGATCCAGTTAATGGATCCACAAATCAAAGTTTAACGGTTGAATGGAAAATCAACTGCAACGATACAGAAGGAGATACAACCGACAGCATGATTCAATGTCTAGGATTTACAGATAGTTTTACAGGGCAGAATGAAACATTAAACATTACAATAACAGGATTAGCATATAACACAGAATACACCGTCTTTGCATGGGCAAACGATACAAACAACGAAACAAAAGAGTTTTACACCTTCCAAACAGAAGAAGATCCTTCAGAAGTAGTTGCAAAACAAAGCGGAACCTTTGGGATGAAAGTATATATAGAATATTACATTTGGACAGAATGGGCGGGATATTGGAGAATAGATTACATTAACTTTGGAGAACCAACGAGTTTTGCATCTTCAACTTATAATAACTCCCGTATAGACTTAACATGGAGTAATCATACAAATGCAACAGCAACATATATAGAAAGAAATACAGCATCGACATGGGAACGGGGCGAAGGAACAGAGATCTATAACGGATCAAGTGAAAGTTACAGCGATACAGGTTTAAATGTTGGAACACATTATTATTATCAAGCATGGGGATATAACAGCACACAAAATTTATTTTCAGAAAACCCCGCAACAACAGATGAATATACTTCTCCGGCAGATCCATACGATTTTATTGTAACAGATATTGGCATGAACTCTTTGGAATTAACATGGACAAAAGGAACCAATGCAACTAATAGCGTAATTATACAAAACGAAACAGGATGGGCAGGATTTCCAACAACAATTGCAAATGGAACAGAAGTTTATAACAATACAGGATCCACAACTACAATTGAAGATCTTGCAAGTAATGTTACATATTATTTTTCAATATGGAGTTATAATCCAGATAGTGCCAACTTTTCAGATGGATATGCTTCTACAAATGAAACAACAACTGCTTCTGCAGAAACTCCAACAAGTCTTACTGCAACAACAATTGACGATGAACAAATAAATCTAGAATGGACAAAAGGAGAAACTGATTATACAGTAATTAGAAGAAACACAGGATCTTATCCAACATTATCAACTGGAACGGAGATCTATAACAATACAGGAACAACTTACAGCAATACATTACTTACTCCGGCAACGCATTATTATTATAGAGCATGGGGATGGAATGGCGAAGCATTTTCAGAAGGTTATGCTTCTGCCGATAATATTTCTTTACCTTCTCCGCCAACAGATTTTGTTGGATCTATCGATGAAACAACTTTAACAATTACATGGACAAAAGGAACAGGGGCAGTAAGAACAGTTCTTGCAAATAGTTCTGTAGGTTATCCTTCGGATCCAGAAGGAGAAGATGTTTTTTATAATAACACAGGAACAACAAAAGTTGTTAGCGGAGTATCTGATATAGATTATTATACCGGATGGAGTTATGCCCTAGTTGATGGAGTGCATCTTTATTCTGAAGCAACAACATTATTATGGGGTGGACTTGAGATCAATGTTTATAAACAAGATAATCCTTCTATTGCAATTCTTAATTATTCAGTTCAAGTTACAAACGAAGATGCTTCGGAAACATGGATAAACACATCGCAAAACAATCCAACAAGAGTTGATGTCGGTATACTTCCAAACGGAGAAAACATAAGGATAACTGTTTCTAAAGATGGATATTATCCACAAACACAAATAGAAGATCTATATGAAAATGCTTTTTATCAGATGGAATTTTATCTTGTAGCTTCTCCAACAGGCGGGGGTAGCGAAGGAGAACCGGATTATATTCCCCCACAGGATGAAGATACAAACGAAAGCGATAATGAATCATATGCGTATCTCTATGTTTTAGCAGTTCAAGATGTATATAATATTAAGATAAGCAATGCAGAAATAACAGCGAAAAGATATATTAATACAACTGAATCTTGGGATAATGTCGGAGAAACAATAACAGATGGAACCGGACAGGGAGAAATTTATTTAATTCCATATGTAAATTATCTTTTCAGTATTTCAAAAGCAGGATTTAATACAGCAAATGTGTTTTGGACACCAACAGAAGAATTATTTACACATACATTTACATTGATATATAGCAATGAAACAGAACCTTATGAAACATTATTTGATAATGTATCATATAGTATTACACCAACCGCAACTGAATGGGAAGAAGCAATCAATATTACTTTCTCTGTAAATGATACTGATTGCCAATTAGAATATTATAGAATGATAATTACATCTGAAAACATGACTAATTATTCAGGGATGCCAACGATTTACGATCATAACGAAACAAACATAACTTGCGGTGGATCCTTATCATTTGAAACAAACGATTCAACAACAAAATATTATGTAACTATCTACATAAAGAAAGAAGGATATGACGAATATTTCACAACAAAAGTTTATTATGTGCATCCAGAATTTGAAGTAAAATATGATATTGGAGATCTTATTCCAGAGTTGTTATACTGGATTATAGCGGTAGTTGTAACACTTCTTGCAACTGCTTTTGCAGTAAGACTTGCAGGGGGAAATGGCGTAATCGTTTCTCTTATTGTATTCGGAATCTTTGTGGCTCTTAATCCTGAAGGAACCATTGCGGGAATTAGTGCATGGTGGATCCTTATTCTTATGGGAATAGTTACAGCAATTCTTTTCATGCTTGGAAAAGGTGGGGGTGGACAAAGTTGAAGATCCGAAATAATGTATACACAATTCGAGATCTCAATTTATGTATACACAAATATAAAGGACAGCTTACAATTTTTGCTTTTCTTTTATTTGGAATAATTGTTGCTCTTTATCTGGGTGGATATAAATCTCCATTTATAGAGTTTGTATCAAATGATCTTATGAGCATGGATGATCCTTCGCAAATTGTAAATGTATTTGTTGGTAGACTTGCAGATATATTTACAAATCCGGCAAGTTTTGCTATTGTTGGAATAGTTCTTGCAGGTGTAATAATATCAACAATAATTACAGGTGGCGGATCTGGAACATTATTTATAATTAGTTTGTTTATAATAATGATCTTTGCAAATATCTTTTTGTTGCCAATTAGTTTTATATTTCAGGAAGCATCATGGGGAAATGCCGATGTTTTAAAATTAATACTTGCTCTGTTTCTTAATCTGTTGTTGATAATGAGTATTATATCATTTACAAGGAGTGGGGAAACATGATCCCCATAATGGCAACTTCAACATATATGCAAAATACAACGGATCAATTTATGAACGGTTTAATGGACATTGTAGGCAATCCAATGCTTATTGGACTATTATTATTAATCTTCTTTGTTTTCTTCATTATCGCCCTTCGTATTAGCTTTGACATCGCTATTGTATCATTTATCCCAATAATGTTTATTGTATCAGTTTTTGTGGAACCATTAAGATTGATCTTCTTAATTGTATTGGGTTTATTAATCGGAATCGGAGTGTTAAGATTAATAGGAAAAAGATGAATGGCTATTAAAAACAATGGGATGTTGGTTTATGTTCCCCATATTCTGGAACAGTTCATCCTTAAAATGGATCTTGATGCAAGACAGGAAAGAGAAATTGATATTGAAGAATTTAAACATCTTGTAACTTATTTCAGATTATCCCCCGATGAATGGAAAAATATTTTAAAAGATCTTGATAGTATTGGAATTATTGAATCTTACAATAAACAAAAAATATTTTTTAAATAATCAGAAATTTAACAGTTAAGTTTTATATAAACATAATTTGATTTTAAGATAAGGTGATAAAAAAATGTTATGTAAAACAAAAGGTGTAACCGGACTTGTAGGCGTATTTATTGGAATAATGGTGGCGATCATAATCGCTGTATCTGTTGTAATCCCAACAATAGATAGCACAATGACAACAAATGCAACCGCATTTACTAATTACAGTTCTGCTCAAACTCTGATAAATCTATCTCCATTGTTAATTGCAGTTGTTCTAGTTCTTGCAATCGTTGGCGTTATGAAACTCCGTTAAACAAGGGGGTTTGTAACGGATGCTTACAAAGAAATGCAAAGGTGTAACCGGACTTGTGGGAGTATTTATTGGAATAATGGTGGCAATAATCATTTGTGTATCTGTTGTTATTCCAACAATACAAACAACAGTTGATAGCAATTACAGCACGAATGGCTCGACACCGTTGGCTTTTAATAATTATAGTTCTGCCCATACACTTGTTAATTTAACTCCGCTTTTGCTTGGCGTTGTAATTGTTCTTGCAATCGTTGGAGTAATGAAACTCCGATAAACCAACCTTCCCAAACTCTCCGAAACTAAAGGGGGTTCAAATCCCCCTTAACTTTTTTATATTAACAACTTATTCTATAAATTGATAATCATGCAAATGGATCTATTTATTTTATTACTTGGATTTTTCTTTGCCTTTTTTTTAGTGGCATACGCAACAAAAGAACATGGCATCGGAATAATTATGGGAATTTATTTATTTGTTCTTGGGATCCTTTCATATACTGATCCATTGGAATATAAAGTTGGAATGGTTTTCTCTGGAACAAATCAAAGTATTGTAACATATACAAATACTGAAATTGGGGGAACATGGATCGGTTTGATCGGGTTGGTTCTCATTGGAATCTCTATCGTTGTTATGTATAAAGAAGCATTATCAATTGGAAAGGGAAAATGAAGATCTTAATAATATTTTTTTTAATAATTTGTTTAATTCCCGTTGCAGGGGCAACAACTATTCCTTTGAGTAATGGATCTCTAGGAATGGAAGTGGATGTAACAGGATGGACTATATCAAAACCTATTTCTTTAAATAATGGATCCATTGGAATGGATGTTAATGTTACAGGATGGACTATATCGAAACCTATTTCTTTAAGCGGAAGTTCTTACGGAATGGATGTTAATGTTACAGGATGGACAGTTCCGGCACCCCCTGAAGATGAATCAGAAGAAACAAGCGGGAATATTAACTGGAAAAAGAAACAACTTATTGTTTTGGAAGAAATTTAAAAAACCTTTTAAATAAGTAACCTATTCAAATATGCTTGGGAAGGTTGGATTTTTTGGAAGAAAGCAAAGAAGCAAGGGATACATGGAAGCAATTTTATAAAAGGCAATCTTATCAATCTTTTATCCCAAAAGATCCGTATTCGCATCAAGCAAGTTTGCTTTCTCCGCACAACCTTAATGTTGAAGAATTTGGAGATCTATTAAATCAACATCTGTTGTTGGGTTTTGAAGAAGATTCAACAATGTTGCAATATTATCAAGAAGAAGTATATTTTATTACATCTATTTTTGCTATGAAACAACAAGAACCGGAGTTGTTGGAAGATCTGTTTAATCTTATGTATTACCCGTTTGTAATTGGGATCAGAATGACAACAATAATGGATGGGGCAGAAAGACAGATGCAAGGATTTACTTATCAACGATTAGCAAAAAGACGGGGAAGAATGGATAAATTTTTCGGGAAAAAACAAAAGAGAAAAGAAATAATGCCTTATCAAGAATATGTTATGCCGGAAGAAGAATACTGGGAGTAATGATATAATGGGAAGTTGGAAAGATATAAAGGAAGTAAAAAAAGTTCCAGTTGTTGAATCGAAACCATTGGATCTTAAAGCATTGGAAAAAAAAGTTGATAATATGGTTCAAGTTGATCCGGTAACACAAAGACAAAAAGAAGATAAACCAATTAAAACAAAGAAGAAGATCCGGAAAAACAAAGCACATATTGATATAACAAATTTGATAACAGGAGTAATTTTTGCAATGGTTTTTTATCTCCTTATATCTGCTTATCTTTATCTGCCGGATCCTGAAATGGGGGCAGTATATTTTATTGTAGTAATAATTGTTGGAATGTTTTGTTGGTTGCCTTTGGGAATCCCGTTAGGGGCAATATTAATTGATACTTATCTCCGATGTAGAGTTTTAAGATTTGTTAATCCGAAAAGAAATTATGGAGTAATTCATATTGTAAGCAAAGGACATTACATCGTTACAATGATTCGAGATCTAAATGAATCTATTATAATGAAAGACGAAGCTATATGGGGAATAAGCAAGGGATATGTTTATAATTTTAATAAAAAAGCACGACATGAAATCGGAACAGAGCATATTAATTATATTTCAAATGTTCCAGTTTTATATCTTGATTATGAAAGCATGAAACCTTTGACTTTTCATCAAGAACAAACAACCATTTCTCCCAAGCAACTTGGAAGTTCACTTGTTGGGTGGGCGATGGTTCAAAAAAAGAAAGCGATTAGATCCCAGAAATCAGTTAATTATATGTATCTTATAATATCTGTTTTAATAATTATTAACATTGGATTAACAGGTTATATCTATATGCTTCTTTCCCAGATCATGCAGGGGGGTTAATATGGAAGATCAACCATTGGCAAAACCCCCAGTAAGCGATGCTTTCAAAAATGCGATATTAAAATTATGGATTGATATATCAACAAATAGTATTGAATATCGGGAAACTTTTTTAACAAACAGCATGGATCCGGAACAAAGGCGGGTTTTAATTAATAATCTTATCGAGTTATGGTTGCAACTTTATCCAAAGGTTGTTGGATGGAAAAGTTTAGATCAAAAAACTTTGAAAGATCTTGCAGTTAAAATGGAATTATATGAAAGATATTATTTTAATCCTGCTTTGCTTCTTGATCCTGAATCGGGTTTAGATCTATTAAAATTTCAAAAGGATCTCCGGTTTTGTATTGAAGCGTTGGGGATTACATCCTTTGAAAAGGTGGAATGAAATGGAAGAAGGATGGGAACCCGTAAAAGAATCTGAAATAGTAGGAATTGAAGCGGAAAACATTACTGCTTCAGAAGCTATAGAACTTTTGCCTATTGTATTAATTGCTTCAATTTTAGTTATTTGTTTTAGTTGGTTTTTATCTCTATTCGGAATTGTTCTTAATGAAAAGAAAGATAAAACATTAAAGCAACAACAAAGAGAATATAAAAAGATGGAAAGGAAAATAATGAAGGGTTTATAATGGGAGAAGAAACAACTATACATTCTGCATTACAAAAACAACAAACAAAAGATGCGGATCCGGATGTAAAATATATTGCGGTGCGATATATTGAAATGATCTGCATCGGAGTTTGTATTTTTGGGGCATTATGGGAAGGAACAATAAGATTTAATCTTACAACTCCGCAGTTCTTTATGATATATGGCGGGGCAGGGGCGATCATAACAGAAGTTCTTGCAAGGATCTTTAAAAAAAAAGAAAACATAAAAAAATAGATACAACGCCATATATTTCGATCTCCATTGTTTTGGGGATCATAATAACCTTAATCGGGGGTGTAACAATAATGTATCATACCCAAGCATTTTGGGGGTTGGAAGATAATGCAAACGCATCGACATTAAATGCAACATTTAATTCAATGCCGAATCTAACAGCAATTGTAATAATGGTTGTTGTATTTGTTGCGATTGTGTTAGTAATGACAACAACAAAGGGATTTGGATAGATAATAGGAGAAATAAATATGTTAGTTGTAGAAATGGAAAACATTGAAGGTGTATTAGATGAAGCAAGAAAAACCCCAAAGATGGTTGTATATGTGAAAGACACATATTCGCCTTCTATAAAAGAGGAAAACATGATCTTTGGATCTCTTGTTGTTTCCACTATCACAAAAATACAAGATGAAACAACAATATTTTTTTATGAAGAACAAATAACAACGAATAAAAAATCAAAAAACTTTGAGAAAAAATGTATACAAGAAAGAGATCTCTGTATAGAAACATTGAAAGATAGCGGATATACAGTAAAAATGGGGATTATTAAGCAGGGGGCGTAATACTTTGAAGTTAAGGATTACTTTCCGGAAGATCCCCAAGTGGAAACAGGAATATATCCAGAAAGACTTCCAACATTTCTTCGCTGAAATGAAGTTCCAAATGATGCTCATGCTTGAAAAAATAGAAAAAAATAGGGGGATCCAAGCAAGAGTTATAAACCGATTAAAAAAAACAAAAATGATGGGGCTTAATTCCCAGATAATGAATATCGAAATCCTTATGGAAGGACTTGCAGGGGCAGATGTTGGATCCGTTGGATTTGCAACAACTGATTCCCAATTTATTGTTGATTTCACAATGGATGAATTTTATTTCCAAATGATAGATGCAATTAAAAGTAGTGGGCAGGGGTTCTGGGGTTTTGGATTAGTAGATAAAAAACAACTTGTTAAAGATTTTCAAAAGGCATTTAGAAAAAATATAACACATAATTTTACTTTGGAAATGATTGAATGATAGAAACATTTACTGCAAAGGTTCCAATTACATATACAGAAAGCATTAGAACAGAGCAGTTAATAGAACAACATACAACAACAATCGGGTATCTTTATACACCAAATGTTTTAAAATCTATGGCGGAACAAAGAGAACGAACAAAGGAGTTATTAAAAAAATGATTGTAAAAGAAACAAAAACAATCGAGATCGGGATCTCCGCAATACTATGGGAAGTAAAAGAAGGAAAAATAATTGCAATAAAATATAACGATGAAATATATAAAATACATAAGGAAAAAACAAAAAAGCAACCACAACCAAAAGAAGAATATCTCAAAAAATGGATCCGGCAAAACGATATTAAAAGATTTAATTTAAAACAATTCTTTAAAGACTATCCAAACTTTGCAAGAAATGATTACAAAAGAAGATTACATAAAACAATTTCAAATATGATTGAAAGGAATGAATTAATCCAACTGGGGAATGATGAATTTCAAGTCTTATAAAAAAAGGATGGATCCTTCAATATAAAATTGAAAGATGGTATTATCGAAAACGATGGGAAGATCTGGATAAAAAAGCATTTAAGGATTATTTCCGGATCTCAATATCAGAAGTTGCATGGCATCATTGGATTAATATGCTTGGATTGGGGATCTTCGGAGTTTATGGCATTGTTACCCGCTTTCCCTTCGCAACAATCGTTGATGAAATGGGCAGGATCCAAACTTTCGTTGGATCTGAAATATATTTGCTTATGATATTTATATCAGTATTATATTTCTTTTATATTATTACTTCAACAAACAAGATGGCGTAAAACTATATTTTTCAACCAAAACTCCCTGATTTACATATGAAAAATAGGTGTTTAAAGCATTTTTGCTTATCTAAAGGAATCTTTTTCTCCTTATAGAAACAATTTTTAATGAATATTTTCCCTTCCCACTTCCCACTCTAACAAAGGATCCGTTGTCTTTTTTGATAAATGCCCCGCCTTTATTGCGATATAGTTCCCCGTTGATCTCAAAAGAATAAGGATCCTTTCTTTTTGAAGTTTTGAATTTTGGCATTTGGTATATTTAACAGCAATTCATTATTTAAAACTTAACTTTTATGACATTTTCACAATATGACACAATTATACACAAAGTATATAAAGGATAATGTGTATACATATAATTAGATCTGGGGATGTGTATACATCTTTAAGGATCTAGGTGTGAGAAAAAATGAACGAAAAAAAATTGGAAATAAGAAGCAAGGAACAACCCGCCCTATACTATTTTACTATAGGGTTAAGCAAGGAAGGAAAAGAAATAAAACTTTTTAGATCAAGCAGAATAATAAAAAGGAGTGTATAAAATATGACAACACATAATGAAATAATAAATTATATTATAGATGCAGATCTTAATTCTTTGATAATAATAAATCAAATCTTGGGATCTGAAATAAGAAGAAGATGGGAAGAACATAACGAACAATTGAAGGAGTTGCTATAATATGCCAACGAGATTTTATTGCCCTGCAAGAAACGGGAAGCTATATGATAAGAACGATAAATGGTATAAGTATGAAGCAGAACGCCAACAAAAATATAACATGACAGAAGAACACGCAAAGAAACACGAAGAACATGAACGCAACTATAAAGAACATAATTACGGACAGGGAGAAATGGATCGCCTTTATCGAAGGGAGTTTGCCTTCGGGAAATACAAATGGGTTAAAACAGAATACTTTCAATGTCGAATATGCGGGATCATTGTTCACGAAGGAGATTGTTAAACATGAAAAAATGGTTCGCCCCTGATACAAAGAAAGGAGATTATGTCGATAAATATTTTTATTTAAGGGGAAAAGGATTCAGCGATAAAGAAGCATCAAAGATGGCAAAGTTCGGTTTAAGTTGGGGATTCAAATGAAAGCATTACGAGAAGCATTTTTAAAAGTGATAGATGAAGATCTAATAATAATATGGCAGAAAGGGAAAAAGAGGATCTCACTAAATTCCTTCGGTGTGAGATTCAAAGGATCTAGTAACACCCTGATACTTCCCTATCTAGTAGTTATCTATATGATTCTTATAATATTTTTGGTAGGGATATGAATGAACTTATTATTTGGCGGACTTATCTATCTTCTTTTATCAATCCCGTTTGGGATCCTTTCCTTCTACATCTATTATTATTTGAAGGATAAAACAAGGGGAACCGCATAAACCCCCTTATTCTTTTTTTAAATAAATCAAGAATATAAATAAGCAGGATCTATTTTTCCTATTAAACAAACTCCAACAAGCATTAAAACAATAGCGATAGATCTAATTAATGCCAAGATCCACATGAATTTTTTTTCCTGAAACCCATTACAAAAAGAATACAACAAAGTAAAAGATCCAATAACAAAAAGAAGTAAACCCAAGATCATTTGATCTTGATCTCCTGCTTCTTTCCATGCAGATATGGAGAAATAGATCTTACATCCGCAGATCCTTTCAAATACATAAGATCTTCCAATCCTTTCCCTTCTCTTGCATAACGGGTTAATGCTTGATGCCTGAAAGCATAAGGGCAAAGATGCCTTCGTAAGATCCGGATCCCGTATCTATCAACAAGATAACGCATATTCCTTCCTGTCATATCGAACAATTTTTGCTCTGGATCCTTTATTGTTTTAACATAATTCCAAACAGATTTAAACATGATATTCGGCACATGATCCGAAGTAATTAAAAAAGATCTCTTGGGATAAAACTTTGCTTTTTTTAACTTCTTGGTAACAAGTGTAAACTCTATGCTTTCAGCTTCTTTTGTTTTCGGATTTCTAAATAAATCAAAATCATTTTTTTTAAGATCCAGAAGTTCTGCAGGGCGAACCGGCACAATATATAATAGAGCAAACATACAACGATCTCTATAATTATGAGATCCATGTATCAACATTAACACATCCTGCAATGTAATAATTTTTGTAACATCTGTTTTTCTATACTCCGGCATAGATCATTATCTCCAATAGGTATGGGGGCATCCCATCCTTTTGGTGGTTCCCTTCTCCCGCCTTACGCTTCCCCAATTCTATAATGTCATCAAAGGTTTTAAATGTTTCCCAAAAGGGGCATTTACGGAAATTACCCTGTTATCTAATATAGATGTAGAGTTGAGATAAACACAATATAATATAAATATAAAGGAAAGGTAATATACAACGAGATATATTCCATTATTCAAATGACAAAAACAGATGTAGGGGTAATTGTTTCCCCAACCCAACAATACAAGATGGACATACTCCGGTTGCTTAACAAGATTGAAGATCTAGATATTAAATTGGAGAAAAGGGGATATGTAAATGGGGTAAAGCATCTACAATGGAAAATGATAAAATATATTCCCAAAACAATACGAAGGAAAATATCAGATCTAGAAGTTGAACTTGTTCAAGAAAAAAAGAAAATTGAAAGTTATGATCTAACAAGCGAACAAAAGCAAAAAAAGAAGTTAGAATTAGATTACGAATATTATAATCTTATATGCCAGTATATAACAAAGATCCTTTCTTTTTCTCCTATTATAGAGGAAGAAGTAACAGGTATCCTAGAAGTAGGGGAAGATGTTGAAGAACTAGAGAAAATGAACGAAGTTATAAAAACAACAAAAAAAGAACAGCTTTTGTTGGTGGATCATGGAGAAGCAGAAGAAGGAAGCGAACCCGTTACAGATGGAAGTTGAAGATCTATATCAATCTGTAGACGAAAGAAAGATCCTTTTAACTTACTTAAAGAGCATTTATCAATCTGTGCATTATATGAAGTATAATTTTCTTGGTATAACTACAGGAAAACATCGAGTTGGAAAAAGCGTTGATACTGTTCTTATTTGTTCTATTCTTGATAAAACATTTTATCCGAATCTAGAAGATCGGGTTGTATACTTTCCAGAGCAATTTATGAAAGCATTGAAGGATCTTGCTAAAAAAAACATTGTAGGCGGTGCGATTGTATGGGATGAAGCAGGAGTGGGGATCCCTGCAAGATCTTGGTATGATATGAGCAATAAAAGCATTAACTTTGTAACTCAAGTAATGGGGTATTTACGCCCTATTATTTACTTTGTAACGCAAGATATGACTTATATCGATTCACAACCCCGAAAATTGTTCCATTCTTTCTATGAATGTTACAGAAACTCAAGCGATCATAATTTTATAAAACCTTTTAATTTATATTATGATAAGAAATCAGGGAAGATATATTATAACTATCCTAGAATAAACAGAGTAATAGAAGATGTTATTGGAACAACTGTTAAATTAAAGCGTATTAAGGTGCAAAAACCCCCAACCGAGTTAATAGATAGATACGAACAACATTCTTTTGATTTTAAGGATCGGATCATGGCACAGATGGAAGAAAGGATTTCAAGATTCGACACAGAAGAAATTGTTTCAAAAAAGCATCTTACACAAAAAGAAATACTGGATAAGGTTGTTGAAAACTATGAACGATACGAAAGCAGAAGATCCCGAATCGGAGATATTCGTTTGCAGGATAACTTGATTCGATTTGATTTTTCGATCCCTGCCCCGCTTTCCAAGTTCATTAAAGCGGATGCGGAAAGGATCATAAACAAAGCAAAGGAAAAAGAATTTGAAAATGATTAGATCCTTTTTTATGTATACATTTTCCCAGATCTTACTTTATGTATACATATTAAGATTTATCGGAACAAATATTTTTTTTTGGAGATAAAAACCAATAAGGAGAAAATACATTTTTCGGAATGTCGAAAATGATCTCCCGAAGTGCATTTTTAATTTTCTTCCACTACACAACACAACACAAATGATATATAATAAATAACATATTACATATTTTGGAGAATGAATGAATGGGAAATAAAAGAGTAAATATCTATATAGATGAAGATATAGTAAATCTTGCAAAGTTAGAGAACGCAAATCTCTCTGCAGTTGCAAATGATCTCCTTAAAACTTATTTTCAATCAGATAATGTTGAAAAGCTAAAGTTAAGGAAGAAGGAGATAGAAGCAGATCTTGAAACAATAAATAGAAGAATAAAGGATATGATTCAATCGGGGATCTCTGAAGATAGACAGAACAATATGAATAAGAATATTTTTAATGAACTCTATAATATATATATAAAGAGGAAGGAGAATATCGGGGAAGATGAATATTTATTGCAACAATGGATTAATTCAGAAAAAAACTTGCAAAGGTGTAAGATCTTGGGAAAGGATCCATTGCATATGTTACAATATCTTAAAGATGAAGAAAACAGGAGAAAATATAAACCGATCACAGAATCGGTACCAATTAACCAAGCAACGGTTGGGTTGTAAAATATGAGTTGTTTTTGTAGAATATGGAAGGAGATAGAAAAACATGGAAGAAATAATACAAAACCAAATAAAAATATTTAAGCAGGTGTTAGCAGAAATATATCTTGAAGCAAAGGATCCTGAATTTGAATCTGTAAATATGAAAACTGTTTATCAGATTTATCACGAAGTAAACAATGATCTCCGAGTTAAACAAAGGAAAGAAGAAAAGGAGAAACCAAGCAGTAAACAAATCAATTATGCAAATGATCTTGGAATAAAGGATCCTGAA
>Ga0272443_10002597_pt1 | contig 22747 bp, 19 predicted proteins | sample SSMAcet12_FD_193581 | JGI IMG/M metagenome (GOLD analysis project Ga0272443, IMG submission 193581) | Marine sediment archaeal communities from Little Sippewissett salt marsh, Falmouth, MA, United States - SSM-Acet-12 | ecosystem: Environmental > Aquatic > Marine > Wetlands > Sediment ...
GAGATCGATGTCCAGGTACCGCTCTCGACGTTCAATCTCCCGGTAACCTACGATATTGAAAAACTCGCCGATTACCTCAACGCAAAGCTGTCAGGCACCTTCCTCGAAAAAACGGTACGTCCACGGAAATCGAAAAAGGAAGAATTTTTCCTGAGACTCACGAAAAACGGACGCATCACCGTCAGCTCGACCGGGAACGAACTGCGCTGCACCCTGCCGATCAAGGTCGATGCAACCCTTGAAAAAACCTGGTTCGCCGGGCTTTTCAAACCCGTCCATACCAGCCTTGTGCTCTCGCTCGCCACCCCGATATCGCTCGACAGCGACTGGAATATCACGACAGCTTTCCGCATTACCGGTTACCGATGGATTGATGAACCGGTCCTGCGACTCGGACCGCTCAGGATTCATCTTACCGATACGGTCAACAGGGTCATTGAAGAAAAAACCGCGGGACTCACCGCGATGCTGGACCGGGAGATACGTCGGGAAGTTTCCCTGAAACCGACAATGTCGGGAGTATGGAAAGATCTGCAGAAACCGATCCCGATCAGCCGCAAACCGGCTCCCGTGTGGGCCCGCTTCGTCTGTGAGGATATCGGGGGACTTGTGCGGCTTGAGAGCGCCGACATATCCTGCCACACCACACTGAAGGCGAAAACGCTTATCGTCACCGATTCCGCGGCCGCGCAAACAGTGAAACCTCTTCCGTCCTTCAGCGCCGTTGCCGGGCACGAACAATCATCGACATCCGACATCTACCTCTATGCGGCAATATCCTTCGATGAGCTGAACGATAAGCTGAACGAGGAATTCGCGAACAGAACCTTTTCCGCCGCCGGCAGAAACGTCGAGGTTCGCAGCATACGCGCCTATGCGGCTGCAAAAGGGCTGATCCTGGAGGTCGTGACCGACGAAGCGTTCAAAAGCCGCTTCTACCTGAGCGGCCAGGTGGTTTTCGAGCCGCGTCAGGAAATCCTGAACGTCAGAAATTTCGATTACGAGGTCAGCTCCCGCAGCATCCTCATACAGGCGGGCGACGATATTCTGCACGACAGGATACGCGACGAGATCGCGGCCCGTCTCTCTGTCGACCTTACGCCGAGCATAGAGAATGTTCCCGGCATCATTGAACATGCCATATCGAGAAAGAAAGCAGGCAAAACCATCGCCCTGGAGATAGAAAACCTGCATATCCGGAACTGCGATATCCTCATGGACAGCGAACGTATTCACCTCGTAATGCGCATCGCAACGGACGCATCCATCATCCTGAAAAGGATAAAGGTCGGCAAACCGGTCAGAATCCGCTGATGCGTCCCGCTCCCCCGCCGGCCCCTGTACCGGAAAACCCCTCAGGCGCCAGGCTCTTCCCGGCGGGCTTCCTTGTCCTCATCCGGCACGCAGACGTGACCGTTTTCCGTCCCGTGACATTCACGGACGGTTTCCGGAGAACATTCTTCAGGCTTTCCGGCAAGCTTTTCCGGTTTTCTGCAGCAGCATGACTGTTCTTCGCTCATGGTACTTTTCAGGTTTTCGGTTATCGAAGCAAAAAAAAGCCGCCCCTGCAAAGGACGGCTTCAGTCTGGTCTCGGAAACAAAAAAGTCTCTCTTCAGCTCAGTAACGAGGTCTGGACGGACGCTCTTCGCGCGGCCTGGCCTGGTTAACCTTGATGGAGCGACCATTCAGATCGGAATCGTTCAGCGCATCTATCGCCGCGGAAGCCTCGGAATCGTTCGGCATTTCGACGAAACCGAAACCTTTTGAACGACCGGTGAACTTGTCCGTGATGATGTTTGCACTGGAAACCTCACCGAATTCAGCGAACGCATCGCGCAGGTCGTCTTCAGTTACTCCGTATTCCAGGTTGCCGATATAAATATTCATGTTTACCCCATGGTAATATGTGCTTTGATAAAAAGAGAGACGCCGTCAAATAATCAAAAGCACAAATCACCTGAAAGCGTTCAGCCAACCATTGGCTGACAAATCAATTATACTCTTTTACCTGACGGAATCCAAAAGAAAAAAATTACGTAATTACGAATGAAGGATAACACAGCCAGGCCGTCAGTCAAGGGAACTCACCCGGACGGAAACGCTGAGACATTCCGCCGAGTTGCCCTTGTAGGTCCCCCGGACCGGAGTCACATCCGCATAATCCCTGCCGGAACCTATCTTGATATATCTCTCGTCGACAAGCAACGAGGCGTGGGTCGGATCAAATCCCGTCCATCCACGTTCCGCTCCACAGTAAATTTCGCACCATGCGTGGCTCGCCTCATCCATGCCTTCAGGCGTACTTCCGCCTCCGTAGAGATAACCGCTGACATAACGGGCAGGCATGCCGAGCTGGCGGCAGACGGCAATCATGACATGAGCGAAATCCTGACAGACGCCTCTCCCGAGCGCCATCACGACCGCGCTGGTACTGTGAACATCGGTAACCCCGGGCTCGTAAATGAAAGAGGTGTTTATGCGGCGGCATATGTCGAGCGCCTTGAGATACGGATCGTCGATCGCCCCGAACGCTTCGGCGAAATCCCTGACCGCGGGATCGAAATGCGCATAACGGCTTTCTCCCAGGAAGTCCATCAGGTAGATCTCGTTCTGCTCGGGCCCGCCGCTCGCCGGTCCGGCGGTTTCCACCACGGACGTGGCTGTAATGCTTACCTGGCGATGGCTGTGCAGAATATTGAAATGATGCACCCTGTTACCATAAAAATCCGAATATTCGAAAACAGTAGCCGGGGGGGCCACCTGCAGACTGAAACTGACGCAATGCTGAGCCGCCCGTGAGCCGTTTGCAGGATGCAGCCTCACCTCGGTCGCGGTTTCGTAGATCGGCGCATCGTAATCGAAAACGGTTGTATGTTCGACCTTGAGTATCATGACGTCTTCGTTGTATTGACAGGGTCTGACATGAAAGGGCAACGCGCCATTACCACTCCGCGAAAACCTTGCACTGCTGCTGCTGGGACTCGCTCCAGTTGGCCCTTCCTCCGCCGACTCCTGTAAAAGGCAGGGCTTCGGCAGACTCGGAAGTATCGGCTTTCGGGGTGTGATAGGCAAAATAGAGAAGATGTATCTGCTCGCCGATTCTCATGAGCCCCTGCTCTATATCCTCGAGAAAACAGTGAAGGTCTCTTCGATGCATATCCTCGACCGTGGCATAGCCGAGTTCGGAATCCATTTTTCCGATCAGACGATCGGCACTGTTGACGTAACGGTGTCTGGTGCTGCCTGATATGGCCCACAGAGCGTCCTGGGCCGCGCAGACGGAAAATGCGATGCTTCGGGGAAAGGAACGATCGAGAATGAGAAAGCCGAGGATGTTTTCCGGCTCTATTTTCGACAGATACACCTTGCGGAAAGCCTCGAGCGCACTACAGCTTTTGAGCACCGCCATCCATTGAATGATATCCATTGAATCATGGACCGGATCGTGGCCGCGCCCGTGACCGGGCATAAGCATATGGTATTTCACGTCTATCAGTCGGGCGGCATTGTCTGCGCGTTCGAGGTACTTGCCGATCTGCATGAAATCCCACCCCTTGTTCCTCGAAAAAGTATTGTCGGTAATGCCCTGAAACAGATGCGAGGCGTTCTTGATCTCTTTGTAGAAGCTGTAGGGATCATTATGAACCTGCTGCGGTGTCGCACTCATGAGGAAGTGGTAGAGATTGTTGATCTGCTCCCACATTTCACTGGAAATGCTCTCGATCACGCTTCGTGCGTTTTCCCTGGCCATGCCTATCGACGAAAGGATCGAATTGCCGTTCTCTCGATTGAACACAAGGTAATCGGTCACCGTCCGGGCATTGTATTCCTGATAGGTGGCGTTGAACGCTTCGGTATCGCCGGAAACGGTTATGAGCGGGCTCCAGTAATTCGGATGATCCACCGATGCAATATTGTTGAGGTCGAGCAGAAGATTGAAGTTGACGTCGAGAAACCTCGCGGTATTCTCCGCCCTTTCAAAATAACGGCTCATCCAGAACAGGGATTCAGCCACACGGCTCAGCATGGTATTCGCATCGTTAAAGGTTATTCATCGATTACCCATGTATCCTTGCTCCCGCCGCCCTGTGAGGAATTCACTACGAGCGAACCATGTTTCAGGGCGACCCTTGTCAGGCCTCCGGGAAGAATGACCGGGCGTTTACCGAACAGGACATAGGGACGAAGGTCGATATGGCATGGGCCGAGCTCGCTGTCATTGTAAAAACTCGGGTGCCGGGACAGTGAAATGGTCGGCTGGGCGATATAGTTGCGCGGATTGGCGACAATCATCTCCGCGAAACGTTCCCGCTCCTCCTGGGTGGATTCGGGACCGATCAGCATCCCGTAACCCCCGGACTCGTTGGCGGCCTTGACAACCAGCGTATCGAGGTTCTCGAGAATGTACTTCAGATGTTTCGGGTTTCCGGGAAGCCAGGTGGGCACGTTTTCCAGAACAGGGTCCTCGCCCAGGTAGTAACGGATGATTTCCGGAACAAAACTGTAGATCACCTTGTCGTCGGCCACTCCCGTACCGATGGCGTTTGCGAGCGCGACATTTCCTTTCCGGTAGGCGTTGATCAGGCCGGCAACCCCGAGTTTCGAGTCCGGTCTGAACACGAGCGGATCGAGATAATCGTCATCCACACGCCGGTAGATCACGTCGACACGCTTCAACCCGTGCGTGGTTCTCTTGTATACCTTGTTGTTGTCAACCACGAGATCACGCCCTTCCGTGAGCTCCACGCCCATCTGGCGGGCCAGAAAACTGTGCTCGAAATATGCTGAATTGTAAATTCCCGGTGTCAGGACCGCGACATTCGGCTCGGAAGCGGTTGCGGGGCTGATCTCCTGTAGCGTCCGAAGCAGCTCCTGGGGATAATTTTCGATCGGAAGCACCTTGTAACGATCGAAAAGAACAGGAAATGCGCGTTTCATCGCCTGCCTGTTCTGAAGCATATAGGATACGCCGCTGGGAGTGCGCAAATTATCCTCGAGCACCATGTATCTTCCGTCGGCGTCCCTTATGACGTCGCTGCCGGTTACGTGAATATAGACGCCGAGCGGAGGTTTGACCCCGACGAATTCACGACGGAAATGTTTGCTGCCAAGCACGAGTTCATGCGGAATGACCCTGTCTTTCAGGATCTTCTGGCTCTGATAGATATCCTTGAGAAACTCGTTCAGAGCGGTAATGCGCTGAACAAGCCCCCTTTCAATGAGCCTCCACTCCCCGGAGGGTATGATTCTGGGTATCAGATCGAACGGAAAGATTCTTTCAACACCTTCCTGAAGGCCGTAGACGGTGAAGGTGATCCCCTGGTTAAGAAAGAAAACATTGACGATCTGGCGGCGGGCTCTTATGTCTTCGAGGGAAAACTGTCCGAAACGCCGGATCATTTTTCGGTAATGGTCCCGGGGCTCGCCTCCGGGCAGGACAATCTCGTCGAAAAACCTGTCGCTGCAGGCATCGTAACTATCGAAAAGGCTGTGCATGCAAGGTACATCCTTTACTACCGGCCTCGTGAACGACAAAGAGCTTCACTCCTCCATGTCGCCCCGGCCATTTACAGGTACTGCGTCTCAAGCGAAACGCCCACAAGCTCAAAAAATATGGCTACCAGGCAAAATAACCTCATTTTTTCATATTCAACCACAATATTTTCAATGTAAAGCCGCGCTACAGCCTCGTTCCTCCGGATATCTCGAGGATCTGGCCGGTAATGAACGCCGCATCGTCGGAGGCAAGAAAAAGGGCGGCTTTCGCTACATCCTCCGGGCTCGCGATACGCTGCAGGGGATAACGGGCGGCGGCATCGGATTTCATCGCCGCCCAGCGTTCCCTACCGAGCACACGCTCGAAAACCGGCACGTCCACCAGCGCCGGGGCAAGAGCGTTGACCGTTATATTGTCCCGGCCTACCGCCATGGCAAGAGAGCGCGTAAAGGAAAAAATGCCGCCTTTGGCCGCAGAATAGGTAAACTGCATCGGACTGCCCCGGTAGACAAGCGAACTCATATTGACGATCCTGCCATAGCGCGCGGGACGCATGAGCCGAACGGCCTCACGACAGCAGAGAATACATGATTTCAGGTTCAGATCGAGGTTCATGCTCATTCTTTCCGGATCGATCGCTTCCACGTCGGCGACCGGCTCCATGTCGCCGCCGGCGATATTGACGACGATATCGGGGCTGGCGGCCGACGATCCGAACCAGGAGAACAGCTCCCCGATCTCTTTCTCTTTCGTCACGTCGGCGATTTTAGCCTCGGCCGCGCCTCCCAGCCCGAGAATCTCGTCCCTGACGGCGAGACACCCATCCCCGTCGAGGTCGGAAAGAAACACCCGGGCCCCTTCAGCAGCCAGACATCGTGCAACGGCGCTCCCGATTCCTCCGGCGGCGCCGGTTACGAGAGCGTTTTTTTCAGAGAGCTTCATGACAGTCTGTTTCGTTTACAACTTCAGATACAATATAGCGTTCAATCGATCAACTTTCGGTCGTGTCGCCATTTTCCTTTCCGGTTTTCTTTCTTTACTTTTTAAAGTACTTTACACAAAACAAAGAAAAAGCAAGCCCGCAGATTTCGCGGGCTGTTGCATGCAAAAAGGACACGGGCACGAAGCTCACTGCATGGGTTTGAGGTTGGCATGCCCAATCCAGCGCCATTCACCGCCGTCCTCCTGGAAAACCGTCAGCCGGTAAGCCGGACTGGAAGACAATCGCTTGCCGTCGATGGTTTCATTTGCTGAAACGGAGTAGGTCACCACAAGCAGGTCTCCGCTGCGTGTAGTCTTGAAATTGTCGAGCGTCAGCTCCCCCATGTTCAGGTTCCGGACGAGTTCGATCTCCTGGTCCCGGTCACGCGCGCCGTCCTGATGAATGGACTGGAACGCCGGAGAGATGACGGCCTCGACAGCCGTCACGTTGCCGGCTTTCATGTCGGCAAAGAGTTTCCGGACAAGCTGCTCTCCGAGCGAACCGTCGCTTTCTGCGGCGTTGAGCGGAAAAGCGGACAACAGCAAGAATGTGAATGCAAGCAGGATTCGCGGGGTTCTCATGAAAAATCTCCGTCTTTTAGTGGTTGTGGATGCGCAAGATGGAGCAGGTGCTCCCTGAGAAAATATTTCCAGCTGCAGCAGGCCTGGTTTTCATCCCCGCTGCTGCTGCGGAGGTTCAACTCCGGACAGCCGCCCATGCAAAGCGGGAGCATGGGACAATCCCGGCAATCCTTGGCGGACGGGCTGAAGTCCGTCCACCGCTCCATCCGCCGATTCAGTTCCGGCCCATCCGCACCGAGCACTCCCACGGACCGCTCCTTTCGTCCGAGATCCAGCCAGCATTTGTAGAGCTCGCCCGATGGTCCGATAACGAAGGAATCGGAACCGATGGCCGTGCAGACCGATTCTTTCAGAACGGGATACTCCTCGACGACCTGAAAACCGTCTTCGTTGATGCCCCGGACGAGAAGCTCGAGCTGCAACCGGTAGAACGAGCTGTTGCTCAGGCACTCCCCTCCCTGGCAGGAAGAGGTATAGGAGCGCACGGGCGAAAGGTAGAATGCCGTTCTGGACGGATCGGAGAGCATGCCTTCTTCGCGAAGCACCTGTTTGAGCGCCAGAACCGCATCGGCGTTTCCAGCGTTGACGTTCATTCTGATGCTGAACCTGAGCAGGTCGCGAGCGGAGCGGATATTGCTCATGATGCGACTGAAGGTGCCCGAACCGTTTTTCAGGGTCCGTGTCCTGTCGTGAAGTTCCGGCGGCCCGTCGAGCGTAACCTGGGCAAGGGCGACACGCAAATCCGCAAGACGCCGTGCCGTCGCGCGGTCGAGAAGATAACCGTTGGTTATGATATTGGCCGAATAGGAGACATCGTGACGCCGGCATGAGGAAAGCAGGCGTTCGGAAAGCGAAACGACGACATCGAAACTTTCCGGGAGAAGCGGCTCGCCGCCATACCAGGTAACATGCATGCTGCTGAAACGGCCTGACGCGAGTTCTCCGGCAACGTGACCCTCTATCCGCTCCACGGTGTCGGAACTCATGGTATGCGCTTCAGGGCATTCGTAACAGTAGGGGCAGGCAAAATTGCAGTCGAGTGTCGGCGCGATGGTCAGTCCGAGATGCGTCCTGCTGTGTCGCTGACGCTCGAAACGCCCGGCAACACGTTCACGCTCAAGAGATGGATCGTCGACGAAAAAACCTTTCTGTCTCAGGAGAAAAGCCGCGTGTCGAACGGTTTCATTCCCAACGTCCCCTGCATTGCCGTTATCGGGAGCCCCGGTCAGGGAAAGGACTTTCCGGTAGAGATCGGCGTCGAGCCTTCCGAAATAGAGCGTTCGCGTATTGAACAGAAGCAACTCGTCACCGTCGGGAATCTCGACGGTATATGAGGAGGGATAGAGCCGCATTCAGCAGAGCCCTCCGCATCCGCCGCTTTTCGGAGGACAGAAACCGGTCTGCTGACAGTCCCGGGTTTTCATGACCAGCCGCCCCAGGTCGAAAGGCATCTTGCTCCCGTTGATCAGAAAACGCCCGGCGATCGGGTCCAGCGAGCTGCAGAGCACGCCGTTCGCGCCGCTGCGAACGGCATCCAGAACGTTCGTGCGTGAACGGTCGCGATCGAAAACAAGGCAGGAAGGCGTATGTTCCCCGGCCGTCGATGCAAGCGGGTTGAGAGCCGTGCAATACATATCTCCGAAGCCTGCTGCCATGACCTCCGTGAGCTTGTCGTTCTGTCCGCACAACTGGTTCGGCGCCTTGCAGTCGCAGCCGGTATTCCCGGCGACACAATCGCAACTGAGCGTTCCTCCGGAACAGGATGAAAGCGTCGACCCGAGACAGCAGTCGTCATCCCCTTCCAGACCGCTCAACACTACCGACGGCGTCCGGATCCAGGATATCGCCGGTTCGAAGATGCATTGACGAAGATTGTCGAAACAATACTTGGCGGAAACATCGGAGAGACAGCAGGCGAATTTGTTCCGTATCGTCGCACCGGGAAAGAGTGGATCGTGCTTTTCGAGCCAGTCGAGCAGCGTCATCAGGGTCTTCATTTTTTCGGCGTGAAACCCCGCCATGGCGGCCGTCATGGCGACAAGGCCCTTTCGCTCTTTACCCGATGAAGCGAATCGGGACATGTTGACGATCTCCAGGGGTTCGAGATAGGATTGCAGAAACTCGACGGCACAATAGACCACCGCATGCATATCCCGTTGTTTCTTTTTTCCTCCAACCTGCTCGACAAGCGGTGCGAAGTGACGGGAAATACCCTTGAGTTCCTTCCGAGGCAGATCGGTGAACTCCTCGTACCAGCCGACGAGGTTCCCGAACGTTTTTTTCAATGCAGGGGCATCGAGGGGAGATTCCTTTTTCGGCAGCCCGGAAAGTGCGGCCGAGAAATTTATCCAGTTCAGCAGCATCGCGTTTGCCATGGGGGCCTCCTGTGTTTGCACGCTTACAGCGCGTTTGGGGTCGCGCGGGAAACATCCTGATCCGTAGCGACAGGACTTGCAAGAAAACGATATGTCGGTATTCTTCAGGGGGAATTGAAGACAGGGCGAAATCCGGGAAAATCGACAACCGCCTCCCCGTACTGTCTCACCCTGAATGAAATTTACGAAAAAACGGCGAAAAAAGAATGTAGATCATTCGCCGGAAGCCCTGCGGCAATGTTCCTCCACGAGCTTGCGGCGCAGAACCTTGCCGACAAGGGATTTCGGAAGAGCCTCCGCGAACTCGACGAACTTCGGCACCTTGTAGGATGCAAGTTTTTCGCGGCAGAACCTGCGGAGATCTTCCGTATCGGGCTGTACTTCCGCATCGAGCAGCACAACCCAGGCCTTGACCGCCTCTCCCTGATAATCGTCCGGCACGCCGGCCACCCCTACTTCCGACACCTGCGGATGCGATGCGATAACCTCCTCGACCTCACGCGGCCAGACCTGGAATCCGCCCGGTTTGATCACATCTTTTTTGCGGTCGACGATGAACAGATAGCCCTCCTCGTCGAGATAACCGAGGTCGCCGGTAAACAGCCAGCCGTCCCGGATGACCTCGGCCGTTTCGCAGGGTCTTTTCCAGTACGCTTTCATGAGTTGCGGCGCGCGAAGCACGACCTCGCCGACTTCTCCGGCCGGCAAATCACGCGATCCGTTGCCTGCATCGACTATACGTACCTCGACATCGGGAGCGGGTATGCCGACAGCCCCCTCCTTGTAGGTTCCGAGCACGGGACTCAGCACCGCACCGACCATCGATTCGGTCAGGGCGTAGGCGTCGATGATCCTGCCGCCGGTGAGCTGCTCGAAACGGTTTTTGGTTTCCCGAAGCAGCGGCGCCGCACCGGAAACACTGAGTTTCAGGGAGGCCAGGACCTTTCGGTCCTTCCTGACCGCCGGATGGCCGATCAGGGCGGTAAACAGGGTGGGAACGCCGGGCAGCACCGAGGGACGAAGCTTTCGGATCGTCGCCAGCAGATCGTCGAGATCGCGCGGATTGGGCACGAGGGAAACCGGATAGCCTTTCACCAGGGCGGAGCCGAGAATGCCGACCTGCGCGTAAACATGAAAAAGCGGCATGTTGAGCATGATGATATCCTGCCCCTCGTCCAGAACGACACTGAACCATGCAGCGATCTGCAAGCCGGCCGCCACCAGCCCCCGATGCGTGCAGACCGCGCATTTCGGCACACCGGTCGTACCGCCGGAAAAAAGAAAAAGAGCCGTATCGTCGGGCCCCACGTCCACAGGGGTCATCTCCCTTCCGCGGTGACGCGAAATGATATCCGCGAAACAAGCATCACCCCCGGCAAGCGTTATACGGTGGCCGTCCTTTTTTTCCCTGAACAGGGAAAACAGCACCTGTTGCAGCGGCGGGAGATACTCCTTGATATTCGAGGCGATCACTCTGCGAACATCCGTGGAAGCTTTCACGGCACGCACCTTCTCGTAGAACGAGGTAAGCACGACGACCGTTTCCGCGCCGCATTCCCGCAGGGCGTAGGTCAGCTCGCTCTCGGTATAGAGCGGGTTCAGGGGAACGGCGACGCCGCCCGCCTTCCATATGCCGAATTCGGCGATGATCATCTGGGGAGAATTGGGCAGAAGCAAGGCAACCCGGTCCCCTTTTTTCAACCCCGACTCCAGAAGCGCGACCGCGAACGCATCGCTCTCGGACTGCAGGCGGGACCACGACAAAACGCCGCCCTTGAAATGCATGACCGTTTTTCCGGGACTCTCGGCACAACAGCTCCGGGCTATGTCGACGACCGTGTCGGACGGATAAGGCTCGAGCGTGGGGGGAACTCCTTCATCGTAATGCGCAATCCAGGGTCTGGCGGTCATAACTCCTTGTCATGTGAAAGGTATAACACTACAAGATAATGAAAAGAAAGGAAGTTACGGTTTACTGGCGGGGAAAAGGCCGCCTATGAACGCCTGCGGAGCGAAAAGAGGGTTCGATCGAGATTCAGCAGAATGTTGAAAAAAACCGCCAGCACGGTCGTCGTGGGCAGCGGATCGGTAAAGAACAGTCTTATCATCGAGGGCGCGCGCGCGTAAAGTTCCGGCAGTATGGATGTGCTCAGACCGAAAATGAGCGACATGCCGACAACGAACGTCCGGCGCGGCTCCCATTCCTCCCCGAACATTTCCAGCAGCCCGGTGCAGATCATGAAACAGCCCGCGAAGATAATGGAAGCTCCGAGTACCGGCTTGGGCATGAGCGTCACGGCGACGACGAGCTTTGGAGAGAAGGCCAGCACGATGAACAGAAGACCGGCGGCCACGCCGATCCATCGACTGAGGACTTTCGTCGAACCTGCCAGCCCGATATTGCTCGATGAAGTATCCACGGCCATGCCGCCGAGGACACCCGAAAGCACGGTAGACAGGCCGTCGGCGAGCAGTCCCTTGCGAACAGGGGCGAAATCCACCGATTCGAGACCGGGAGAGGATATTTTCTGGGCGGCGAGCAGATTACCGAACGATTTCAGCGAACCGCTCACGGCGATAATCACGAACGGCACCATCATGGAAAAATCGAAGGAGATGCTGCCGAACCCGGCTCCGAACGCAGGGAGAGCGAAGAGCGGACTCTGCGCCACCCGGGAGAAACCCTGCAGGTATTCCGGTTCGAGCGCAAGGGCGAGCGCCCAGCCGGCGAACATGCCCGCAAGCAGGCAGTATGCCCTGAGCAGCCCCCTTCCCCAGAGGTTGCCGAGCACCATGACCAGAAGCGAAACCATGCCGATGACGATATCGGTGCCGCGTATGGCGTCACCCCGGAACTCCAGGCCGAAAAGAGAGGTCACGGACATCCTGATGATGCTCACGCCGACCATCGCGACGACCAGGCCGACGATGTATTCCGGAAATATCCGGCGAAGCTTGCCGACCACGGGAGCCAGCCCCATTTCGACAAGTCCCGCGACGATGATCATGCCGCGCATCAACGGAATTCCTCCGGCCCATGCCGCCGAAAGAGAAAGGCTGAGATACGAAGGACCGCAGACATTCGGACAGAGGTATCCGGAGCCGATAAACGGCAGGCCGGCCGACTGCAGTATGGAACCAATGCCGGCGGCAAGCATGGAAAAGGTCACGAACGATGCCGTGAACGCGGGACCTTCGTTTATCTGCCCCGCGAAAACAACCGGCAGGCCGACCGAAACGAACATCAGCAGCACATGCTGCATCGACAGGGCCAGCAGATGCCCGGCCGGAGGCAGGTCGTCCACGCCGTATTCGAGGTTCCTTTTTTTATCTTCCTTCTTCATAGACCTTCAACCCGGTGAAAGAGCGTCTTCAGGGAGGCTCGGGCAGTGCGGTTACCGCTCCGACATAGACCTCAAGGCCATCCAGCATGGTTTTTCGCAGATAGATTCCCTTCTTCACGGGCTGCCTTCTGTAACGGCTGCGCGCCATGAATACCTGCCAGCAACGATCCTTTTCCCGAAGCTGGTCGAGCGCTTTGGCGAAAGGCCTCTGACCGGCTTCGTCGACGCACTCCACGATGTTCATACGGGGATCGACACCGTTGAGCACCGGAGAAACGAGCATGGAGCCGTCCGCGCGGAAAACAAACACGCTGACATCGCGAAAATTGCAGCCGGAAAGAGGATCGGCGATACGGGCGAGCGCCTGGGCTCCATCCTTCCCGATCAGCGCAACGGCGTCGTCGACGGCGATTCTCGCGAATTCCTTTTCCTCGTGGGGAAAGTCGAGACCCGCGCCGACGAAGATCGTGCTGTCACCGGGCATTTCGACGCTGAAATGGCAGGAGGATTTCGGGACGGGATAGAACTTTCCCGGCTCCCACCAGGTATAGTGCACCCATGCATGGGGATTGCGTTGATTGCGCAGGGCGTCGAGAATGAGACGGGTCACTTTCCTGCCGTCCTTGTCCGTGGCGTCGAGCAGGTTCCGGCCTTCGAGTTCGGGCATGCCGGCATGAAAGAGATTGGTGCCGTCCATACCGTAGACATAGAGATAGTAATCCGGGGTTCTGTAGCGCTCACGATTCCTGCGCAACTCCTCGATGCCCTCGAGCCCCTCTTCGCGAAGACGTTGTGCCGCATCGTGGACGAACCGGACGAGCTCCTTCGTATCGCGGTACTGGTAACGGTCGAGTTCCGGATCGGTGGCTTTCTGACCGGCCCCGCACCCCGAAAGCAACAGCAGGCAGAGCATCGGTATCCCGACCCCGTGGCGTTTCCCTCGCCCCACGGCCTTGGCGTCAACGGAACAATCGGGCACTACGCTGTTCTTTTCGGATAATAGTTCACCCCGGAAAAATCTTTCAGGCAGGCGTCCTGGGTCCATATGGTCGCATGGTTCAATCGCGCCACGGCCAGCGTAACCGACGAAGAAAAAGGCAGCTGGTGAGCAACGCCGAGGCGGCCCGCGAACACGGACACGGCGGCCGTGATATCGACAGGCCTGGCCTGCTGCATCAGCGCGGCGACCTGCAGGGCATCGGATTCGTCACGCTCTCGCATGACGATCGCGAAAACCTCGTAATAAGAATGCGCGGGCACGATAACACGGTCCATATCCCGCAGAGCCTCGAGAAAATAGGAGGCGTAGGGGCCGTCAGTAAAAAATTCGAGCCATCCGGAGGTATCGACGAGATTGGTCATCACGCCTCCCTTTACCGGTTCGCGCTGTCGATCCCCTTGAGGAAGCCCCTCATTTCATGCGCTTCCCGGTAAGGAATCAGCTCTATACGCTCGCCGTACTGCACGACCTGTACCTTCTGGCCGGGCACCAGCCCGAGGGATTCGCGTATCCTGCGGGGAATGACCACCTGAAATTTCGGAGAAATCGTTACCTGTTCCATAAAACCTCGACGTTATCGATTATTTTCTCATAATACGCAAACCTGATCGAAAACCGTTGCTGGCAACAAAAGCCCGGGAAAAAGCCGCAAGGCAAATTCCCGGGGAGGTTACGTCTCGGAAATCAGCTCGATCACCTGAAATGAAACGTTCCGGCTTCGAGCCTCGTAAGGGAGTTCGTGCGGGTCCCGGAAGATATCTTCAGCCCTTACGCTCCTGTCCCTGATGACGAGAGCCGTCATCTCGTACTTCTGTCCTTCGACAGGGGGATACTCTTTCCTGCCGATCCATGCGATGGAAGTCCTGCGTCCGGTTTTTTCCCCGGTTACCGGCGCGGCCTGGGCCCACAATCCTTCGGTAAACGGATCGGTGGAGTGAACCAGCAGCACGATACGAAGGTCCCCGTTGTCGATGACGTTCGACGAGGTACCCGATACCATGAAGTAACCGCCGTCGGGTCCGATGGTGGCGGCAAGCCGCTCGCCATCCACGGAGCTCTCGATGGAGATCGTCGGCGTGAACTGCCTGTCGGTAAAAAGCCCCATGCCGTAACAGGTCCCTCCCGCAACGATACCGGCAAACACCCAGCCCGCGAAAAACCCCACGGGAGCGGCTTCGCTCACCCCTTTTCTGCCGCCGAAACGGTAGAGGCCATACTGCAGGAGAACCGCGACAGCCAGTGCCGAGAACATCCTGATGAGAAATGCATAGAGCTCTGACGGCAAGGGGTATCCATGATGCGTTCTGTCAGCTTTAGTCCGGATCCGGTCCGTTTCTCAGGGCCATGTCCGAACCGCGGCCGATCCAGGCGACGATCCGTTCCGCCCCACCGATCGTCATGAGCAGCTCTTCAGCTATACGATCGATATTTCTTTCGCAACCGGGCCAGGGAAAACGTTCGCCCGAGCCGGGAAAAACGATATAGAGAATCTCTCCCAGGGGCTTTTCAGGTCCGGTTCGCGGACAGACGTTGCGGCCGCCGAGGCGTTGGGCGAGGTGAATCGAAACCTCTCCGAGCGGATCCTGTTCCGGCCCGATATCCGCTATGATGAACGGACTGTATGTACCGGTGTCGAGATTTACGGCCACTCCGAGATCGCCGAGACCACCAACCCCTTTCAGGCGGCTGAACGTTGACGGAAAGACAAGATAGGGGACCCTCGATGCGTCAACGTAGCGGGAAGGATCGGTTGGCGCTTTTGTCATGTCCCGCAGCGAAGTCATCGAAAGATAGTATCCCCGGTAACGGCCATCGGGAACGATGTAGGGTTTGCCGGGATCTTCAGGATCGGTCACGAGAACGTTTTTCCACCAGGAAGTACCGGGATAGCCGGCGTGCTTCAGATGGTCGAGACCGGTATTGTCCGGATGGTATGCGTCCGGAGCGCCGTCGGCATCGATGATCATGCGCTCCGTCACGTAGAAATAGGCGCCGCCGTCGACGATTTCGTAGAGCTGGGTATTCCTGTATGTTCTCCATTTTCTGACCCCGGCATGCAGATGCCGTGCCGGAATTGCCAGCAGTACGGCCAAGAGAACGATCAGGAAAACCGTGCCGGTTGTCTTCATTACAGCCAACGCACGAGTGTCGGGCATGAGAGATGCCGGTTGTAGGTCAAGATGACGGGGGTCGGAGACAGTTAAGGAATGTGCATCCGGATACGAAGGGCCCCGCTGTTTTCGGAAAATATAGCAAATAAAGCGGCAACGGAGAAAACAGTGAAAAAGCCGCCGGAAACGAATTTCCGGCGGCTTTTTCACCTGTCTGGGGAACCGGGAGCTACGATCAGACGAATTCGACGCGCTTCATGTTCGCGCCTGCCGTCTGTTCGGAGAACCTGACGGCAACCCGTTCACACTCGCGCAGCCGTATCGTTGCGCCGCATTCCTTGCATTCGAAGGTATTCCAGAAGAAATGGGTCAGGTTTTCGGGGGCGCAGCGGGGACAGGTTACGACAACCGTGGCATGCAGACAGGTTTCGATAAAGATCCAGAAATCCCTGTCGAAGCCGTCGGCTCTGGCTTCCGAGAGAACATTGCGGCCGCTTTCCGTAAGTTCGACCGAATGCTCGCCTATTTCGGCATACCCCAGCAGGCAGGTCTCATGGAAGTACCTCAGGACGAGCGGCTTCCAGTCCCGGGTGTTGCTCAAAAGACCGTACAGCTCCGGAAGAGGATACGCAGAGGATTCGACGACATCGAGCACGAACGCGATCCTGTTCTGCTGGATCTGCTGCGAATCGAAACGGTGCAGCAGTTCGGTGACCTGCTCGGCGGTCCTGCCGTCGAGACTCCCCTGCTTCATTTCCGCATCGATCTGCTTCCAGTCCTTCGCGGGCTTGACGTCTCCGGACCCTTCACCGGTTTCGGGTCCATGATGCCTCCTGCCGAAAACCGGCATGGCGACCAGGTTGAGGATAAAGACCACGACAACCATGAACACGGTCGGCACGACCGGAACACCCTCGATATCGAGTCCCCCGAACCGCATCAGGCCGACGCCCTTCGCCTTGCTGATGAAATTGCGGAACTGTTCGCTCGATCCATCGGGCATGTCAGCCCCCCTGTCGCCCCTGCCGAACAGGTGACGATAGGGGTAGACACTTATCCCGTCGGCGTTCACCGAGGCGTATTCGAGAGCCTTGTCGAATTCTTCTCGCGTATACCCCCATTTTCCTTCCCTGCGATAAGCCGACACTCCTGTCATGATCGGAGTGTCACCTACGCTGTTCCTGGCTGAAAAGACGACCTTGCCGACCCACGATGCCGGACGCCCCGCGTTCTTGAAATAGGCCATGGGAACAAGCAGGTCGAGATGCTTCGCTATACGCGAGTAATGCTGGCCATAGGTTTCGGCCTCCCTGTATGATGTCGCGGCCGAACCCAGCAGGGCGGCCGAAAGCTCGACCCTGGCGCCCCCTTCCTGCCTCAGGACCTCTTGCATCCGTTCTGTAAAGGAAGCTATCTGCGAGGCTCTCCAGTTCGTCCATTCGGTATACTGGCCGCTCAGCAGTTCGGAAACCGCGGGCAGAGAATCCCGGCCGGTCTGAAGTGCGTAGGTCCGCAATGCCGTCGGCGAATAATCGGCGTCCAGACCGGGATAACGGAGATAATCGAGATGCAGACCGTCGAGCGCATACTCCCTGAAAAGCGTCTTTACGGTCGCGGCCAGATACTCCCTGACTCTGGAATCGCTGGGCGAAAGCCATGCCGGGGAAGATGTGCCGCTCTGGTCGACCATGGTCCACTCGGGATGCTTCGACGCCGCGAGCGAGTCTGCGAGCGCGGGCAGCCATGCATGAACCTGTATACCGCTCTTCCTGAGCAAAGCCGCTGTTTCGCCGAAAAGATCCCGGCCCTGCGAATCCTTGCCGTAATAGCGTTTGCCGGCAACATCTTTCGCCATGAGGAAAACGTCCGTCACGCCGGTGCCGGAAAGGTCGGAAACGATCTGTTCAGGCTGATGCCCGCCGAGGCTGAAATCGATCCAGACGGCATATCGCTCCGGTTCGTGCCTGTTCATCCGCTGCAGATAGTTGTCTACCGAAAGAAATTCGCCGCCCTCCTGCCGGACATACTCCATGAAGGCCTTGAATGCGTCGGGATAGCGCCCGACCATTCTGGGATGCAGGAGGATCATGACCGGCTGGCCCATCGAGGCCTTTTCGTTGTAGAGCATCTTCAGCCAGCGCCCGAACTCCTCTTCGCTCAGCTGGTGCTTGTACATGAGATCGTAATCGGAGGCTATCATCTCCCCGTTGCGGAACGTCGAGATAGGCAGCTCGTAGAGTATATCCTGACGCTGCCAACGGTCCTGATCCGAACTGTCATAGACGAAGCCCAGCCCGGCGAGCGTCTGCATGACCTGCTCGCTGTATTCCATGAACGGAGACCGGAACCAGACGACAGGCTTGCCGGTTATCGATTCGAGCACCTCCTTCGACTTCCTGAGGTCGGCGGCCATGCCGGCCGAATCGAGCTCGGTCAGGTGGGGATGCGCATAGGAATGCGACCCGATGGTGTTGTTGCCCTGTGCTATGCGGGAAACGAAATCACGATTTTCCTCGGCGAATCTGCCGGTAATGAAATAGGTGGCGGGAACGGTGAGCCCGAGGCTGTTGAGCGCTTCGCGGTCCTCCGGCTGCTCCGTATCGAACGAGAGCATCACGGGAACCCGCCTGTCCGCTGCCGAAGCGAGTGACGAAGCGGCAGACAGACCGATGCTCAGCAGGAGCAGGATGTTCAGTATCTGTCTCATTATGGGCTCCTCTTTAAGGTTTCGCCGGAAAGGGTTTTGCATTCCGAGGGGCACCCTTTCCGGCGTCTTGACACGTTTCCACAGACTAAGCATCAACAAACATGCCAAAAGAGAGGAAAAACCCATTAAAACATTTAATAAAATTAACTTAAAGATGAAAACCATAACGGAACACACGCCCTCTCCACACACCAAAAATGAAACAACTGTCCCGCGAACAAGCATCCATTCCGGATAGGCAAAGGGCGGATGCGGGCAATCCGATGCGCTCAAAAAAACGGGGACAGGTGAAGGTCGGGGGACGATATGCGGCGGAAAAATGAGCTACCAGGTCTTCTTGCGACCCTGCATCTCGTAGACGAACGAGACGATCCGGGTATAGCTCAGAAAAATGCGATAGGGCTGGGTAAGAAAGGTCGCCAGGAGAAGCGAAGGTTTCGCATGGCCGGATTGAAACACGGAGATCATACCCTGCATGGCAGTGATGCATTCCATGACCAGCATGTAAACGAAACCGTATTTGAGAAACGAGAGCGGCATCGAGGAAAGGATGACGATCGAGGGAAACACGGCCAGAAAAACCATTTCGAGAAACGCGCTGCCGTAACCGATGAAAAGGGCGTACGGAAGCCAGAACAGGCTCAGGAGACCGGTGCGACCGGTGAAGAGCGTATCCCGATGCTGACGATACACCTGGAGATGACCCCTCGACCACCGTATGCGCTGCTTTCTCAAGTCTGTCCAGCGGCTCATGGCCGAAGTGTAGGCTATGGCTCTCGGCTCGTAGGCCGTCTGGTAGCCGTGTTCGAGCAGTTCGAGCGTCACGTCGAAATCCTCGGCGAGCGTGCGCGTCCTGAACCCGCCCACCCTCAACAGCGCCTCCCTGCGGAAAGCGGTCACCGGTCCCGGGCAGATGCTGACCGAATAGCCTGAACGGAACTGTGCTTCCTTGATGACCGCCTGGCCATAGAGGTACTCTATGGATTGCATTTTCTGCAGATAGCTGTCGCTTTTCTTCAGCAGCACCTTCCCCGCGACGGCGCCGATCGACGGATCGGAAAAAGCGGCGGTCAGGTATCGGAGCACCATGGGATGGAGGCTCGAATCGGAATCGGTAAAAAACACGATATCCCCCTTCGCCCGCTCGAGCCCCAGGTTCAACGCGGCGGATTTGCCGTGATTACTGCGCATGCGGATGTAGGAAACATTGTAATTCTCGATGATCGGCAGCGTCAGGTCGCGGGAACCGTCGTCGACAACGAGGATCTCGTATTCGGGATAGTCTATGGCAAGCGCCGACTCGATGCATCGGGCGATGTTCGCCTCTTCGTTGAACGACGGTATGATAATGGAGACGAACGGCAGCGAAACGGCATCCCGTTCATCTTTTCCGGGAAGAAAAGAGAGCGCGGTAAACAGTATGAAAGGAAAAAGCCCCCCCCAGATGTAGAGGGAGAAAAACATCTGCAGGGTGGTATGCAGCCAGACGGGGAGCAGCAGCTCGGAATAGCCGAGCAGCATGATGTTTATCGAATCGATGAAGCCGGGCAGCCACCGCCAAAGCACCCAGGAAAAAGCAGCCGAAGCCGTTACCGACAGCGCCACGAGACCGGGATGGCGAACCTTCATGGCAACGGCCGCCGCCCCGTCCCGGAATCCGGCGGCCGGCCGTTGCCGGCTCGTCGCGCCCCGCCGCCTCATCTCGTCGGGGTCGGCCTGAGGAATGGACATGCTACAGGACCGGAACCCAGAATGCCAGGCCGTAACGCACGTCCTCGCTGACGTCGGAGCTTTCGTCAAGGTAATCGACCCGGAAATATTCCGCATAGACAAAGAAGGTTCCGGGAAGCAGTTTGTCGAAGGAAAGCCTCGCTCCCGGTCCGTACTGGACGTAGTTTATCCAGGGCTTCTCGTTCCAGTCCCTGCCGAGAAAATCATTGACGAGCGACACTTTGAGGTAGGGTTCCAGGGCCACCTTGCCCATATCGAAACCGAGACCGATTTTCGGCAGGAGCGTGGCGATCAGGTAATTATCCTCGTCCTCGTCGTTGAAATAGGTCGAATGATAGGCGAGCTCGCCCCACATCTCCTTCCAGAAACGCACCCCGCTTGCGATTTCAGAGGAATGGGCCAGCCAGACACCCGCACCGGCCTTGAAATTCTCCGAAGAAATATCGTCCGGCACACGGTCTTTCGAACCGTCGAACGAATCCGTCAGAAACTGGTATTCAGTGAAGAGCGACCCGTAGACACCGCCGACATACCTGCCGGAATCGTCGGTGTAATCATGTTCACGGCCGAGCCTGACGCCGAGCGAAACGATCTGGTTGTTGTTCCAGTAACTCCGGTTCCAGCTCTCGTCACCGAAATCATGGGTAAGGCTGAACATCGTATACGGTGAAACGTACAGACCGTCCCGAAGATAGTGTTTCCAGCTCACCTCGACGGGCATCAGCATAAGGTAATATCCTTCACGCGCCTCGCCGCTTTCCTGATCGCGGTTGCGGTCCAGGTTGTATCGGGTATAATAGGCGTCGCTGCTGACGGTTATTCTCACTCCGTCCGCGGGTTTCGTCGGAGCGGATTCTTCCGCCATGACAGGCATTGCCGACATTCCCGCCGCAATCAGCAGGGCCGACAGCAGAGTGTTTCTGTATTTCATTGTTGTTGCTTCCTTTCTTGAGTGTTGAAAAACCGGAAAAGCCGACGGGGAAAACTCCCCGCAACGAACGGACGAATCGATGCTGGACCGCACACAACGGACTCGCCTCGACAGCACAAGGCCCGGCTGACGACGAAAAAGCTGACTGAAACAGTTAATGGGAGAAAACGAGTAAGTAATTGAAATGAAGCAAACGCGCGGAGAAAAAACAAGAAGCAATACCGGCCGGTCAGGAGCTCCGGCCGGAAAGAACAGTTCACGAAAACGCAGGAATGAAGAGCCCCGGAGAGCAGGACTCAAGAAGCGCGAAGGTAACGCTCACTCATTTTCACGAGCTCCGCCTTTACCATGTAACGGAGTTCCTCCGGCTCGAGTACCTCGGCATCGGAACCGAAATAAAGCACCCAGCCCTTGATGTCCTCAAGAGCGCTGATATCGAGAAACACGGTAACGGAACCGTCAGGGTTATCCGCGATCTGCTGCGTGGGGTGCCATTTCTTTTTTTTGATCCATCCGGCACGCTCACGCCCGAACCGGATGCGGACCCCGCGATTTCTGCATCCCACGCGATGCTGACCGAAAGATTCATCAAGGAAAGAATCCAGCGAAAGTCTTTCGTCGATCCTGAATGTGCCCTTCATGACCCTGAAGGAGGAAAATCCGCCGATGTCGAACGCCTTGAGTGACCCTGAGCGTTCACTGAACGCTATGAGATACCATGTCAGATTGATAGCGGCAAAATAAAATCGATACGGGTGCAGCACCCCTTTCTCGGAGACAAACGTACCGGCATCGCGATACACATAGCGCACCCTGCGATGCCTTACGAGAGCATCCTCGAGCGCTGAAAATGACGCCTGGAGATCTTCCGAACAGAACATGTCCCCAATGCACACTCTCCTGCTGCCGACGTTTCCCGAAGACTCGCATGCATCCTCCGGGGCTGATGATGCGTTTTCAGCGACAGGCGGCACAAGCTGTACGTCCGCATGCAGTTCATCAGAAACGAATGCACGGAACCGGTCAGAGGAATCCGGGAAAAAAGACCATGCACGCTCATAATAATAGCCACGTTTCACCTCGTCATAGGCAATCGGCGCCCCCATCTTTTCGCGCATGAAAACCATGCTGTCAAGGATATCCTGACGATTTTCGTTCAATAGCTCGGCAAGCAGCGAGCAGTCGGGATAACTGTTCGCCCGGATCACCTTGTCGATTGCAAGCATCCGTGTCATAGGCGGTCCGATCTGTTTCATCGTTGCTCCATACATTTAGTTCTGAAAGAAAAGTCGAAATCTGCCTTGAGCCCCTTCGGAAAAAGCGTGATTGCGAGTCACTCCGAAAAAACGGAAACTGGAAACGCATTCGTATACGCGCCCTTAAAAAAGCCGCGAACAGACAGCTACAGCAATGATGTACTAACGGCAACAGTGGGGAATCAGCTTAGTGGCCAGCAATACCGGATGAGGGAGCAGTGTATTGCAGAC
>Ga0272443_10002599_pt1 | contig 22745 bp, 15 predicted proteins | sample SSMAcet12_FD_193581 | JGI IMG/M metagenome (GOLD analysis project Ga0272443, IMG submission 193581) | Marine sediment archaeal communities from Little Sippewissett salt marsh, Falmouth, MA, United States - SSM-Acet-12 | ecosystem: Environmental > Aquatic > Marine > Wetlands > Sediment ...
CTGGCATCGTCAGTCGCCGTCCATGTCCGATAAATCGTATATGCATCAGGACAGCTTCCAGCTACGACACTATCACTATATGTTATAGTCGGGCTGGTATCGCAATTGTCGGTAGCGGTCGCCGTTCCGGTATTGGCCGGATCGGTTGATTCATCACATTCAACGGCCACATCAGCCGGACAGGTTATAACCGGTGGTGTCGTATCTTCAATCGTTATTGTCTGGACACAATCGTCACTATTACCACAATCATCGGTCGCTGTCCACGTTCTGGTGATAACAGCACCAACCACATTGTCGGTGTAACCGATAGTCGGTGAGGCGTCGCAGTTATCGGTTGCAGTTGCGGTACCGGTATTAGACGGGTCAGTTGACTCGTCACACTCAATCGTGATATCAGACGGACAGGTAATAACCGGAGCGGTGTTGTCATCGACAGTAATCATCTGAACACAATCATCGCTGTTGCTGGCATCGTCAGTCGCCGTCCATGTCCGATAAATCGTATATGCATCAGGACAGCTTCCAGCTACGACACTATCACTATATGTTATAGTCGGGCTGGTATCGCAATTGTCGGTAGCGGTCGCCGTTCCGGTATTGGCCGGATCGGTTGATTCATCACATTCAACGGCCACATCAGCCGGACAGGTTATCACCGGAGGTGTCGTATCTTCAATCGTTATTGTCTGGACACAATCGTCACTATTACCACAATCATCGGTCGCTGTCCACGTACGAGTAATTACATTGCCGACCGTCACATCGGAATAGCCAATCGTCGGCGAGGCGTCGCAGTTATCGGTCGCTGTCGCGGTACCGGTATTAGACGGGTCAGTTGACTCGTCACACTCAATCGTGATATTGCCGGGACAGGTAATAACCGGAGCGACTTCATCCTCAACGGTAATCGTCTGCTGACAGGTTGACGTATCATTACAATCATCGACTGCATACCATGTTCTGGTTATTACCTTCTCCTGCGGACAACTGCCGGCAACTTCGCTGTCACTGTAAGTTATTGCAGGCGATGGATCATTATCATCGGTAGCAGTGGCTGTGCCGGTATTCGATGGATCGGTCGATTCGTCACACGCTATCGTTATATCTGACGGACAGGTTATAACCGGCGGATCATTCAACGTAACAGTCACTGTCATCTCGCAGGTATCCGCCTCGCCGTAATCATCGGTCGCAATCAATGTTATCGTATTTACACCTTCAACCGGCGTAAAACAAACCGTATCGTTACTGAGCGTTCCCGGCGACACAATACATGAAGCCAGGTTGTCATCCGGATCGGAACAACCGAACCCGGCAATACATATATCATCCAGATCACAAACAAACATACTTGTGTTGCCCGGACATGTCGCCGTTGGTGGTTCATTGTAGCAAAGATCAATATGATACGGATTCCCCTGCGGATTGGTCGCCGGATTCGATACCGTCGCTTCACCATCCGACGCCGTTATATAATATTCAACAAATTCATTTCCATCAAGTGTACTGGCCGGTATCGTGGCGCAGAAAGTACTATCATCCCCCTGCAGGGACATCAATATGTCGGAATAACTACCCGCCTGAGTTCGATAAAATAACCGGACAGTCAAATCCCCCGGATCGGTATCGGCATCGGTTACATAAGTGCATATCTGCATATCGACTGTATCGGGCTGACAAGTATCGGCCAAAGCAACCGTCGGCGGTGTCAGATCCATACTGGGAACATCGGTTTCCTGACATTCCGCCGAATCGCATGGACTGCATGAAGCGGTCGCTTCATTGTAGTAACAAACTGTGGTCGTGTGCCAGTCCCCGTTTTGAACCGTATCGAGGCTTTCATAACATATAAAGTATCGGCTGCACAAACGTTCTTTTACCTGAATATAAATCGAATCTATATCCGCACCGCTGGGTGCATGACTCCAGAAACCGCCGGTTCCGTTAGCAAACGCCTGCAAAGCACTGGGATTGTACCATGTATATCCGATTGGACCAAGATTGAAAGTATAAATCGGAACCCCAGCACCATTCGCAAGATCGACAATAATCGAGGAATCATCTGCATAGGAATAATCTCTTACTCCATCCGGCGGTGGCCAACAATACCGGCTGCGGTTTTCCAAACCATCGGTAAACGCAATAACCGCCTTGGAACCTAACTCGGAGGTGGTAAGATTCACACCCTGCCAGATACCATCAAAAACTGCCGTCCATCCATTAGCCGTCAAACCGTTAATTGCCGCATGAAGAGCCGCCGTATCACTGGTAAAACCGATCTCGGTTGTCACACAATTACTGAAAGACACGATGGCCACACGATCGAACGTATCCATATTATCAACAAAACGGTGCATGGCCGCTTTGGCCGAATCGAGTCGATGATCGTCGCTCATACTTCCACTGACATCAACTACCAGACATACCGAGGTATGGCACGAATCGGTATTCAATTGCTGTACAGTAAACGAACTGATAGGACTACCATCCTGATAGACACAGAAACTGTCGGCGGTTAATCCACCCACCGGAATTCCGGTGACATCCAAAGCGTCGGCATAAAAACAAATAGTCGGGAATCCCGAGCAGTCTAACCCGGAAATAATCATCGAGTCAACCGAACCCGTAGTACTACTCGCCTTCAGCAGCGGAACCTGCATCGGACCGCCCGGTTGTGTCTCGGGCGGATCTATAGAGATACTATCAACCCAGGTAGTATCCGGTAATACCCCCATTAAAATCTGAGCGAAACCTGCGGCCGGTGCGATAAATAACCCACCCAATACCAAAGCGAAAATTAAAATTTGTCTTTTAAATTGCCCCGTTTTTTTCATGAAACGATAACGACCTTCCATCCGTCCAGTCCTTCCATTATAGTTAGTATTTTTTTTCAAACATCATATATTTAGCTAAAGGCCGATAGTACAATCACATCTGTAGTTGTACGTAAGTGGTACTATAGAATGGACTATTAATCCCAAGGAATATTTTTAAACCCAGGAATTACATCCTTATATTTAATATAAAATTGTGTTCGATCGGCTTTTAGCCGGGTTGTTCTATACAGGCTAAGTATAAGATTTATAAATTGTTAAGTCAAGCGAAAAATATAATTTGGGCATTCTTTTTTGCCAAGAAACAAGAGACCCGCATACGCATTTATTACGCGGTTTTTACGTAAATTTTCTTAAAAAATTAAAAAATCATTTTCGCTTAAACACTATAAGCAGCTTAGCGTCTACAGCACAACGACTTAGCGCTTCATGGCGGAAATTGCATAATGCCTTGGGCCGTTATTGTAATTTTGTTACGATATCATTAGAAAAATCATTTTTTATATTTTATTCACGTTCCAGATAGCGCGTCGTGAAATATTCATCCTTGACATCAGGATTAAATTGTATCTGATCGACTTTTAAAATCGACCGCCGATCGTTTTGTAAATTATCCATTGTCAACTCCATCAACCGATACTTTTTATTTTTCGAATCAAGCTCCTTAATCGCCAGAACATTCATTTCCTTATACAACGATTCGTCAAAATCATAATAAATCGCTTTACGTATCACATAATCATTTTTGCCGATATACGAGATGCGTTTCGAAAAACCATTCTCATCGGCAACGTCATCATCAATCGGAATTATTTCAAGTTTCCAGCAGTTAACACCATTAACCTCTTCCTCCCCCAAAACCTTGAAATTAAAATCGTCGGCATTGGGCGGGGTCATATCGGCATACGAAAATTCGGAACCCATAAAGTTTTTCGCTTTCTCACTGCTGATTATTCGCCTGGTTTTTCTAAGGGCCGGCATATACAGCCACATGTCATCATCTTTTTTAAGATAATCGTACGTCAACAATCCCGTTCCCTTAACATCGGCCGGTGATAAAAACCGTACCAGTTTTTTTTCGGTATCACCATTATCATACAGTTTTGTCACCTGCGCGATTTTTCTCACCCGTTGGTTACCCTTGCCATCGATAATCGTCATAGTCGAGGTTGCCTCGACTCCGGCCAGACGAGTCGCATCGATTGATTTGTCAAAAATTTCTTCTCCGGTCGGCGTCGATTGGGCAAGAAGACTAGGGTAAGCCATTAGCAATATTGACAATGTTACTATAAACCACTTCATTGTATTACTCCTTTTGGTTTTCAGTTATCAGTCCTCAGTGGTCAGTTGTCAGTTTTTAATTTTTGTATTAATTTGGTTAACATCATTCTTATTTCTACATTTTTGTTGTTTAAAGATTCCATTTCATTTTTCTCTAACAAATTAAGGTCATTTGATAATAACAAAAGATATTCAACTTCGCTGGCAGAGCCAACCGCTATCTGAAGAAATCTGGCGAAATCGGCCCTGCTTTCTCGCCCACATCCTTCAGATATATTAGTTGCAATAGATACAGATGCACGGCGAATTTGATTAGTAATACCATATAATTCCTGTTTGGGTAAGCGTTTGGTTATTTTATATATATCTATCGTTAGAGAATGTGCCTTTTCCCATACTTTCAACTTTTTAAAATCCTGCATTTTCCCTGCCTCCAAAAGTTATTCCACTTCTTCTGACGACTGATAACTGAAAACTGATTACTACCTCGGTTCCAGGAACCGAGGTTTAAATATCAGACATAGCGACGGAATCAATACCAATGCTCCAACCAAACAAGCAAATATCGATACGATCACCAGAAAACCGAAAAACTTAACCGGAAGGAAACCGGATAACAGCAGCGCCGTAAAGCCAATTATCACCGAAAAGGCATTAAAAATAATTCCGCGACCGGAAGTCGTCAATGTTTTGGTTACCGCATCGCCATAATTCAAGCCTTTCCGTCTTTCATCTCGGTACCGCCATAAGAAGTGAATCGTGTAATCGACACCAACACCAATCATAATCGATGACATCATAGCGGTCGCAATATTTAACTCAATCCCAAAGACACCCATTAAACCGAACAAAACCACCACCGACATCGCCAATGGAATAGCCGAAATCAATCCGGCGAAAACCGACCGGAATAAAATCATCAGCAAAATCGCTACGATAATCATGGCCATTCCCAGTGACAATATCTGGCCATTGACCATCAATCGCGCCAGATCGGCCAGAACCGTTCCAATCCCACCGACCAACATCACATCGGCATCATTTTGTACCATCGTTTTCACTTTCGCCACAAATTCGCTGAGACGAGTCGTACTGATTGTATTCATACGCGCCGTCAGCAGTGCATGTTCATACGGGAAATCGACCATCTTCTCGAAATCTTCCGTATCACCACTCATACCGTATAATTCAAAATATTGCGCCACCGCATTACGCGTTTCCGGTATCTGATCATACCCCACTTCATCCGAATCATTCAACGCTCGGCTCATCTGCCGTACCACCCGCGCAATCGAAGTCGTGATGCCAACCATATCCATCTTTCCCAAATCTCGTTCAAGCGAATCTATCTTGTGCACGATATCCGGATCTTTGATATCCCCATGAAAGACAATCGAAATATTCTGCGAGCCACCCAGATTTTCATCTATTAAATCGGTTGCATAAACAACAGGATCATCTTCCGAAAAATACCGTTTCGGATCGGTATCAACCACTACCCGGAATGTCCCGATAGCCGCGACAAGCGATAAAACCAGCGCCACAATTGTTATTGTCCCCGGTCGATTCGAAACCATTCGTCCAAAGAACCAGAGGACTTTTTCCAGCAAACGCTTTTTGTGATGTGGATCATCCGGTCGTGACATAACCGGTTTTGGAATACGAAGCAGCGATGTCACTGCGGGGATAAAAAACAGGCTGGCCGACAGCGCGAAAATGATGCCAAAGGTTGCCAGAATCCCCAACTGTTCGGCCGGAACCAAAGCATGACCCAGCAGACACAACATCCCCGCCATAGTTGTCAAGCCGGTAATCAAGATTGGTTTACTCAAACTGCGAAACATCCGTCGCGCAAATTCATCTTTGCTGAATTTATTCCCCGGTATATTATCTTCCTGATATTTGGCAATCATATGAATTCCGTAATCATTCGCAACCGCTATTAAGAAAACCGGAAGAATAATTGTAATTATCTGAATCCTCCAGCCCAGAATCGGAATTAGTCCCATCGCGAAAAGAATCGAAAGTATCACCACAAAAAACGGAAGCAGTACCCCGCGCAACTGTTTAAAACAGAGGAATAAGAATATCAGCATAATCAAGAGCCCGATCGGCATCAACCGCCGCAGATCATTTTGAATATTACGGCTGACATTACCGCGAATGTACGGTAAACCGCCGATTACTGTCTCCTCCGGTCCCGGAAAATCCTCCACCAGTTGTTCGATAAGCGGAAGAATATACGCGTCGGAAACATCATCTTTAATAACCGCAATTACCGCCGTAATCGTAAAGTCTTTTGATACCACACTGCCATATACAATATCATTATCCATTAATTCGCGGCGAAGCTCCTCGCGCTGTTCTTCGTTTCTCGGTATTCGATCGACCGCCGGATCAACAATCATCGCCCCCTCTTCGCTCTTGATACTTTTTAAATCAAAAAGCGAAAGAACCTTATCCACTCCTTTGATACGATTGGCCGCCCGCGATATCGTCTTAACTCGTTTTAACGTCTCCGAGTTAAGAACATCATCGGTGCGAACAATAATCATAAGCATCTCGGTTCCTCCGAAAAGCTCGTCGATTTTGTCGGTATTGATCCGCGATTCCATGTCGGTCGGAAGCTGGTCTTTCATGTCGGCGTCAATCCCCGCATACCGAATCTGATAACCGACCCCTAATCCAATAACAATAAATCCGACAATTATTAACCATCGGAATTTTATTATATAATCAGCCATCGTGTTCATTTTCATTTCCCTTCTCTTCTCTATTTAGTCCGGCCACACCGCTTATACCATACAGGTATAAAGTCGCTATTGAATCGGCAAACCGTTTATAAAATTCATCATTAAATTCAAAACCAAAAACCTTCGCCTGCACCTTCCTGAATCTGAAATGAGTCATAACGATTCCAAGTAGGGCCGGCCCGACCGTTATGATTTGAAACGCATCATCGGGATCTAAATTAAACCGTCGCAGAAAAGCCGACACACCCTTAATCAGAACCGCCACTTTCTCCGCCTTCACATCGGCTATCTCGGGAATATCCACCGACATCGCATCGAACGCGACCATCGCCAGGTCGGTATTAAAACGAATAAAATCGACTATACTTTTAATTACCCGACGAGCCCCTTCTTCGGTCGATTGAACCGTATCGGCGACACCAACGATTGCCTCATAATATTTATCGTGAAATTTTTCTATTATCGATTTCAGGATACCGGCCTTACCGCCATAATAATACGATATCATCGAGATATTAACATTCGCCTCACGAGCAATTTCCCTCACCCCAACCCCATCATACCCCCGCCGTGCAAACAGCGCTACCGAGGCATCAAAAATTCTCTTCTGCGGATTGTCTTTATTATCTTCAACCATACAAATCCTCAAAATGATACCATTATTTCGAAATACGCCGCGCTCAAATAAGAATCGATACTGCCATACAACGATTCATCCGGCCCGGAGTAAATCTCACCACCGATTGTCGCTGTAAAATCATCAGTAATGTCATAACTGATTTTCGGACGAAGCATCATCTCCTCGGTAGTGAAATTATACATTCCCAGCACTTCGGCCGTTAAAGTTTCATACATAAAAGTTCTGGCCGGCCGGAACGAAATTGAATGAGTTATTTCTTCGGTCTGGAATGCAATCAGACGATTTTTATCAGCCAGACGGAATGATCCGATTTTCATCGGCTCGGTTGACTCCACCAACTCTTCAAAATCAAATACATACCGTCCCATATATTGAAGTATCAAACTTGTATTGGGTCCAAATTCTTTATCAAAACCTAAAACATACTGTAAATCAGGATATGGAACATAATCATGGAGTTCGTAGTCTTCATAAGGATGACGATAGGCGAATTCACCACGGAATCCATAACTACCAATTGTCGTCTGAAAATCGGCACCGACGACATGCATACAGTACGCTTTCGGTTCCACATTAAAAATTACATTTCCGCTGTCATACTCAAGCGATTCCAAATATAATCCCGGACTCGGATTGTAACCGTTGAAATACGAGATCGATCCGTCAATCGACGGTTTTTCGAAATTAACACGAATTGCCAAACCGCTATTGTCCAGATTGCCATCAGGGTATTCCGCCTCATTTAAGGCAATATACGACGGCATCGGTATAATATCGGTCGGAATCACAGAGGCAGCATAATTCGGAATCCATATCAACTCCAGCCTGATCGGATGCATATTATACCATGTACGCACCAGAAAATTGGCCAGCCGACGATCATCCTCATCCGGCGACCGAACCAGCATATTTTTCGGTGTGATGTTATCGGTCGGATTAAATCCGTCGGCCCGCCCCCAGACTACAATCTGATGCCCGACCCGAAAATCGAACCGGCCGACATACCAATTTATATAGGCCTCTTTTAGATCGATATTTTCGATTTCTTCGTCGAACTCATTACCGTTACGAAAACTCAATTCGGCGAAAGCATCGCCAAAACCAACTTTATTTACTTTCAACTGCAGATCGGCCTCGGCATACGAACTTTTCATCTCAAACTCGTTTTCACCCGGAACCTTACCCGTGAACATTGTCGCGCGTAAGAAGCCATTAAGTTCATAAGACAGGTTTTCATCCCCTCCCGATTCTTCCGAACCAGACGTGGCCGATTCGAACAACCCCTGTCCGAACAACGGCGCGCTAAAAGTTAACATCAAGATAGACAACACGATAGCTTTTATAGACATCCCCCTTTTCTCCTTTCTATAGTTCATCCCCAACATATTACCGACCTCAATTAAACAAACGTTTGCTTATATATACGAATCAAACAAACGTTTGTCAAGATTTTTTTGGAATATTTCTTTGGATTTACCCTATATAACCGGGCAAAACAATATATCTTATTATATATCAATCATTTAAAAATATATTGACATCGAATGTTTATTTCTTCGCCGTCAGAACCAGTAAACCCTCCTGTTTGTCTTTTTCTTGTCCCGTTAACGATGGATAAAATTCGACTTTTTTATATCCGCATTCTTTCATCAGCGCTTTATAATCTTTTTTGGTGTATGCCTGCATAGTCGAGGCATACCTGGTCACTGAATTCGATTTCGCATCGATAACATAATATCTGACTGTTGAAGTTTCGCTCGCCTCATCCCAAAAATGTTCCTGCAGAAGTAAATGCGGCTTATCCGAAAACAGACCGGTATCGAATGACCTCCATGCGGCCGACTCAAGTCCCCGTTTTTTAACACAATCGTACGTATGACACTCTGATATAATATAACCACCCGGAACCAACGCATCATACACTTTGGTTAATACTTCCTTTATATCTTCACGCCGAAACACATTAAACTCACCGTAAATAATCATAGCCAAATCATAAGCGGTACCAAAAGTACTTTTTCTGATATCTTCGTTTTTGTATTCGATTGAATATTTTGCTCTCTTCGCCTGTTTGAGGGCATAATTTATCGAGGCCGGAGAATAATCGATCCCGAGACATTTATATCCTTTTTGAATCAGGCGATACGAATACAATCCCGGTCCACAGCACAGATCCAGAACCTGCGATGATTTTTTCGGAAGAAAATTACCGCTAATCCACTTAATATGTTTATCAATAATTTTCATCCGACGACTGGCCAGATCATGCTCCTGCGAAAGATGCTCCTTTAACATCCGTTCGCTGAAAGCCGGTTCGTTCCACGGTATATTATCTCCCTCCGCCCATGGCTTCGGTGGCATCGCGCGTTTGATTATTTCATTTATTATTTTCATAACCTGATATTTAGAGAATCCCCTGTCTTTTAACAACTAACATTTATTTTATAACAGGGTAAAAATTTAAAAAGTTTTCGACAATCAAAATGTTATATCCATTAAATACTATACACGCATAAAAAAGCCCTCTCATTATCTGAGAGGGCTTCTCGGAGGCGGCATCATTTTCTAATGTGCTGCCACTAAACTCGGGCCGTTTTTATTTATAATCGGGGCACCATCAGGATCGCCGCTGGCCAGATAATTAATAGACGACTGTAAAAGCGCCACCGCATAGTCGGTATTATGTACACCCTTTGAGCCGTCTTCTTTGACAAACATATAATTAAACACGGCCCCGGCGGAATCGGCCAGCGCTACCGGGCGATCATCTTTCGGTTCGGGTAATGAATCGTCACCCTCATGCACCCACTCGAGCAGACTGTCGGCAAAAAGAAGTATCTCCAGACTGTCAAGCAGTCCCATCACTTCATCCTGAACACCCTCAGTGCTCCCGTCCCAGTCATAATCGCCGTTTGCCGTCCGATTAAATGTTGTCAAAGGATTTCCGCTGTGGCAGGCTTCGATATTACAGCCCGCAACATTGGCAAACTCCGACCCTTCCTCCTCACCGGTAACATTAAAGGTATGTCCGCCGGCACCATAAACCGGAGTTGCCATATGACAATCGACACAACCGTCAGTCAAACCGCTGATATGATACGAATTATTATAGCCGGCGGTATAATCGGCATATTCATAAGCATTATCGCCGACTAACATATCGGTCTGCGGTCCATGATGCGGACCGTAACGGATATCCAGCGTATCATTATCAACTACATATTCGGTGACATCCTGGCGACTGATATGGCACTGGCCGCAGGTGTTGCCTTCACCCAGGTCGTGTATCGCGCCGTTGCTCAAAGTTGCCATCATGTCGAGCATATCAACCCGCAGCGCCAACGTTCCACTCGTATGGGGCTCATGGCAGGTGAAACATGATATTTTCGAAAAATGCTCCCCGGAATAAGAACTCCCTGTTACTCGTGCCACATAACCTTCATTGGTGTGACATCGTTCACAGGCCTGATAGTATGATGCATTGTTACGGTTGCGATGCACCGTCTCCCCGATGGCATGCTGTGACTCATCATATTCCTGCCGAGCCTGCACCAGAAAAACATCATTGTCATCATGACAGGTAAAACAACTAACCTGCGATGTCTGGTTCCCGACGACTTCATTGACTACCTTACGTTCACATCCAGTGCTAATCAGAAGCAATAACATCAATACCAAAACCGGTATCAGTTTTTTGATCTTCATCTTTATACCCCTTAAAATAATAAATCTTTCGATACATTAATTTCTACTATGTTGGCCGTATAATACTCGTCGGTGACATGGAAATTATCGAAGTTATCCGCATTGTACTTGACCTCGAAATAATATCCATTCGGCAGATGATACCGACCGGTCAAACGCAAACTGATTTTCTCGACATCATTGTCGCGTTTACTTCGATAGTACATCACCCCCAACCCGAGATGAGTGTTGTAATACTCATGCGATAGCAGATCACCGTAAACCAGATGATCCCTGAACTCGAAGCGCTCTTCCATGTTTTTGTAATCGCCTTTTGAGTAAGAATAACCGCCGCTTAACTCGGCATATTTAAAAACAAAAAGGTTTCCGTCAAACGAAATACGATTAAAATCGACTTCACTGCTGAGCTGGTCATTGTTGCGCGTTCTGCCTTCGTATCTGATCCGCATCGAGCCGTAATGATTATCTTTATATCTACCCGATACTTTAAAACGGTTACGATCCTCTACGCCCGGCAGACGCGAACCTTCATCAACCTTCTCCGCCCGGAATCCATGCTCGACTCTGAATTCCAATTTGGTATCCGGCTTTATCCAGCCGGAGAAATAATACGAATCAGCCTTGACCACATTTTCGAAATCATCACTAACATCATTTTGATAACCAACCGTCACGCCGGCATATCCCGGCCACAAATGCGAGGCGTATACTGTATGCGCGATATTATCGGTGCCGACCAGATCACTATCCGACGCTGTCCGTTCAAATATAAAACTGTAGCTAACCGAGAAATTTTCGGGAAGATTAACTGTCAGACCGCCCCATCCCTTATTGGATTGTATTTCAATATCTTTGTTTTCATACCAGGTGCGGTAATACATAAAACCGCCATGCATCAAAATCCATTCATAACGCGGTACCGGTCCGAAACCGCGCACCTTAAACCGCCGGCGCGACTGATTGAGATAATAATTTTCATTGTTTAAATAATTTATCCCGCCATACTCGGCCAGAAGCATTCGTCCACGATAATTTATCTGCATCCCGACATTAGCTTGTTTTTGTTCATAATCAACCGCCGTCGGCAGACCACCATTAACCACATTAAAAAACTGTAGCGCCGAGCCGGACCGCCCGACAAATGAACCGCCACCATACAATTTTACGTACTGATGCGGATAAACCCATATTTTCCCCGATGTCGTATGGCGGCGTATAAAACTATTACCCTCGTAATCGTACACCCGTCGATACTGGTTATTATACAGGCGCAAACCGAACAGCCCCGATTTTTCCGCCCCGAAATATAGATTACGATTATTGAGTGTCAGTCGTTTTAAATCGGCACTGAATCTAACACCATTGTCAAGCGAGTATCGGAACTTTTCTAACGAAAAATCAAAACCTTCATATTGGTTATAGGTCGATTGATTAACCGCCCGATTGCCTTCCTCATCGAGAAAGGTATATCCGATTTTGACCGCCCCGCCGCCATCAGCTTTCGCCGAGTTAATAACAAACATCGCCAACATTAAGACTGCCGTTATTATCTTTCTGTTCATATCGGACTCCTAATTGGCAAAACTATGACAGCCGGACTGGTTGCAATTTGGAAACAGTTTTGTCCCCAACTCCGGATCAAGAAATAAACTGTTATCGAAAGATCCATGTATCTGACTATGACATTCAACGCAGGCCAGCTTAGTTCCCAGACCGCTATGCTCAGTTATATGTCCGGGTGGTGTCATGTGACACTGTTTGCATACCGCATCACCCGGTTGATTAAGCAGCCTATCATTTGGTGAACCGTGCGGCTGATGACATTCCAGACAACTCCCCCCCACCGTCAAATGATTATAGACTACTTTATGTTCATACAAAAACGGCCCCGAAATTTCCGCATGACACTCCTGACACCCGAAATTCATCCCCACCGCCAGCACCGGATCCTCTATTGATCCCAAATTATGACAATCCATACATTTAATATTACCCGATTCCAGCGGATGCGCCGAGCGGCGGCTGAACTCGCTTTTTACCGCCGTATGACAGGTGACACAATAATTATCGGTATTATCAATCACCAAAGCATTATTCGAATTATCATGAATCTTATGACACGAAAGACAATCAACCTGCGCCCGGTTATGCGGATCACTTGTCGTCATCGCCGCCTGGTGCGGCGTTACATGACAACGCCCGCATATCTCGGCTTGCTCTGTATAAGGTTCTTGTGATGGCATCCCGATATTCTCCGCCGAAGGATCCTCGATATGCGTCTCCCAACCGTCATGACAACCGATACACCCCGATACCACCGAGACCGGCAATTCGTTATCCGAGTAAACCCGATGCGGCGATGCGGCCAATGTCCGGCCGATATCTTCATGGCAATCAAGACAGGTTGCCGAATTATCTATCAGTTCTTCTTTGTTATAAATCGGATTTTCCGAAAACGAAACCGAAAAAGTCAAAGCCAAAAAGACAACCGCCCCGACTAACAGATTTATAAACTTTGGTGTCATTATACCCGCCCGTTTAAAGCTATAATCCCGCAAGTTATTATGTATATAGAAAAATATATATAATTTCTTTTAATGTCAACCAAAAATATCTTATTAGTCCACATTATTTTTTATTTCTTGAATTATACAATAATGTATATAATCAAAATAATAATCAAACGCAACTATAATAATATACTTTTTTGTATATTATTATTATAATGGCACATTAAATGATATGTATAAATGATTAACGAATTCTATCATCCTAACGGACAAACGATTAGACAGTATTCCTAAAAAATATATTTTAGTAGAGATTGATACGATTAACCGACCGGTTTTTCGGCAGGTTGTTGGTTTTGTATCTGTTTTTCGAACCTGCCTATCAAATCATCCATCAGTCCGTTACCGCACAATGACTTGCCGGTCGATATATTTTCCATCTCTTTTATCAGCATCGACACCGTATCGACATAGTTGAACATCGACGCTGTCATCCGATCAACAACATGGCCGTTATCAACGACATCCTTGTTTTCCGTCGCAGCATCAAGACTGCGCGCCTGTTCAAGTATAATCTCCGACGACTCCCGCATCAGCCGGCCAAAAACCGACATCGCCTCTTTTAAGGACTTTATCGTACGCTGTCCTTCCGGATCAACCGCAATCTGCTTCTGCATCTCGTTCCGCTCCTGAAGCAGTCGCTCAGCATGAATATACTGATAATACAACAGGTCGTTGGCATCACGTAATATTTCTTCGACCGATCCGATATCGATTTCGAGATAGCCCGATTCGCTGACAACCTCGCTGATAATATTCCGCTCTATCTCCGCCAGCGCCGCATTTGAAAGTTCCAGTTCGGCAACCAATGTTTTCTTATTCTCCAACTGCTCATTCTCCGTCGGCGGTATATGATGTATTCTGAACTTGGAACAGGCATTGGCCAGATTAATAATAAGACTTAACCGATGCGGTTTATTCTCGATCGTATCATTCAAATTAATATGATGTTCACCGACCGCATCACCTATGATTTTTGGAATATTCCACTGGTTAAGAATAAACTGTCCCGCCCGCGCATGATTAGTGTTCCAGTAATTTTCCTCGATTGCGACCAGATTTTTGCCGGTATCAACCAGCTTCCAGACATCCTGAAATGTATCCGGAAATGATGCTTCCAGAATCAGCACCCCAATATCATGAAGTAGACCGGCGGTGAAAGCTTCCTCGGCCGGTTGATAACCGATCGCATCTGCGATTTTCCGCCCGATCATCGCCACTTCCAGCGAATGACGCCAGAATTTTTTACGGTCAATCGATTCCCCGACATTATTCATCAGTTCATATATCGAACTCGACAACGCAAACGCGGTAACCGCGCGGGTCCCCAGCGACGCGACCGCCTGCGAAATAGTCGTGATTTCATTGGCCGGCGCGTAGAACGGCGAGTTAACCACGCGCAATAGACGAGTCGATAATCCGGGGTCTTTTTTAACGACATTGGATAAATCGGCAATCGATGTATCCGAATTATTGGCTACTCTGATTACTTCAATCAGCACCTGCGGCAGCGAGGATAACTTTTTGTGATCCTCCAATATTTTACGAAAAATATCCTGTTTCATAAGCTCCCCTTGTTCAATATAATTATCGACCGGTAGGGGCTTTTATTTAGACAAAGAAGACCTCAGGATTTTGCCGTTAAGGCGCTTAATCCGCTTGTGAAGTTCATTTTTTAAACAGGTCCGCGACGGACAAACCTTCAAAGCCGCTTCGGACAATTTCAGTGCCGTTTTGAAATCTTTGGCTTTATGCTCACAATATTTGGCCAGCTCAATATAAGCCGCAAACGTCTCCGCCGACCGACCCAAAATGATTTTCTCCCATATTTCAACTGCCTCCGTCCAGCATCCGCTTCGTTTATATGACATCGCCTGAAGTGTTAAAATATCATATCGCTCATGCGCCAAGGTGATATCATCAAAATCTTCAAGCAGATTGCAGACATTCCGATGCTCCCGCCGTCTTTCGAATATTTTTGCCAGCGATAAAATATCGTCCGGTTCGCTGACCGTTTCCGCCGGATTCTCCAGCACCTTTGCGATTTGATAGATTATAAAATAAAGTGATATTATATCGTTGCGATTATGCTCGACCACCCCATCAAGTTGATCGGTTTTGTCCGTATTAAGCCAGTTGAAATAAATCGACGGTACCAGATAACCTGGGATATCGTCATAACGATAAAAATCGAGAATTTTCTGCTCGACATTACTCAACTTACAATTGCGCAGTCGCCGACTATACAACCGCCGCACCGTATTCAGCAAATCGACATGCTCGGCGAACTGTAAATTACGTTCGACCCGCTGGATAATCATCCGGTCGGTCAAAATCGGAATATCAAAAGCTTTACCATTATAGCTGACAATTATCGTATCCGGCTTAATTTCGGCGCGGACCGCTTCCAGCATCGTCTCCTCGTCCGGGAAATCTGGCAAAAAATATTGACGCACCTGAAGCCCATGTTTGGTTATCGAACCGAACCCAATTAAAAACGCCACCGTTCCCGAACCACCCAGCCCGGTTGTCTCCGTATCGAAAAATAAAAGTTTTGACGGATCAAGATCCGTAATATCATCACTCCAGTCATAATATTGTCTCTTCAGCGGTGACAACGGAAACAGGTCGGTTATCATACAGCGACCATGCGCATAGGTCTCATCGAAATCGGTCGTAATCTTAACATACGACCCGCCCCCCTGATTTATCAACTTACCATTTAAGCAGGTCGCGATTTTTTCATAACGTTCCGGGACATTATTTTTTGGACTGTTACTTTTTTTCCCACTGATCTGGTTGGAAAAACGATCGATCTTATCGCGCAACATATTTATCGAGAACTTTTTGTATGTAGTACAACACGGTCGGGTCGGTTTCCTGTTCTTTCATCATTTCGACATAACCGCAGGCTGATGACGAATTGGTCAGCAGTATCCCCTCAACTGCCAGCGCCCGGCGTATCGGTGATTCCGATTCAAGCTGTGTCGCAATCGCCGCCGCGGCCGATATATCGCCGATTTTACCCAGCGTGATACATCCCAGATTACCGACCAGCTCATTTTTGGAATTAAGCGAATCAGATATCGGTTCAATCGCCGCTTCACCTATCTCTATTAATGCTTCCGAGGCACAATGCGCCGCCCCGTAAAAGCTATCCCCCAGCATATGAACCAGCTCGGGAATTGCTTTTTTATTATTTAATCTCCGGCACGACACCGCCGCCGATTTTCGAACGATTTCATTTTCATCCGACAATAATCTCTGCACAGTATCATTGGCCTTATTGTCGCCAATTTTCCCCAGTGCCACCGCAACACCGGACCGCACCCGCCAGTCGTCATGGAAGACGATATCGATTAAACCGTCAACCGCCAATGAATCACCTATTTCCCCCAGCGAACGACAAATCCGGCTGACCTGTTCAGGATTATCAATTATCAACGACTCCACCAGTTTGGGAACCGCCTCACTGCCGATCCCGACCAGTATCGAGTTTATCGTATGACCTTCCCGTGCATCTTTGGTTGTATATTTTTCAATCAGGCGCGGAACCGCTTTCGCACCCATGGCTATTATCGAATCGATCGCCGATTGCACCATCCCGCGATATTTCAATTCGCCCGACGAAGCAATTACGAATAACATATCGACTTTCTTTTCGATACTATCGGTATCCGGACTTTCGACCTCTTTAGTCTCCAAAACCTCCGGCACCGTCGTATCGGGTGCTATCAAAACCGCATCCATACCTCCACCCCACTTAGAGTCGGTCTGCCAGTAACTATCATTTTCGCCGAGTCCGATATAATTATCATCACCGCTTAGATCCAAGAACAATCCAATCGAGCCGAATTCCCGACGAGGATTACCATACCCTCTTGTATTTTTATCGCTTTTAGCGTAGTAAGTATCATCACCGCGATCATCAATCAATATCCCAATGCCATTCGCCGAACCGGCCGCCTGCGACAGATCGGATGCCGAATAGGCATCGTCTCCCTGCCGATCAAGGATAATACCACAGGCATAATCGTGCCCGACCCCCTGCATCAATCCTTTCCCCCGATAATAATCATGCCCTTCTTCTTCAACCAGAATACCGAGCGACATGTGCACTCCGGTTCCCTGCGAATATTGATACGATATATATTCATCACTGCCGCCGCCATCATACATTATCCCTAATCCCCACCAGTAACTCGCACCCTGCCCGTAAATATCGGTGATGTGCTTGTCATTACCATCCATATCCAGAAGCGCCCCGATACCACCCGACAAATACGGCCTTAAACCATAGGCGAATCCCTGCGATAACGAAAGATAGTGCACATCGATACCGGCCAGACCGATCGACTCTTTATATTTATTCCCGGCGACATAATAATCACTGCCGGCATAATCAACAATCGCGCCGAATCCCTCGACCATTCCGACAGCCTGCCCGAATAAAGCGGCCGAATAATAATCGGTCCCGGAATTGTCAATAATCATCCCGATTCCGAATGTTGCCGCCCCCTCCGTATGCGTGTCGCCGTAGTACTTATCACTTCCGCCGGCATCATACAACAACCCATAGCCGAAATAACCGGAGCCGCATGAAAAATTGCCGCCGTTATAAACATCATCACCATCCATATCAAACAACATCCCGACCGACATACACCCGGAACCGATAACGAATTCAGACTTGGCGTTATAAATATCATTACCCGACAAATCGATAATAATACAACTATACGGTTCAGCGGGGTTGTACGATAAATCATACCGGTCATCGCCACCAAAATCAAAAATCAAATCATACTCCCCGGCATAATAATCGTCACCCAAACCACCGATTTTCCAGTTTTTCTGTTTACCAAGATAAGTGGCAATACCAGGGCGATCCGGAATCACCGTCGTATCGGACAAAATCGCGCTTGCCGACATCTCGCCACGTTGAAGCGCTTCGCTAAATATATTTATCTCATCCAGTAAATCTTCGGTCGCCGTAATCCCAACCGATAGAATAATATCTTTACGAATTCGATCGCCGAATTCGACAAACTGTTCGATATATTCTTCTTCCACCTTCTGAATCGAATCCAACTCCTCGGCCGAACGGCTCTCGTTGGCAGTATCTTCGAGAATTATTTCCCGGAACTGATTTAAGAGAAAACCGATTTCCGATTTATCCAGCAATGCAAACATCGAATCAGTAGCCGGCGGGAAATCTTTATTCAGATAATTCCATGCTTTCAAAAGTAGTCGATTAAATTCAATAGAATTATAAAACATCCCCGGTGCTACCACTGATGTTTCATCCCCCGATATTCCTTTTATCTCACCTTCGAAAGAAGGATCCTCCAAAGCGAGATTCTCGAAGGCAAAGTTTAATAGTTTGGCCGGACTCCCTTGCCAGCACATGCCTTTTAACTCATCGGTGAATTTAATCATCCCATATGGGTAATTCATCAACCTACCGACTCGTTCCAGTCGAAATTTATCTATTTCGGTGTAATCGTCGCGAAAATGAATATCGGTCAGCTTCAAATTAAGAAGGGCGGTCAACTTTTCCAATCCCCGGGTTTCGTAAGCCGAATCAGGTGTGGTTTGTGCGAAACTGATTGAAAAACTCAAACACAGACATATTAGATATATTATTTTTTTCATAACGGAAAATAAACGACGATTGAATAAACAGGTCAATGACTTTTTACGGCAATTATAAACAGCTTATTTGCGTTTGGTCAACACCCAGACCCACGCGGGAAGCATCAAATAAGCGATCCGGAATAAAAGCGATGGAAGTCTCGACATCAAATTATCCGGACGAACAACATCTTCGGCACAGAAACTTTCCGGGTTTTCGAATATCATTCGAGTATAATCATGACACCAGAAATCGCGGGTCAGCTTTTTCAGTTTACCCAAAGACAGCAATCGGACATCATATTTACCCTTCTTGCCCATAATCTTCATATAAACATCGGCCAGCCGATGCGGCAGCCACGAAAGAAACGGAAGAAAATAATGTCCCTCGATTAAGACATACCGATTGCCGGCCCCGAAATAACAAAATCCGTCATCCCTTAAAATCCGATAGATTTCATCCATCAGACCGACCTGATTATCGACATGCTCATAAATCTGGTTACAGATAACCACATCAACCGACTCATCGGCCAATCCCGCATTTGTCCCATCACCGCAGATATACTCAATATTCGATTGACGACTATGTTGCCGTCCCGACGCCAATCCGACCTTATCGACATCCAGCGCGATTACTTTTCTAAAATGTTCCGCAAATCGTTCGGTCATAATCCCTGTCGAAGCGCCTAGATCAAGACAGACCAACTCTTCCAGCGGTCGCATCGAAAAATGACGACAGACCGCAAGCGTTTTGTCCGCCTTCTTCAGACGTCCGTCGATATCGTACAACACCGGGAACCGTTCCGAAAAGGTCCCCATCGAATCATTTATTTTGGTCCGTTCTTCGATTTTCATTATTTCTCTAATCTGTATATCGATGATATCGCAAACAGCGACGGCCACACCTGCGCCAGCGGTCTAAATATTTTCGATAATAACGACCATCGGGGCGGTACAATCGAAACATACCTGCGTGCAGTGGCTTTTAAATTTACAGACGCGAATAATCTTTTTTCCCGTCGCGGTGTAAACAGTCTGATATGCGAATGTTCATAATCGCCCAAATGCGGCTTTCCGAATAGTAATTTAAGCCGCGAGACAATATGAAACTCATTTGGCACCGAGACAACTAATTCACCATCTTCTTTAAGTGCACTCGACAGCTTTTCCAAAACGGCGGATGGATTATAAATCTGCTGAAGTACCTCCAGACACAGTATCACATCATATTTAGTAGTAATATCTTCCTGCTCCAGATCCAACACCTGCACTTCGTGACCTTTCCGCCTGACCATCTCAATTACTTCGGGTGAGATATCAAAACCAGTCACATCAAAACCACGCCCGGCAAAATAATCCAGTATCACCCCTCGACCGCAGCCGACATCAAGCAATTGTCCCGAATGTTTTGTCAGTAGTTTATCGATATATTCCGCACGCTGAAGCGAGCGCGGATCAACTCTGGTTTCCGTCTGATCCTGCCAGTACTTATCGAAATATAATTTTTTCTTCTCAGCCGTTAGCATTTATCACACCCTTGACAGTCCGGCTTTCCGTTCTCGAATCCAGCCACCGTTTCACCATCTTCGCCGAATTATTAATATCCAACTCATCCAGAACCTTCCAGCAGTTCCGCGCCAGCTTTTCGCTTTTATCCGCCATCATTTTCATCGTCATCGCCAGCTCTTTAACATTGCCGACATGGTAGTAATATCCGACATCATATCGATCTATCAGGTATGGCATATCCCCGATATCGGAGCATATCACCGGAACCTTAGCCTGCATCGCCTCACCGAAGGTCAGCGGTAATGAATCGGAGTACGATGGTATCACCGCCGCGACAGCATTTATCAAAAGTTTATTAATTCCCTGCCGGTGCAAATATCCGAGATATTTCACTTTTTCACCAAGACCATACTTACTAATTCGCTCCTTAAGTTCCTTCTCCGCACGTCCCGTCCCGATATAGTACAATCGCCAGTCCGGATTCTTTTTTACATATATCTGAAACGCCTCCAGCAGATCAAATACCCCTTTGCTTTTTTCTATCCGCCCGACCGAAATAATATATTTTCCATACTCCTCGGATGTACTATCTGTCTTGATATCGACCGCATGAAAACTTGGAATAAAATCACACTCCTTATTTGCCAGCGCCTGCACTTTTGTTGCCAACTCATACCCGTCGGCGTATAGTGCATCTGCTTTTTTGAGTACTTTCACAATTATACTACCGACCAATGGTAATGTCGCCCAGCGGTTGATGTCCGAACCAAGCGCCCAGACAGCGTAAGGGACATTGTATTTTTTCGATAACTTATATGCAATATACCCCGAAGGCGCCGCCCAGAGCGCAATTATACCGTCATACCTGTTTTTTTCGAAACAATCCTCACCCGCTTTCAGTCCAGTCTTGAAAAAATTTCGGATTTTAAAAAATGTCGAAGGATTATATAACGGCAACTGCGAGATTACTTTCGAGCCATCCGACCATCGGAAACGAATCACATGCTCATCGAGATAATTTTCCTTATGCGATGCCGATTCATAGTATGGGGTGACAACATCAACTTCGATATTTAAATTATCAAGCGCCCGCCGAAAATCATACACGAATGGCGAGGCGGTATCATCCGGCCCGACCGGGTACCGATTACTGATTATTAATAGACGTTTTGCCGACGACATCTTCCAATGGGGCGGACGGCTGCGCCGCCGAGGTTTTATTTATTCTTGTCTGTTTATCGCTTCCAAAATTGTCCAGTATTTCATTGGCGCGGTACAGATTGGTTTGCATTTTATATACTTCTTTCCGAAGACCAACCATCTGCGTCCCTAAAAACCCGAATAGAATTATCTGAAGTCCCGCCACTAAAAGCAGAATCATCAAGGTCATCAGAGGCCGGTTGGGATTAAGTGTCCCCATCTGCCAGAGATAAATCATATAACCACCGACCCCCACTCCGACAGCTATCAGTAATAAACCGATCAACCCGAACAAAAGTGATGGTCGTTCGAAAAATGAAAATACCAGGTGCGACAATGCGGTTGCCTTAAACTTGAATTTTGAAGTTCCTTTCGTGCGTGACGTCAACACCGCCGGAAACTCCAGCGGCTTGTACCCCGAAGCCAGCGCCTTAGAAAGTATCTCCAGATGTATCTCTTTGCCGTCCGACTCCAAATCCAGCCGACGTACCACCTCCGCCTTATACCCGCGAAGAATACCGGTTAATGTTTTAATACGGCCGCGCATCGCCGCCGAAAGAATCACATTACCCAGTTTCGAAATCCATAATCGTTTGGCCGCCACATTTTCGGT
>Ga0272443_10002600_pt1 | contig 22742 bp, 16 predicted proteins | sample SSMAcet12_FD_193581 | JGI IMG/M metagenome (GOLD analysis project Ga0272443, IMG submission 193581) | Marine sediment archaeal communities from Little Sippewissett salt marsh, Falmouth, MA, United States - SSM-Acet-12 | ecosystem: Environmental > Aquatic > Marine > Wetlands > Sediment ...
GACGTGCTGCCGGGCGCCAACTGCGGCGGCTGCGGCTACGCCGGCTGCAACGACTTCGCGGCGGCCGTCGCCCGAGGCGATGCCGCGCCGGACGGCTGCCCCGTGGGCGGCGCCGAGACGGCCGCGGCCGTGGCCGAGATCATGGGCCTGGTCATCGAGGAGAAGGAGCGCCAGGTGGCCCTGGTCCTGTGCCAGGGAACGCGCGAGAACGCGCCCACCAAGTTCCAGTACAACGGCATGGCCAGCTGCGCCAGCGCGGCACTGCTGGCCGGCGGCGACAAGCTCTGCCGCTACGGCTGCCTGGGCCTGGCCGACTGCCAGGACGCCTGCGCCTTCCAGGCCATCGAGATCACCGCGGGCGGCATCGCGCGCGTCATCCCCGAACGCTGCACGGCCTGCGGCAAGTGCGTCGAGGCCTGCCCCAAGGACCTCATCAAGCTGGTGCCCGAGAGCGCCCCGATCCACGTGCTGTGCAGCAGCCGCGACAAGGGGCCCGTGGCGCGCAAGGCCTGCAAGGTCGCCTGCATCGGCTGCAAGAAGTGCGAGAAGTTCGTCGGCGACGACAGCATGAAGGTGGAGGACTGGCTCGCGCGGGTGGACTACGACAACCCGCCGCGCGACCCGGCCGTGGCCGGCGAATGCCCGACCCACGCCATCGTGGAGCTCCACATGGACGCGAAGCAGCCCGTCCACTGAGGCCCGCCGAGGGAGGGAAGCATGAAGTTCAAGGGTGGCATCCACCCCCAGTACAACAAGGGCACGGCCGCCGCGCCGGTGGAGGAGATGCCGCTGGGCGGGCGCTACGTGGTGCCCCTGGCCCAGCACCTGGGCGCGCCGGGCAAGCCCATCGTCGCCAAGGGCGATGTGGTGGGGCGCGGCCAGCCGCTCAGCGAGCCGGGCGGCTTCGTCTCCGTGGCCGTTCACGCGCCCACGAGCGGCAAGGTCAAGGCCATCAAGGAGCTGCCGCATCCCCTGGGCCTCGACATGACCGCCGTGGAGATCGAGCCCGACGGCGAGGACGCCTGGTGGGAGGGCGTGCAGCCCAAGGGCGACTGGCGCGGGATGGATCCCGCCGACATCCGCGACGCCCTGCGCGAGGCCGGGCTCGTGGGCATGGGCGGCGCCACCTTCCCCACCCATGTCAAGCTGAGCCCGCCCAAGGACAAGCCCATCGACACCTTCATCCTGAACGGCGCCGAGTGCGAGCCCTACCTGACCAGCGATCACCGCGTCATGCTCGAGCAGCCGCGCGAGGTCATGGAGGGCGTGGGCCTGTTCATGAAGGTCCTCGGCGTGAAGAAGGCCCACGTGGGCGTCGAGGCCAACAAGGCCGACGCCCTGGAGGCGCTGAAGGCCGCCTGCCCGCCGGACCTGGACGTCGACTTCGCGCTGCTGGAGGTCAAGTACCCCCAGGGCTCGGAGAAGCAGCTCATCTACGCCCTGACGGGGCGCACCGTGCCGGCCGGGGGGCTGCCCATGGACGTGGGCTGCCTGGTGCAGAACGTCGGCACGGCCGTGGCCGCCTACGAGGCCGTCGCGAAGGGCTGGCCGCTGATCCAGCGCGTCACCACGGTGACGGGCGCGGCGATCAGCCAGCCCAAGAACCTGCGCCTGCGCGTGGGCACGCCCCTGGGCGATGTCATCGCCTTCTGCGGCGGGCTGACCGAAGACGTGGCCAAGGTCGTCTACGGCGGGCCCATGATGGGCATCGCGCAGTTCAGCCTCGACGTGCCCATCATCAAGGGCACCAGCGGCGTCCTCTGCCTGCCCGACGCCGAGGTGGTGCAGTACGTGGCCGACGCCTGCATCCGCTGCGGGGCCTGCGTGGACGCCTGCCCCATGGGGCTTCTGCCCAGCACGCTCGGCGTCCTGTGCGAGCGCGACCGCTGGGAGGACCTGGAGGACTACAACGTCCTCGACTGCATCGAGTGCGGCAGCTGCGCGTTCTGCTGCCCGGCCTACCGGCCCCTCGTGCAGCTCATCAAGCGGGGCAAGGCGGAACTGCGCCGCATCCAGAAGAAGCGCCAGCAGGGCGCGGCCTAGGGCCGCGCCGCCAGGCACAAGGGAGAGTCGATCGATGAGCATGGAACAGGACAAGACGGGCGCGGAGGGCGGCGGCCCCGCCGGCGGCGCCCCGCCGCCGTCCCCGCCGGAGAAGCCGGCCGCGCCCGCCAAGGCCGAGCCCCCCAGGGCGCCGCGCCTGGTGGTGAGCACCTCCCCCCACGTGCACCGCGACGAGGACGTGCCGCGCATCATGCGCAGCGTCGTCTACGCCCTGGTGCCGGGCATCCTCGTCGGGCTGTGGTTCTTCGGCCTGGTCGCGCTGCAGGTCTACGCCATCGCCGTGGCCGGCTGCATGCTGCTGGAGTGGGCCTTCCAGAGGATGCTGGGCCGGCCGAACACCCTCGGCGACTGGAGCGCGGTGGTCACCGGCCTGCTGCTCGCCATGAACCTGCCGGCGGGCAGCCCCTGGTGGATGGTGGTGGTGGGCTGCCTGGCGGCCGTCGTCCTCGGCAAGGGGATCTACGGCGGCCTGGGCTACAACCCCTTCAACCCGGCCCTGGTGGCGCGGGTGGTCCTGCTCATCTCCTTCCCCGTGCAGATGACCACCTGGCCGGCGCAGGGCGGCCCCCTGACCGTGGACGCCACCACGGCCGCCACGCCCCTGGGCGCCATCCGCGAGGCCCTGAGCCTGGGCCAGACGGTGCCCCAGGCCATGGCCGGCATGGACGTCCCGCTCTGGAAGCTGCTCGTCGGCATGCGCAGCGGCTGCCTGGGCGAGGTGAGCGTCGTCGCCCTGCTGCTGGGCGGCCTGTTCCTGCTGCGCAAGGGGCACATCAAGTGGCAGGTGCCGCTGGGCTTCATCGCCACGGTCTTCCTGTTCACGGGCGTCGCCTGGCTCGCCGATCCCGCCCACTACGCCAATCCCCTGTACCACACCTTCAGCGGCGTGCTCTTCCTGGGCGCCTTCTTCATGGCCACGGACATGGTCACCAGCCCGGTGACGCGCAAGGGCATGTTCATCTTCGCGGTGGGCTGCGGGCTGATCACCGTCATCATCCGCCTGTGGGGCGGCTACCCGGAGGGCGTCAGCTTCGCCATCCTGCTGATGAACGCGGCCACGCCGCTCATCGACCGCTACACGAAGCCCCGCGTCTTCGGCGCGAAGCGCAAGCTCTACGAGGAGGCGAAGGCGGCATGAAGACCATGCTCAATCTCTCGCTCCGCCTGGCGCTCATCAGCGCCGTCGCCGCCCTGGCCCTGGCCCAGGTGGCCGACTTCACGGCCGGCCCCATCGCCGCGGCCACGCGGGCCGCCAGCCTGCGGGCCATACGGCAGGTGCTGCCGGCCTACGACAACGAGCCGGACCAGGATGTGGTGCGCGTCGCGCTGGCCGAGGGGGACACCCTGGAGTGCTTCCGCGGCCGCAAGGACGGGGCCGTCAGCGGCTGCGCCTACAAGGCCGTCACCCAGCTCGGCTACTCCGGCGAGATCGTCGTCATGCTGGGCATGGACGCGGCGGGGCAGGTCAGCGGCGTGCGCCTGCTCCAGCACGCGGAGACGCCGGGCCTGGGCGCCAAGTACGCCGAGGCGGCCCTGCTGGACGACTACTACAAGGGCCACGGCCTCGCCGACACGGACTGGCGCGTCGCCAAGGACGGCGGCGACCTGGACGCCGTCACCGGCGCCACGGTGACGGGACGCGCCCTGGCCGACGCCATACAGCGCGGGCTGGAACAGTACCAGGCCCACCGGGACGAGATCCTGGGCGCGGCCGCAGCGGGAGGTCAGCCATGACCGCGGGACAGATCTTCATCCGGGGCCTGTGGAAGGAGAACCCGATCTTCCGCCTGGTGCTGGGCATGTGCCCCACGCTGGCCGTCACCACCTCCGTCTTCAACGGGCTCGGCATGGGCCTGGCGTCCACCTTCGTCCTGATCTGCAGCAACGCGATCATCGCGCTGCTGAGGGGCTTCATCCCCAAGAAGGTGCGCATCCCGGCCTTCATCGTGGTCATCGCCACCTTCGTGACCATCGTCGACCTGGTGATGCACGGCTTCTTCTACGACCTGCACCGCAACCTGGGGCTTTTCATCCCGCTGATCGTGGTCAACTGCCTGATCCTGGGCCGGGCCGAGGCCTTCGCCAGCCGCAACGGCATCGGCGTCTCGCTGCTCGACGGCATCAGCATGGGCCTGGGCTTCACACTGAGCCTGATGCTGCTGGGCGGCGTGCGCGAGATCCTCGGCAACGGCAGCCTCCTGGGCTACTCCCTCTTCGGCCCCGACTTCCCGCCCCTGCTGGTGATGGTCCTGCCTCCGGGCGCCTTCATCGCCCTGGGCTTTCTCATGGCGGGCATCAACAAGCTGGAGGAGCGCCGCGCCATCCGCGCCGGCGAGGAGTTCGCCCCGCCCCGCGAGATGGACTGCGGCAACTGCGTCCTGTGCAACCTGAACGACGGCGAGAAGCCGCCCTGCTCCGCCGCCTGAGGCCGCGCCGCCCGCGCGGCGCCGACGCGAACGCACGACGGCCCGGGTCCTCGGACCCGGGCCGTTTCGCATACTTGTTCCACGCGGCCTGGCGGATCAGTCGTGCCAGTCGCGCGGCCAGGGGGTCACCAGGGACTGGAAGCCGTCTCCATTGGTGTCCGCGTAGCCGGGATTGTTAGCGTCGTCCTTGTTGTCGATGATGGTGTCGTCCAGCGGCATGACGTAGGTGTCCATGTCGCCGCCCCAGTAGTTCAGGTTCACGCTCACCGTGTCGGCCGCCGCCAGGCTCTCGAAGACCAGGTTGCGGTAGTCCGATCCCGCCAGGTTGTCCAGGAAGTTGCAGTTGACCACGACCGGCCCCTGCCCGTCGGGATGGGCGTCGTCGGGGTAGTGGGCGGCCTCGGTGACGCCACGGATCAGGATGCCCGTCCCGCAGGCCTGCAGGTCGCAGCGGCTGACGACCACGGCGCCGTCGCCGACGATCTCGACGCCGGCCACGGCGCAGCTGTCGATCCAGCAGTTGACGACGGCCAGCTCGCAGTCCTGCAGGAGGATCCCGCTGCCGGCCTCGTTGACGACCCGGAAGCCCTCGATGCGCAGGTCGGAAACGCCGGTCTGGCTGCTGGAGGAGCCGATGGCCGTGATCCCGCCGCGGATGACAGGCATCAGCAGCGAGTTCTCGCGCCGCATGAGCGTCACGCCCGCCGGCAGCAGGACGTCACCGACGTAGTCGTCGTCGCGGCCCGTGACGACGATGCGGTCCCCCGCCTCGGCCTGGGCGGCCGCCGTCTGGATGCTGGCGTAGCCGGAGGGCACCTCGAAGACCGTGTAGCCGGGCTCGAAGGGGTTGTCGCTCTTGTCGGAGCAGGATGCGGCGAGGAGCAGGGCCGGCAGGGCGAAGCTCAGCACGGCGAGCGCGCGACGGGTCATCGGGAGCCTCCGGATGGAAGGGGGTGACCCGTGAATCATAACGGGCGCCTCGCACGGGGGCCAGCAAAAGGCTTTCAGGGTTGGAGTTGGGGGCCTGGAGGCGCTACACTTTCTGTGACGGAAAGATTCTTTACGGTCTGGAACCCCGATAGTGAGGATGCTGCATGGAGCGCCCCATCTTCCTTTCCCGCTTCCAGGTGGAGGAGCCCCTCGAGGAGACCGCCCTGTACAACGCCAGCCGGGTGCGCGACCTGCTGAGCCAGCGCCCGGGTCTCCTCTACATCCACGCCTACGGCCGCCGCCCCGCCCTGGATCCCATGGCCTTTGCCTACCGCCTGTCCCGCTTCCGTGCCGTTCTCGGCTCCGCCATCCCCGAGTGCCGGCTGGGCGAGGCCGAGGGCGCCTTCTACGTGCTGGCCGAGATGCCGGAGGGCGCGGTGCCCCTGGGGGCGAGCCCGCCGGCCGAGGAACTGGCGGACCTGGCGGCCCGCGTGGCCGCCGATCTGGCGGCTTGCCGGGAGGCCGGGCTGTCCTTCCACCGTCTGGAGCCGGCCCTGGTCTGGCGCGACGGCCGCGGGGCGCCCCTCTACCTGCCGCCGGCCTGGCTGCACTTCCCCGGCCTGCTCTGCGGGGTGGGGGAGACCGTGGCGCCCGAGGTCCGCCGCTCGGCCCACCTCCAGAAGGGGGCGGACAGCTATGCGCTGGCACGCTTCCTGGGCACCCTGACGCGCGACCGCGAGTAGTGGGCGGCATGGCGCGAGAGGATCCTGCCGCGGCTGCTGGATCACGACCCGCAGCGCCGGCCCGAACCCGCCGCGGTGGCCGCCAGCCTGCCGGGCGCCGCGCCGGCCGCCGACGACGGCGCGGAGGACGAACCTCCGGCCGCGCCGCCGCCCGGCCTGACGGCCGCCGTCCGGCGCCAGATGGAGGAAGCCCTGGCCGCCTTCCGGGGGGGTCAGAACGTCCTGCTGACCGCGCAAGGGCGCCGTGGCGCCCTGGCCGCCTGGCGTCCCGCCCTCGCGGGCCATCTGGCCGCGCGGGGGCTCACGCTCATGGACGAGGCCGCGACCGGGTGGCTCGAGGCCGAGTCCGACGGGGGGGCGGCGCCCCATGTCCTCGTCCTCGACGATCCCGCGGCGCCCAGCCAGATCGGCTCGCCTCTCTGGCAACGGCTGGCCGAGGGGGCGTCCGAGATCCGTTTCTTCCTGATCCGCGAGGCCGACGACGGCGACACGCCCGCGCCGCGCGAAACGCGGCTGGAGGAGCTCCTGGGCGAGTTGCCGCGACTCTGGCGGGGCCGCCTGCGCCTGTCCCTGCCGCGCCGCCCCACCCCCGAGCGGCGGCTCGCGGCCATTCCCGAGCCCGCCCGCCCCCTGGTGGAGATCCTCGCCCTGCAGGACGAGCCCGTCTCGCCGGACCTCCTGGCGCGGATCTTCCCTCAGGAGGAGTCCGCCTTCTTCGCCTGCCTGGAGGCCCTGGAACGCAGCGGCGAGCTGCGCTGGCGGCCGGGCCTGGACGAGGCCGGCGGCCGCTGGAGCCTGCGGGCCGAGCTGGCCGATCCGACCTGGCGCGACTGGCTGCGCGAGGCACTGGGACACGGCCGGCGGCGCGACCTGCACCAGCTCTGCCTCGGTCTGCTGCGCGAGGCGCCGGCCGGGGAGGGCTCCGTCCATGCCCTGTTGCGTGTGCGCCACCTGCTGGGCGCCGAGCTCTGGAGGCAGGCCGCGCGGGAGGGCCTGGCCCTCTTCGAACGGGCCCGGAATCAGAGCCAGGTCCTGCTGGCGGCCGAGCTGGCCGGTCGCCTCCAGGCGCAGCCCGTGGAGAAAGAGCTGCCGGTGGCCGGCAAGCAGGCCCTCTACCTGTACCTGGCCGAGGCGCCCCTGGTCCAGGGACGCCTGGAGGAGGCCGGAGCCATCTACCGGCGCAGCCTGCACTCCCTCACGGGCAATCCCCGCTTCCTGGACGAGCTCCTCGAGGAGCCGCCGGGGACGCCCGAGCTGCCGGTGGGCGATCCGGCCGCCGTCCTGCCGGCGGTGAGCGCCATGGTGCGCGCTCTGGCCGACCTGAGCGAGACGCGGGGCGAGTTCGCCCGGGGCCTGCGCCTGATGAGCCGGCTCCTGGACACCTGCGCCGAGCACCTGTCGGCGCGGGAGCGCGGACTGTTGCACAACGACCTGGCCTGGCTCCACTACCGCATGGGTCAGCACGACCAGGCCGTGGAGCGCTGCGAGGTGGCCCTTCGCCTGTTCGACCCGTCGCGGGACCTCCGCGAGCTGGGGCAGACCTACAACACCCTCGGCGCCGCCCACTGGGCCCTCAACCGCTGGGCCGAGGCCGAGACCTACTACAAGCGGGCCCTGGCCCTGCGCGAAAGGGCCGGCGACGAGAACCGCGTCGCCGCCAGCCTCAACAACCTGGGCAACCTCTGTCGCCTGACCGAGCGCTTCCCCCTGGCCATCGACTACTTCAACCGCAGCATGGCCATCAAGAAGCGCCTCAAGAACTACGCCGGCTACCTGATCAGCCTCTACAACGTGGCCCTCATCAGCTTCGAGATGAACGACCTCAAGACGGCCCGCGCCCAGTGCCTCGAGTGCCTGGCGCTCAACGAGCGCGTGGGTAACGTGCAGCTCGGCGCCGAGGTGATGGGCCTGCTGGGGGAGATCGCCCAGGTCCAGGGCGACCTGGTGGAGTCGCGCGAGCGCCTGGAGGAGGCGGCGCGCATCACCCGCGAGATCCAGGCCCACACCGAGTTGACGGCCATGCTGCGCCGGCTGATCCCCGTCCACCTGGGCCGCGGCGACATGGCGGCGGCGCGCGCCAGCATCGACGAGGGCCTGCAGATGAGCTGGCGCGTGCGCTCCCGCTTCGAGGAGGCGCAGATCCGGCTCCACGAGAGCGAATACCGGCTGCGCGAGGAGGACCCGGCGGCGGCCGTGGCGTCGCTGGAGAAGGCCGCCGACATCCTGGCGACCCTGGACAAGCACGAGTGGCTGGCCCGGGTCTACTGCCGCATGGGTCTCATCCAGCTCGACCGCGGCCTGGAGATCAAGGCGCGCGAGTGCCTGCGGCAGGCGACGGAGCTCATCGAGCGGCGCAAGGTGAGCGCCATCATCGCCGAATGGGACGCCCTCCAGATGCGCCTCCAGCAGCGGCTGGGCCACTTCGCCGAGCGAATCAAGGGCGAGGGCAAGGCGCGCCTGGCCGCCCTGTACCAGATGCTGAACCTCGTCGGCGGCGGCGGCGAGCTGGCCAGCCAGCTGACGCAGGCCCTGGATCTGCTCGCCTCGTCCTTCGGCTACCTGCGCAGCTGCATCTGCCTGGGGGACGCGGCCGACGCCCCGGCCCTGGCGGGGGCGCCGCTGCTGGGCCACGGCGACTTCCCCGACGAGGACTGGTGGCTCGCGGCCAGCACCGATCTGGGCGAGACCCCGCGCTACCAGGTCGAGGCGAAGGACGGACGCACGCGGATCCTGGTTCCCCTGGCCATCGGCGGCCGCAGCCCGGGCATGCTTGGCCTGGAGCGCGAGATCGAGGCCGACGCGGAGGAGGAGCGCGACTTCCTCCTCGCCGTGGCGCGCCTGGTGGCCCAGTGGCTCCTGGCCGCCTCGGCCGGCGCGCAACGGCAGGCCGCCGCGCCGGCGCGCGCCGCGGCCGCCAAGGGCGATGCCGGCCGCGAGCCGCGGCTCATCGGGCGCGGGCGTCACATGCAGCGCTTGCGCCGGCTCATCGACCAGGTCGTCGACGCGGACGCGACCGTGCTCGTCACCGGCGAGTCGGGCACCGGCAAGGAGGAGGTGGCCCGCGCCATCCACGCGGGCAGCCCCCGCGCCGCCGCCACCTTCCTGCCCGTCAACTGCGCCTCCATTCCCGAGAGCCTGCTGGAGAGCATCCTCTTCGGCCACGAGCGCGGCGCCTTCACCGGCGCCAGCCACCGGCACATCGGCGTCTTCGAGGAGGCGTCGGGCGGCACGGTCTTCCTGGACGAGATCGCGGAGATGGGGGCGGACATGCAGGCCAAGCTGCTGCGCGTCCTTCAGGACGGGCAGTTCACCCGCGTGGGCGGCACGCAGAGCCTGCGCAGCGACGTGCGCGTCCTGGCGGCCACCAACCGCGACCTGGCCGAGGAGGTGGCTGCCGGCCGCTTCCGGGAGGACCTCTTCTACCGCGTCAACGTCCTGCGCATCCACCTGGTGCCGCTGCGCGAGAAGCGGGAGGATCTGCCCGCGCTCATCGAGCACTTCCTCCAGCGCACCGGCGAGGAGCAGGGGATCGAATCCAAGCGCCTGTCGCCCGAGGTCATGGAGCTGTTCATGCGCCATCCCTGGCCCGGCAACGTGCGCCAGCTCCAGAACGTCATCAGCTCCTGCGTCATCCTGTCGCGGGCGCCCGTGATCCAGCGCGAGGACCTGCCCGAGGACTTCCTGGCCGAGGAGTCCGCCCTGCCCGCGTATCGCAGCCTGGACGAACTGGCGGCCCTCATCGCCGCCTCGGGCAGCTACTCCGAGGAGCAGCCCCTGGAGGAGCCCCTCCTGGCGGCCCTGGCGCGGCGTCTCGTGGAGGAGACGGGAAACAAGGCCCGGGCGGCGCGGATGCTGGGTATCAGCAAGCCGACGCTCTACCGCCGCCTGCGGTTATATGATAGAATGAACGAGTCCCGCGGCGGCATGGGTGCTTGAAATACCGCGCCGCAGCGATCATAATGGTCTCGTGGCGGGGCTCGCTCCGGCCCCGGCCGCGTGATTCGTCAGGGAAGGTGCGGAATGAAGAAGATACTCGGCACGCTGGCCCTCTTCCTGGCTCTGGCCGCGCTGACGCCCGTCGGCAACGGAAGCGCCGACATCTCGGCGATCTACGTGGTCGTCGTCGAACCGGGAATGACCGAGTTCGAGGTGGCGGGTGAGGGTTTCCTCATGGTGACGACCCAGGTGGTGCGGGTCGTGTTCGAGGGCGTCTCCCACCACCACGTCTGGGGAGCCCTGGAGCCGCTCGACGGCTATTCCAGCGACCAGGTCAAGTTCCTCTGGCTGCGCGATCCCGGCAATCCCATCACTCTCCACGAGGGCATCCTCGCTGGCAGAACCTGGGGCTTCGACAGCCAAGACGTGACGGGGCACAACGAGAAGAACTGACCGTCACGTCCACCCGAATCGGAAAGGAGGCGTAAAGTATTGTTACGCCTCCTCATTTTTTACCTCCCCATGGCTATGCACTCATGACGGGATCCTCTCGGCCGTCGACTCATTTTGCTCAATTGATTGCTGGACAACGACTTGCGGGCAATGTTCGCTCGAGGTTTCCGATGCACTTGGCACGAGTCCTGCCTAAGCCCTAGTGCCCGAGTATCCGGTATCATTCCAAACGGCCAGGGGAGGAGGAGCTTCATGGGGACTTCTCCTCCCCTACTTTAGAGACTCAAGGTATTTGGCCCGTTTTTCAAGAGGAGTAGTGGCAAGGCCCTCACGCTGCGGCGTGAGGGCCTTTCACATGGCATGCGAGCGCCGGCGCGCCTAGTCGGCGCGGGCCCGGTCGGCCAGAGCCGCCTCCACCTCGCGCAGGTCCGTCTCCAGCAGAGTGTAGAACAGCCGGTGTATCCTGGTGCCCTCGGCGAGGAAGGCGTGGTATCGCAGGTAGCAGGTGGGATTGAAGAAGCGCTCCCCGGCCGGGAGGCGGAAGGGGATGTCGAACTCGAGGGTGGCGCCAGGCCCCAGGTCGCCCAGGAATCGGGCTCCCTCGGGCTGGCGCGGATTCTCGGTGTAGAGCTCCAGGAAGAGAAGGGGCTCGGCGTTGGGGTTGGTCAGCGTGAAGTGAAGGGACACGCGGCCCGCGGCCACGTCGCACTCGGCGAAATCGATGCTGGCTGCCAGGGGCGAGCGGGCGGCGTCGGAGCGGATGCGCTCGCCCTCGGCGTCCGTGTAGGTCAACCGGAAGCGGGGCTGGAAGATGTCCGTGTCCGCGTCGATCCGGAAGGTGAACCGCCGCAATGCCGAGGCCTCGGGCCCCAGGTCGCTCAGGGCGAAGGGCCCCTCCACGCTCTCGGGGTCGGCCGCCAGCGTGACGTGACTGACGGGCAGGCTGCCCAGGTTCCGCACGGTGATCTCGTAGGAGAGGATGCCCTCGACGCCGTCGTACTCCAGGAATCGGGGGACCGCCTCCACGCCGGCATCGGGATCCCCCGCCCGCGCGGGCGGCGAGACGCCCGCGAGCAGGAACGCCGCCAGGGAAAACGCCACGAGCGCCGCGTGGGGTCGCTTGGCTGACATGCCGCACCTCCTGATTCTCCCGTGAGGATAACCCCCGCCGCGGAGGCGGGCAAGAACGCGTCCAGGCGGTTTGGTGGTTTACAGGCGCCGGCGGCCCGGCGAAAATGGATCCAGGAGGTGGCGTGATGGACGATTGCCTGTTCTGCAAGATCGTGCGCGGCGAAATGCCCGCCCATCGCATCTGGGAGGATGAGCGGACCCTGGCCTTCCTGGACATCTACCCGGGAACGGCGGGGCACGCCCTGGTCGTTCCCAAGGCCCATGCCCGGGACCTGTTCGACCTGCCCGCGGACGATCGCGACGCCGTCTTCGCCACAGCCCGGCGCGTGGCCGCCGGGCTGGTGGCCGAGACGGGGGCCGAGGGGATCAATCTCCACCAGGCCAACGGCAAGGCGGCCGGGCAGGTCATCTTCCACTTCCACCTGCACCTGCTGCCGCGGCGGGAGGGGGACGGCCTGCGCTGCCCCTGGATCCCGTCGGAGGGCGATGCCGGCGCCCTGGCGGACCTCGCCGGGCGCCTGCGGGACCGCCTCGCCGCCCCCGATTGACCCCACGGCGCGCGGATGCTATACTGGCCGAGTCCTGAAGACAGGTTCACACCTGATTGTCTTCCGAGATTTCGCATCTGGACAACCGCAAGGCCCCGGGACCGTTTCGGTTCCGGGGTTTTCGCGTTTCCGCGCCTTTCCCAGCAGCGCGACGCGGGCGCGGCCAATCTCCCGATTCACTTGACAGGCGCACCATATCGTGGTTTAAAGAGATCTGCCCCCAAGATCTTGGGGGTGGGGGCCTGGGCATCTAACTGCTGGATTCCCAACAGTTTTGCGAGCTGTCATGGAACCCGCGAGACATGGCAACCCTCACGGGCGGGGCCTCGGCGTCCCGGTGGCCTCGCCGCCGACGGCGCTGCCGCGCGAGGCGAATTGATATGTCAGGTACAAGATCTGACGACGGACATCAGGACGAAAGCACCTATTTGCAGGAGAGCGACATGGAGCCCACCAGCAGCAGCACTGTTCCCACGACACAGGGTTCCGCCGGGGTCGGCGAGCCTTCCGCCGCGGCCGGTGACGCCTCCGCCTCGGCGGCGCGCGGGCGCCTTCGCATCGCCCGCGCCTTCTCCCGGGCGGGCGCGCATCCCTTCGACGAGGTGCGCTGGGAGCGGCGCTCGGCCCGCATCACCGACGAGGAGGGCCGCGTCGTCTTCGAGCAGGACGACGTCGAGGTGCCGGCGGTCTGGTCCATGCTGGCCACCAACGTCGTCAGCTCCAAGTATTTCTACGGCGAGCTGGGCAAACCCGAGCGCGAGTACTCCGTGCGCCAGCTGGTGCACCGCGTGGCGCGCACCCTCGCCGACTGGGGCCGCGAGGACGGCTACTTCGCGAGCGACGAGGATGCCGAGACCTTCTACCACGAGATGGTCCACCTGACCCTCAACCAGTACGGCGCCTTCAACAGCCCCGTCTGGTTCAACCTCGGCCTCTACCACGTCGGCGGCATCGCGGGCAGCGCCGGCGGCTTCCGCTACGATCCCGAGGCCGGCACCGTGCAGCGCGTCGCGTCCAACTACGAGCATCCCCAGTGCTCGGCCTGCTTCATCCAGGCCGTCGAGGACAACATGGAGGACATCATGCGCCTCGCCACCAGCGAGGCCATGCTCTTCAAGTTCGGCTCGGGCACGGGCACCGACCTGTCGACCTTGCGCAGCTCGCAGGAAGTGCTGGCGGGCGGCGGCAAGCCCAGCGGCCCCCTGTCCTTCATGCGGGTCTACGACCAGATCGCGGCCGTCGTGAAGTCGGGCGGTAAGACGCGCCGCGCGGCCAAGATGCAGAGCCTCAAGATCACGCACCCCGACGTGAAGGAGTTCATCAACGCCAAGCGCAACGAGGAGGAGAAGGCCTGGGCCCTCATCGAGGCCGGCTACGACGGCTCCTACAACGGCGACGCCTACGGCTCGGTGATGTTCCAGAACTCCAACCTCTCCGTGCGCTGCACGGACGGTTTCTTCCGGGCGGTGGACAAGGACGGCTACCAGGAGACCTACGCCATCACCACCGGCGAGGTCATCGGCCGCCACCGCGCCCGCGAGCTGCTGCGCCTCATCGCCGAGGGCACCCACATCTGCGGCGATCCCGGCGTGCAGTACGACGACACCGTCAACCGCTGGCACACCTGCCCCAACTCGGGCCGCATCAACGCGAGCAATCCCTGCAGCGAGTACATGTTCATCGACCACTCGGCCTGCAACCTGGCCAGCCTGAACCTGATGAAGTTCCGCCGGCCGGGCGGCGACTTCGACGTGGCGCGCTTCCGCCAGGCCGTGCGCCTCTTCATCATCGCCCAGGAGATCATCGTCGACCGGGCCAGCTATCCCGTGGAGGCCATCGCCGTCAACAGCCACCGCTTCCGGCCCCTGGGCCTGGGCTACGCCAACCTCGGCAGCCTGCTCATGGCCGAGGGCATGCCCTACGACAGCGACGCGGGCCGGGCCTACGCGGCGGCGCTCACCGCCATCATGGGCGGCGAGGCCTACGCCACCAGCGCCGAGATCGCCGCCGTCAAGGGGACCTTCGCCGAGTACGCCCGCAACCGCGAGCCCATGCTGGGCGTGATCGCCCGCCATCGCGAGGCCGTCGACGCCATCGACTTCTCGACCCTGCCGGCCGAACTGCGCGAGGCGGCCGCCGCGGCCTGGGACCGCGCCCTCGCCTCGGGGCGCGAGCACGGCTACCGCAACGCCCAGGCGACGCTGCTGGCGCCCACCGGCACCATCGGCTTCATGATGGACTGCGACACCACCGGCGTGGAGCCGGACATCGCGCTGGTGAAGTACAAGCTCCTGGCCGGGGGCGGCCAGCTGAAGATCGTCAACCGGACGGTGCCCGAGGCCCTGCAGGTGCTCGGCTACACGCCCAGCCAGACGGAGGCCATCGTCGACCACATCGACGCCGAGGACACCATCGAGGGCGCGCCCTACCTGAAGGACGAGCACCTGCCGGTCTTCGACTGCGCCTTCAAGCCGGCGCGGGGCGAGCGCTTCATCCCCTACATGGCCCACCTGCGGATGATGGGGGCCGTGCAGCCCTTCCTCAGCGGCGCGATCTCCAAGACCGTCAACGTGCCCCACGAGACGACGGTGGAGGAGCTGATGCAGCTCTACATGGAGGGCTGGCGGATGGGGCTGAAGGCCGTGGCCGTCTACCGCGACGGCAGCAAGCGCAGCCAGCCGGTCAGCACCAGGGACCTCAAGCCGGAGGCCGAGCCCGCCGCGGAGGCCGCGGTCCGCGCGCCGCAGCGCCGGAAGATGCCCAACACGCGCAAGAGTCTGACGCACAAGTTCGACATCCAGGGCCACGAGGGCTACATCACGGTGGGCCTCTACGAGGACGGCGCGCCCGGCGAGTTCTTCATCACCATGGCCAAGGAGGGCTCGACCATCGGCGGCCTGATGGACGCCTTCGGCACGGCCCTGTCCATGGGCCTGCAATACGGCGTGCCCCTGAAGGTCCTCGTGGACAAGTTCGTGCACAGCCGCTTCGAGCCCAGCGGATTCACGCAGAACCCCGAGATCCCCCTGGCCAAGAGCATCGTGGACTACATCTTCCGCTGGATCGGGATGAACTTCGTCGCGGGGTTCGGCGAGGCCGTGTCCCCGCGCCCGCCCCAGGACCTCGAGGCGGAGCCCCTGGGCCCGCCGCCCGCCGGCCCCGGCGCCGCCCCGGCGCCGGACGCCGAGGCCCCCGCGCCGGCGGCGGGCGAGAACGCGCCCGCGGGGGACGCGGCGCCGGACGCCGCCGCCGCGGGCAAGCGCGGCGCCCGCGCCGACGGCTTCGACTCGCAGTTCGCGCACTTCCAGGACGACGCGCCCACCTGCGACGTCTGCGGCGCCATCACCGTGCGCAACGGCAACTGCTACCGTTGCCACAACTGCGGCAACTCCATGGGCTGCTCCTAGCGGAGCGGCCCGTGGCGCGCCGCCCGGCCGCGGCCTAGTCGCGGGCGGGCTCGGGCAGGCGCTGAACGAGGGTCAGGCGCTGGTCCTCCACGGTCACGATGGCGAACTCCACGTCGATCTGCTCCTGGTCGCGGTACCCCAGGTCATCGGGGGAGTCGGCCATCCAGCCCAGCGTGTAGATGATGCGCTCGTGGTCCGTGCTCGCCATGCGGGCCCGGTGCAGGATCCCCGCCTGCCCCGGCTCGCGCACCGGGCGGAAGAGCAGCAGCAGCGAATCGACGGGCATGTCCGCGTGGAGCAGGGCCAGGGACTCCTGGAACTGCCGCCGCACGCGCGGCGTCGGCATGCCGGTGTCGCCGCCGGAGATCCCGGCGCAGCCTTCCAGGCCGAGAAGGAGGACGAGGAGAGCGCCGCCCATGAGGCTTCGTGTGCTCGTGACGATCGCTCCTGGCTACCCTTGAAGTGGGTTGACGGCTCGGTTACATTGGCCCGCGGCGAGAACGCGCGGGCGTTGGGAGTATAGCGGGAGGTCTCACCTGTGGCCAAGCGGTTAGGCATTCTCACCGGCGGCGGCGATGTCCCGGGGCTGAACAGCTGCATCCGGGCGGTGGTCGAGCGGTCCCTGGACGACGGCTACGAGGTGATCGGCATCCGGCGCGGCTGGGGGGGGCTGCTCTACCTGCGGCCCGACGACGACGCCTCGCGGCATCTCTACATCACGACCCTCGAGCGCCAGGCCGTGCGCACCGTCAGCCGTCACGGCGGCACCTTCCTGCACACCAGCCGCGTGAATCCCTCCTCTTCGCGGCGGCGCGAGCTGCCCGAGCACCTGCGCGAGCTGTTCCCCGAGGACGGCGAGCCGATCGTCGACGCCACCCACATCGTCCTGGAGAACATCGAGAAGCTGGGCCTGGACGTCCTGGTCACCATCGGCGGCGACGACACCCTCAGCTTCTCGGAGCGGCTGGACCGCGAGGGCGTCAAGGTGGTGGCCGTGCCCAAGACCATGGACAACGACGTCTTCGGCACGGACTACTGCATCGGCTTCTCCACGGCCGTCACGCGCAGCGTCAACATGATCAACGACCTGCGCACGGTGGCCGGCAGCCACGAGCGCATCATGATCGTCGAGCTGTTCGGGCGGAACAGCGGCGAGACGGCCCTCATCACGAGCTGGCTGGCGGACGTGGACCGCACGGTCATCAGCGAGGTGCCCTTCGATCCCATCCGGCTGGCCGACATGCTGGCGCGGGACAAGTACAGCAACCCGAGCCGCTACTCGGTCCTCACCATCAGCGAGGGGGCCCACCTCAAGGGCGGCGACATCGTGGAGAGCGGCGAGCCCGACGCCTACGGGCACCGCAAGCTGGGCGGCATCGGCCAGCACACGGCCGCGCTGATCAAGGAGCGCACGCGCGAGCACATCATCTACCAGCAGCTCAGCTACCTGATGCGCAGCGGCTCCCCCGACAGCCTCGACCGCATGGTGGCCCGCAACTTCGGCAACCTGGCCGTGGACCTGATGCGCCAGGGCCAGACCGGCCGCATGGTCTGCCTGCGCGAGGGACGCTACGACTCCGTGCCCCTGCGCTACACGGTCACGGGCACCAAGCGCGTGGACGTGGAGAACTTCTACGACGTGGACAACTACCGCGCCAAGACCGCCCTGGTCCAGGGAATGCCCATGTTCCTCTATTGAAGCACGTTGCGGCGGAACGCGTGGCGGTGGCGCCGGGGGCGCCGCTGGGCGGATTCCCCCTCAAGAAGGGCGCGGGGGCGGCCGATAGGAAGACCATCGGGGCCGAGGCCCCGTGAATAGTCGCTGACATTCCCCGCTAGCGACCTTCCTGGGGGCCCGGAGCGATCCGGGCCTCCGTTTTTGGAGGAGGCGGCATGGAGCGGCCCCTGGGCATCGGCATCGTGGGCACCGGCATCCACGGCGCCCGCTACGCGCGGCACGTCCGGGAGGACCTGCCCGGCCTGGCCCTGGCCGCCATCAGCCGGCGGTCGGAGGCCGGCGCCGAGCAGGCCCGTGCCTGGGGCTGCCGCTGGCATCCCGACTGGCGGGACCTGGTGGCGGACGACGGCGTGGCGGCCGTCGTCGCCGCGGCCACGCCCGACCTCAACCCGGCCATCGCCGCCGCCTGTGCGGCGGCGGGCAAGCCGCTGCTGGTGGAGAAGCCCCTGGCCGTGGACCCCACGGCCGGGGAGGCCATGCTGGCATCCTTCGCGGGCGGGCCGGCCAGCCTCACCGTCGCCCAGACCCTGCGCTACAACCGCGTCGTCCTGGCCCTGCGCGAGGCCCTGCCCCGGGCCGGCCGCCTGCACGCCTTCGCGGCCAACCAGCGCCTGGAGCGCTCCAGCCATCCCTGGCTCGAGGATCCCGACGTGGCCGGCGGCGGTGTCATCCTGCACACGGCCGTGCACCTGTTCGACGCCCTGCGCTTCATCACGGGCCGCGAGGTGGTGCGCGTGCGGGCCTGGACGGACCGGCGCCACAATCCCCGCCTCGAGGACCTCTTCGCGGGCCTGGTGGAGCTGTCCGGCGGCGTCGTCGGCACCGTGGACGCCACCAAGGTGAGCCCGGCCCGCCAGGGGCGCTACGAGTTCGCCGGCGACGCCGGCCAGCTCGAGGGCGATCACATCCACGGCACCCTGGCCTTCATCGACGGCGCCGCGCGGCAGGCGCTGCCCGTTGCGGCGCCAGTGCCGACCATCCTGCCCCTGCTCGCCGACTGGGAGCGCCACCTGCGCGGGCGCGGCCCCAATCCCATCCCCGCGGAGGAGGGCCTGGCGGCCCTGCGCGTCTGCGACGCCTGCGTCCGCTCGGCCCGCGAGGGCCGCGAGGTCGCCCCGTGACCGCCGGCGGCTGGCGCTGGCTCTGGCGGGGGGACCTGCCGGCCGGCGCCGTCGCCGTGGACTTCGACCCCGCGCCGCCCGCCGTGCCGGAGGCCCTGGCGGCCGAGGCCGACGCCCTCTGGCGCGGGCGCCGGGCGGGGCCGGACGCGCCGCTGCTCTTCGACGGGGAGCTGGCCCAGCTCCGCGGCTGGCGGGCGGTGGCCGGCGCGCTCCACCTCGACCTGGGCCGCACGCGCTACCGCTTCTGGCTGGCCTGCGCCGGCCGGCGGGACGAGATCGAGGCCCGCTTCGGCCCCGGCGCCGCCAGCCGTCCCCTGGCCTTCTGCGCGGCGGTGGCCACGGCCGACGGCCGCCTGGCCGTCCTGGAGCGCAGCGCGCGCGTGGCCGAGGGGGCCGGCCTCCTGCACGTGCCGGGCGGCCACCTGGAGCCCGACCGCCACCGGAGCGCGGGCCGCCTGGATCCGCGGGCGGGCATGCTGGCCGAATTGCACGAGGAACTGTCCCTGGCGCCGGCGGACCTGGACGCCGGGCGCCTGCTGGGGCTGGGGGAGTCGGGGATGGGCAAGCCGGAGCTGCTCTTCGCCTTCCGCTGCCGGCTGGACGGCGAGGCGCTGCGCGCCCGCGCCGCCCACGCCCGCGACGCCTTCGAGCACGCGGCCCTGCGCCTGGCGCCCGGGAGCGGCCCGGCCCTGGCGGACTGGGCCGCCGCCAGCGCGTCGCGCCTGGCCGAGCCCAGCCGCGCCCTCGTCGAGCGCCTGCTGGCGGCGGGCGCCTAGCCCGCCGCGCCGCCCTTGCGGGCCGGAAGGCGCCGGCCGGCGACTCGGGTCCTAGCCGACGGCGACGGCGAGCGCCTTGGTGGCGATCTCGTAGGTGTTGGGCGAGAGGCCCGAGGCCTCGGCGATGCGCTGGATCTGCACCTGCATCAGCTCGCGCCGCCCGGCGTCGAACTTCCGCCAGCGATTGAAGGCCCCCGCCAGGCGCGCGGCCACCTGGGGGTTGAGGGCGTCCAGGCGCAGCACCTGGTCGGCCACGAAGGCGTAGGCCTCCCCGTCGGCCGCGTGGAAGCGGAGCTGGTTGCCGTGGGCGAAGGCGCTCAGCAGGGCCCGCACCTTGTTGGGATTCTTGATGTCGAAGGCCTCGTGCTCCAGCAGGCCGCGCACGGCGTCCAGCGTGTCCGGCAGCGACGAAAGCGCCTGGAGCGTGAACCACTTGTCCAGGACCAGGGCGTCGTCCTGCCAGGTCTCGTAGAAGCGGGCCAGGGCCGCCTCGCGCTCGGGGCAGTCGGTCTCGGCGAGGATGCCCAGGGCCGCCAGGCTGTCGGTCATGTTGTTGGCGCCGTCGAACTGGGCCGTTGCCAGGGCCCGCAGCTCGGCGTCGTCGAGGGTGTTCAGGTAGGCCAGGCTGAGGTTGGCCAGGCGGCGGCGGCCCATGGACAGGGGATCGATGGTGTACTCGCCGCGGGTGCGGTTGCTCTCGTAGGTGGCCAGGAAGAGATCGCGCAGCTCGGCGCCCAGGGCGCGGCGCAGGAAGCGGCGCGCGGCATGGATGGCCTCGGGATCCACCTCGTCCATCTGCTCGGCGAGGGTCTTCTCGTCGGGCAGGGTCAGGGCCTCGGCGGCCAGGGCCGGATCGAGGTCGCCGTCCTCGAGGACGCCGCGGAAGGCCTCCGCCAGGGCCGGCGACAGGGCCAGCGGCCGGCCGGCCTGGTGGTCGGCCACCAGGCAGAGCAGCAGATCGGTGGCGAGCTGCTGGCCGGCCTCCCAGCGGTTGAAGCTGTCGGCGTCGTGGGCCATGAGGAAGGCGAGGTCCCGGTGGTCCAGGTCCGTCTTGAGGATCACCGGCGCCGAGAAGCCGCGCAGCAGCGAGGGCACGGGCGCGGCCGGCACGTTGACGAAGCGGAACATCTGCTGGGACTCGGTGAGGTCCAGGACCCGGTGGGTGCCGCAGGGATTGGCCTCGCCCTCGAGCTGCAGGGGCAGCTCCTGCCCGTCGGGATCCAGGAGGCCCATGGCCACGGGGATGTGCATGGGCTGCTTGCCCGTCTGGCCCGGCGTGTCGGGGATCCGCTGGCGCAGGGTGAGCGTGAAGGTGGCGTCGCGCGGGTCGTGGCGGGATTCCACCGACACCACCGGCGTCCCCGCCTGGTCGTACCAGCGGCGGAACTGGCCGAGGTCGACGCCCGTGGCGTCCTCCATGGCCTGGACGAAGTCGTCGGTGGCGACGGCATGGCCGTCGTGGCGCTCGAAGTAGAGGTCCATGCCCTTGCGGAAGCCCGCCGGCCCCAGCAGGGTGTGGATCATGCGGATGACCTCGGCGCCCTTCTCGTACACGGTGGTCGTGTAGAAGTTGTTCATCTCGATGTAGGAGGGCGGCCGCACGGGATGGGCCATGGGGCCGGCGTCCTCGGGGAACTGGCTCAGGCGCAGGGTGCGCACGTCCTGGATGCGCTGGACGGCGGGCGAGTTCATGTCGGCCGAGAAGCACTGGTCGCGGAAGACCGTGAGGCCCTCCTTGAGGCTGAGCTGGAACCAGGAGTTCAGCGTCACCCGGTTGCCCGTCCAGTTGTGGAAGTACTCGTGGGCGATGACGCCCTCGATGTTGACGTAGTCGGCGTCGGTGGCCGTCTCCGGCCGGCCGAGGACGTACTTGGAGTTGAAGATGTTCAGGCTCTTGTTCTCCATGGCGCCCATGTTGAAGTCGTCCACGGCCACGACGTTGAAGACGTCCAGGTCGTACTCCCGCCCGTAGGTCTCCTCGTCCCACTTCATGGCCTTCTTGAGGGAGCGCATGGCGTGGTCCGTCTTGCCGCGGTCCCGCTCGCGCACCCAGATGCGCAGGTCCACGTCGCGCCCGCTCCGGGTGACGAAGCTGTCCTCGTGGGCCACCAGCGTGCCGGCCACCAGCGCGAAGAGGTAGCTGGGCTTGGGGAAGGGATCCTCCCAGCGCGCGAAGTGGCGGCCGCCGGGTTCGTCGCCGCCGTCGATGAGGTTCCCGTTGGACAGCAGCACCGGGTAGCGCTCCTGATCGGCGACGATGGTCGTCGTGTAGCGGGCCATGACGTCGGGGCGGTCCAGGAAGTAGGTGATCTTGCGGAAGCCCTCGGCCTCGCACTGGGTGCAGAAGTTGCCGCCGGAGGTGTAGAGCCCCTCGAGGCTGGTGTTCGCCTGGGGCCGGATGCGCGTCTCGATCTCCAGCGCGAAGCGCGCCGGCAGGCCGCGCAGGGTGAGATGCTCCTCGTCGCGCTCGTAGTCCTCCGGGCCGAGGTCGCGCCCGTCCAGGCGGGCCGCGCGCAGCTCCAGGTCGCGGCCGTTCAGGACCAGGGGCGCGTCGGCGTCGGCGTCCATGCGTCGGCTAAGGATCAGGCGGGACGTCACGTCCGTGTGTTCCTCTCCGAGGTCGAAGCGCAGGTCCGCGGTCTCGATGAGGTAGTCGGAGGGGCGGTAGTCCTTGAGATACTTCGGCTGGGGTTTGGCGTCGATCATGGGCACCTCGCTGGCGTCGATCGGGTGGTGGCCCCGGTGCCCGCCGCGTCGCGCGTGCGCGGCGGAGCGCCGGCCGATGAGTCCTTGCGGGATTCCGGGAGTAACGTCATCCTGCCCGGAAGATGACATAGTAGCTCGGCCGCCCGCCGCAGACAAGAGCGTCACCCCGGAGAGACCATGCCGCCCAACGTCTTCGTGGATTTCGACGGTACGATCACCGAAATTGACACATTGGTGTTCCTCCTCGATCGCTACTGTGGCGATTCCTGGCGTCAGATCGAGGATCGGGTGGAGGCCGGGACCCTGAGCGAGGAGCGGGGACTGCGGGACGAGATCGCCCTCCTCAGCGTTCCCTGGGCCGAGGCCGTGGCCAGCGTCCTGGCCGAGGTCGGCGTGGATCCGGGCTTCGCGGCCTTCACCGCCTGGTGCCGGGACCGGGGCTGGCCCCTCGAGATCCTCTCGGGCGGCCTCGCGCCGCTGATCCGCGCCGTCCTGGCCCGCGAGGGGCTGGACCGCCTGGCGCTGCGCGCCAACGACCTGGCCTTCGACGAGGACGGCCGCTGGCGCGTGGTGCCGGCCGCGTCCCCGCGCCTGCGGGGCCTGTGCAACCACTGCAAGAGCCACTGGGTCCAGGCCGCGCGCGACGGCGGCGCGCGGGTCGTCTACATCGGTGACGGCACCACGGACCGCTGCCCGGCCGAGCGGGCCGATCTCGTCTTCGCCAAGGGGGCGCTGGCGGGATGGTGCGCCTCGCGGGGGTTGC
>Ga0272443_10002601_pt1 | contig 22739 bp, 26 predicted proteins | sample SSMAcet12_FD_193581 | JGI IMG/M metagenome (GOLD analysis project Ga0272443, IMG submission 193581) | Marine sediment archaeal communities from Little Sippewissett salt marsh, Falmouth, MA, United States - SSM-Acet-12 | ecosystem: Environmental > Aquatic > Marine > Wetlands > Sediment ...
CGCCAGTAACAGAATATAAATACAGGTAAATAACACCCAAGTCCGGTTCATATTGAAACCGGCAAAACGAACATTTTAGATCGTTTTTCCAGCCAATATCCAATATGCAAGCAAAAGTGCACGATATCAAATTACCGACCAAGTCCGAGATAGATAAATATTGAACAAAAATACAAAAGGTTAGCTTCGAACCAGATAAAATATTGAACCAGAAAATGCGAGCATTCCGGCACATCTTTCCCCATTTGGAAAGATCAGATCAAAGAACTCAGACAATATCTTATTTAACAAATCTATTTTATACCCAATACAAAAACACGAAAAAATCTTAAAGCCATTCCAATTGTCGGTTGTTCAGTGCGGGCCGAATGCAACTAAAGTGTTGATATTCAAAATTTGGACGGCCCAGTTGTGTGATTCGGTTCTCATTGACCTAGTAGTACAAGTTAACTTCTGTTCGGGGCCATTGAAGTTGGAGATGTCATTTTGGAACAAGGATCGCCTGCTACGTAACGCCATGGCTTTCTTATGTCAATGAAATAATTGAAAAAGACATTATAACAAAATGTTAGAAGGGAAAAGAGGGCTGTATTGACGGGCCGATGCCAATCAGTCTAAAGATGGGACATAGAGGGAGATTTGTATTAAAAGTGGTGCGCGTCAAGGGATGCCTTATTGTTCATTTCTTGATTTTTTAAACCCTTTTATCGCCTGGCCGATTTGATACGGCCCGAAGTAAAAAACGCCAATGGCCAACACCAAGCCGGAAAGGCTGCCGGCGCATTCGATCAGAAACTTGGACCATTCGGCATTGAACGGATAGACGCCGGCGGCCGTCAATAAAAGGATCAAGAACGCGGATAGAATCATCACGGCCAGGATCCGGCGGGTAACGCTCCGGGCGGAGGACTCCGATGCCGTGCTTTTGATAAAGTCGATAATGGCCGCCATGGCGGCAGCCGAAGCATCGCTTTTCTCCTCATCAGTAAAAAACAATTTGTCCAGTCCGGAGACCACGCCGCCCACAACCTTGTCGGCCATATCGGGGATCTTGTCGGCGGCCTTGCTGCCCGATGTCAAAAAGGTAAACCAGCCCATAACCAATCACCCCCACATCGAATTAAAGATCGACAATTTGAATTGATCCGTTCCGGCCATGATCCACATGAACTGGTCGAACGTCTTGCCGCTGTTGAGCACGGCCCGTTCACCTTTGAGCTTGTCCCAATACTGGCCCAGGATGATACACCCTTCGGTATGGGCCACCACGTTTCCCTGATGAAACAGGATCGAAGACCGGCCGGGAACGTTGCTGACCTCGAAGGTTTCTCCGAACGTGGGCGATTGTATGCGATCGCATATGTATTGAGACGCCGGTATGCAGCTGATATTGGCCTTGTTGCCAAAGTCCGGAGGCTCCAGGGTTGCGCAGAAAACCTTTCCGCTGACCAGCAGTGCCCCGAAGGTTCCCCTGCCGAACTCCGTTTCGAGTCTGATAAGATCGACGTTAATCATTCGTCCACTCCAGTTTCGACGTTGAACGCCTTCATGGTAAATTTAAATCCAATCCAAAGCAGCGTGATCAGGCCGCCGGCAGCCATCACCGCAATCGAGCAGGCCACCGCACCGCCGATCTTTTCGCCGCGGCTTTTGATTCTGATCCACGCTTTGATCGCTTCGCTGGCGTCCTCAATGCCCTTGTTCAGGTTTCCGTTGCCGATGTCCCTGAAGCGTCCGATCAGATGGCCCATTTCCGACTGGGAAGATTCCGACAATCCGCACACGCAGCCGCCTTGCATTGCGCCCCTTACGATCTTTGCGATCTCTTTTTTGTCCTCTTCAGTCAGTGCCATTTAAAAACTCTGAGTTTGAAGTGTTTCCGTCATGGGATCGAAAACGCTCTTTTTTGTTAAGACCATGTGGCGATGGCCACCCGTTGCCAGGTGTCTGTGGCAATGCAGATATAGAGATAACCGGACTCGTACGCCATTTGCCCGGGCGTGCCGGCGGCCGATGCCGATGCGGGCGGATCTACCCATTGGGGCCTGGTGATTAGCTCCCAGGCTGAAGCGCTGCGGACCGCGTCGGCGTTTTCATCTTCCACCCAGGCACGCCAGCCCCTGGCCGGCGGGTAAAATTCCCAGGCACCGGCCGCGCGCACGGCGACCTGGCCATCGTGGCCGGACCAGTCGCCGGTGGCGCCGGCGGGCACGATATAGCGATCGCCGTTGGAGGGACTGCCAGGCAAATCGGTGTCCATGCTGATGACCGACAGGTGCACCACGGCGCCGAGCTTTTTTAAGTTGGCGTCCATGCCGGTGTTCCAGCCGGATTCGCGCGGATCCCAGCCGTAGTAAAGATTCAGATTCGGGTCATTAGAAGCAGCCATGGTTTATTCTCCGTAGTATTCTCCATAAAACATGCCGTAGCCCTGGCATTCTGCAATCGTGTGATCATGGGCCTGCCAGGAGTTCCAGCCGTCGCGCTGGGCATCGAGCACGATGCGAAGCGATTCGTTGGCCCGGCCCAGGGCGCCGCTGTCTGCGATCTCCTGGGCGATGGTATAAGCCTGGCTAGTGCCGGTGATCCCCGAGTACGTGCGCAGCAGCGAGCCGGTCTCGCCATAGATGCGCAGCCGGTAGGTGGTGCCCGCTTCAGGGCCGATGTTGCCCTCGTCCTGCTCGACGATGTAGGCGGTTTGCTGAAGCCGATCGCGATGGGCCCATGTAACGGTCAATGCCCCGGCGATCTCGTCCGGGTAGATGTCGGCATTGATTTGAACGTTGCCGGGAGGGTAGGGGCGGATAGCGCGGGCGTCATAGTCCATGGTGTTGGTGGGGGCGCCTGCGATGTCCAGCTCGCCCTTGCCGGTGATCGGGCACGCCCGGGCGCTGGCGGTTTCTCCCTGGTCCAGGATCCTTGCATCGGTGCCATGGCGCCCCTGGGCAAACCACACCCGTGTCGACTCGGCGTGATCGTCGGGCACCGTATCAAGCACGCCCCGGGCCACGGTGCAAGATCCGGATATGGGATTGACCGTCAACACCTTGACCAGCTCGTCACCGACATAGGCGTAGATGCCCTCTTTGACCAGGTCCAGGCCCGACAGATCCTCCATTTGAAGCAACGTGTCATTTTTGCCGATGGCAACGGCCAACAGCCCCGACGGCGCAAAGGCGAACGTGCCGCGATCCAAATAGGTCGGCGTCAGCGACCGGCCGTAAGGCTGCAGCGTCCAGAGCCGGTAGGAAAACGCGTCGTCGGTGGGCTTGACGTATAACGTGCCGAGCACGCCCGAGTTGTCTTCGAAGCCGTCCCAGAAAGTAGAATTTTCGCCGTAGATGCGTACCAGGGAGTAATAGGGCAGCTCGACCAGGCGCCGGTAAGGGCAGGGCGCCGGCAGGTTGACCGGGTCGGCCCATCCGCTGTCCGGCACCTCGGCATAGATCGCCTCGGCACTGGCGTAGATGTCCTGGGCGGCAGCAATACGCACCCGCCCTTCGGTGAGCGTGCCCCAATCGATGGTGACCACGCGCATGATCTCTTCGACCACACCGTACTTGGGCCAGGTGAACTTAAACGGCGACCCTTCGCGCAGCCCTTCGATATCTCCCACTGGCAAGGCGGTAAACACCAGGGAAGACAGATCGCTCGATGCGCTTTTGAGCTCCCTGGCCACCACTTTGCCGGCCACGGCCGATCGCGATATGCCCTGGAAGTTGACCGTTTTGTGGATGGTCTGCCCCAGGCGCTGGATCATGGCCGTGTTGTGCACGGTGACCGAATCGTCAACATCACTGGTAGAAGTATGGCGCCGATATTTGAGCACCACCGTGTTGACCATTTCGGCCTGGGTGCGGCGCTGATAGCTCTCAACGGAGATGATATTGGACGTATCGGCCACGGGCAGGATCTCTTCATCGTAGTCGTCGCGCAGCAGGTGAAGCTCCCACTTGCCCGTGGTGCGCTCGACGTAAAGCACCGCATCGATGTGGCGCTTGATCTCGCCGATGAAGTCTTCGATGGAGATGGCCCGGTCCCAGATCATCGAAAGACCAAATCCTTCGTTGTATAGGGTTTCGGCCGCTGCGCTAAAAGAGGCGTCGTCCACGTCGCCGGGCAGATATCCCATGCCCCATTGGGTGTTGGTGATGCAGCCGTAGATCATATAGGCCGGGTTGGCATCTCCCTGGACACTTGCGTATGCCCCACCCAGCCAGCCCGGTGCAATGCGGCTGGTATTTCTGATCCGAAAGGCCCACGGCTTCAGGTAGTGGCTGTCGCCCAGGTAGCATTGGCGCAGCACAAAGCCCACCACCCCGCGAAAGGCAGGGATCATGGCGCCGAATCGCGCCAGCAGATAACTGTTTTGTCCCTGGTCGTCGTTGCCGAACTCGATGTCGATATCTCCGGAAACACCGCCCTCTTTGGTCTTGCCGCCGTAAAGATCGGGCAGATCAATGTCGATTTGTTCGGAGGTAGAAAGATTGCCGTTCCACACCTCGTAGTCATCGGTCTTCATCCCCATAACGGCATCGACCGGCCCGTGGCATGCGATCATGTGCACGCCCAGAAAGTACCGGTACCCGGTGGTATACTCTACGCAATCGCTCTTACCGCCCATGCTTCACCGCCGCCACCAACCGTTGGCACATGGCATCATCGATGCGCTCGAGCGTGTCGATCGCGATGCCGTTTTTGACAAAATCGTTCCAGTCTATCTCGTGGCGCTTTGCCCAGCGCCGGGCACCGGCATGGCAATAGCCCATGTGCCTTAAATCGCGCACCCGCACCACCGCTGAGACTTTTGTCGACGTTAGGTGCATGACTCCTCCCGTTTTTCTTCCACCCGCAGGTGGCCGTACCAGACCACATTGGGAGCATCGACCCAGCGCGTTCCCATCACCACTGGAATCTCCCGACCCGAAGTGGCCGTCGGGACACGAAACTCATCGATGCCGTAAGGATTGGGTGCTTCAGGCGTCGGAGGATCAGGCCTGGGGGTTAATGCATAACTGGCCAGGGCGATCACCAGCCATATGATCAGCTCGACCCACCACACGATGCCCTCATACAGCACGGGCCCATCGGGATCCGGCCGCTGGAAGAAAACCATGCCCACCAGGACAACAACTATGAAAGCGATCTCTTTGAAATATCTTCTAAGCATTTAAAGCGCCGCATTGGGTGACGAGCTGGGTGCCGTAATAAACGACTGCCCGCCGGCAAAAGGCGTGCGTCCCGGGATGTAGGGATACCCGCCGAAGTTTAAGACATTATCGAAGCGCGCATGGCACATCGTGATGCTGTGATCGCAGCCCGGGAACAAAGTGGCCGGCCCTGTTCCTAACACCGGCCGGTCGATGCCGATCGCAGAACCAGTGTGGCTGATGATCATCACATATTGACCGTCCATGGTCAGATAGCCGCCGGCAAAGTACCCATCCTCATAGCCTGAAGCTGCCGGCACGGTGAGTGCCAGGCCGTCGTTGGCCGATACGGTGGCCGACACTGCAAAATCTCCAGAACTCAGGTTGCACCCGGCCTGATACAAGCCGTGGCGGCATACGATCTGATACATGGCCCGCAATCCCGGCCGGCCCAGGGAAGTAAAGATCGATTCACACGCGATCGTGGCCAACGAATCCTTTAGCGCAACGCCCACGATGCGCCCCTTCCAGATCAAGTTTACTTCGGTGACCGGATAATCGGCCTCAAAGACCGCTGCCGATACGATGGACTCGGGCCGGCTCACCGTGAAAAGCCCCACCAGATCGTTGTCGCGTGGTGCGGTGATCTCAAGGTCCGCCTTGTGGATCGATCCCATGGAGCGAACCGGTCCGCGCTTTAACCCCGGCACGGCGGTATAGATGTCCGAGCCGTACTCCAGGTTGCGATCGGCGGAAGTAAAGCGCCAGTTCGAACCAGACGAATCGAAATTATAGAGCTCAACTTTCACTGTCCGGATCCAATCCCACCAGGCCCACGGCCGACTGGCAGCAGCCTGAGCGCGACCACTCGATCTCCACGCGATCGGCCGCCAGGCGACACAAGGGCATAAATGATATGCAAATAAAATCCGCATCCCCGCCGGCAAACCCGAGGGCCGCATCGATGGTGATCCACTCCGTATCTCCCACCTCCTGGGCGTTGACCACCTCACGCATATAGATCTGCCCGTCGGTACGGAAAAACGCCAGGTGGCCGAACTGCGGACTGTCAAAGCCCATCTGGGAGTAAAAGACCGGATGCACCACCAGCACCGTCTCTTCGGCCGAAAAACCTGCCGCCAGTTCCACATCGCGCTCAAAGGTCGGTACCCACACCGGGCGCAAGCGCCCTGATCGGCGGTGCAGCCACTGGCGATACGCCCAGGCCTCGGCCCGGTCATGCGGGTTAAAATGCGCCTCGTCGAAAGACAGGCGACCCCAATCGCCGCGAGGATCCACCAGCACCTTGCCGGTCTGGCCGTCGATCACCTCCGCCGGCCGAATCATGTGCCGGGCCGCTACCTGGCCGGGGGCACCGTACGGGGTGAGCAGCGTATCGAACCCTTTGTACTGAACCACCGATGCAGATGAGTCCACCGGGTCGTTGTCTTCCACGGCAAAACCCAGCTGGGCCTCGGTATAGGTGGCCGCCTCGTCGTACTTGGGCATACCGTCCATGCGCGCGATGCGCACCGGCATGACCGCTGCGCGCGGATAACTCGCCGCCACCGGCAGCGCCAGGGTCAGACCGTCGGGCTGCACGTCAAGGATGCCCGCAAGCTCGCAATCGTTCCAGTTCGCGCCCATGATCAGGCAGAAGCCGCCGGCCTTGTAGTCGGCATAGGCCGTATCGAACCCGATCCACTGATCGTCTTGCTGAACCTCACCGACAGCCACCGCTTCGGCCCACACGGGATATCCAAAGTAGCGCATCTGCCAGCCTGCAATTAACGCCCGCAATGATGCGCGAGCGTTGGCCCCGACCACCCGGTAATTACCCTGAAAACTCTGGCGCGGCGCGATACGCACTTGCTCGCGCGCTTCGCTGCCGTCGTATGCCTCATTTACGTCGGTGAGCCAGGCCAGAACCTCCTTGAGGCCCTCCATCGGGCGGAAAGCAAAGAGCATGCTGCGCGTGCCCGTGCATGCGATTGCGGGCGCCTGGTCGTCGTCGAAGTTGAAGGTGAAAACCGCATCGATATAGGCAGGCCCTGCCATCTCGGTTGAGATCGTGGCCACCAGGTCTTTCAACGGCTCGATGGTCTCGGGCAGCGTTCCGGCATCGATCGTCATGCCGCCCGTGTTGGTCAGATCGATCGAGATCAATGTGCGATCATCTGTCAAGTGGGCATTGCACACCAGCACGGTATCTTCCCGGCGCGACAGGAGAAAACTAAACTCCAATCTGCTCGGCACCAGGTGCACCCAGCCGAAGTACAAATCGCCCCAGGAGGCTGCGTGCACACCGCTTTTGACTGCGCCGATCTCGGCCACAGGCTGGGTGTCGGTTTTGGCGCCCGATCCGGCCACAGGTGCGCCAAACGGCGTTTGCGGCACATCAGCCACGGGCGTCCAGGTCGGAAAACCGATATAGTAGGCGATGATCTGTTCGGCTATGATGCTCATGCGCCCGTCACCCTGATAGCAATGGCGTAGGGGTAGTCAAAATCGGCGTTGTTGCATGGCAGCACCACGAAGTCTTCACTTCCGACAGTGATTGTCTGCCCGACTGAAAAGCCGTCCATGTGGGTAATGCGGGCCAGGCCGAAGTGCCCAATCGGTACCGGGTTGCCGGAGTAGACCACACCGATCTGGGCCGGCAGTAAGGGAGAAAGCCCTCCGATGTCCGCCGGCATGGAAGAAAGCAATCCGTGCATCGCGCCCCAGGTGATGGACGTATCCTGATATGGCGTGTACCCGTACCCGATAGCCGATATGGGCTGGGCGACATCGCCGACCGGATTGCCGCCGGGCACAGCCCAGGCATCATTGAAGCGCACCGTGGCGTTTGGATATGACGTGTCGGAAGAGCGCATGTGGGCAAAGATGCGGCGAAGCTCTTCGTAACCGAGGCCGCTCGAGCTGGATCCACCCATGCACGAACTGGTGCTCACGTAAAACCCGTTGGGCGAGGATCCGATGCTGCCGTAGGCATCGAGCAATCCGAAGGCGATCCAGCGATAGACACCCGTGGAGATCTCCATGGCCGCGATGAACTGATCGCCGTCGGCCACAAGATGATAGCTGATCACCGCGCCGGTCATATCCGCCACCGCACAAGCAAAGATGTCATCGGCATAATCGAAATAGGATGGATCATGGACCGGTGCGCCGGGCATGTTCTTCCACGCCTTTGCCCCGGTCGGCGAGGCAGTAAATCCCGTGGAAGGTGATACCGCGATGCCGCTCATGCGGTAGGTGGTCGAATACCAAGTATTTGCGGATATCGGGTCTGTGGCGATGCCCGAAAACATGTTGATATACAGGGCGCCCCTATTGAGGTGAAGGCGGTAGCCGTAGGTTTCCGAGACGTAACCGTTCTGGGTCCAGCCGTTTGCAACCAGAAAGGTGCGGATCTTGTCCAGCATGTCGTGGGCATCGGTGGCCGAACCGGTTTCGTAGTCCATTGGCCCCCCTTTAAGCCAGCTTCACGGCGCAGTAATCGCCGATCGTGTTGCGGTAGACATTTTGCACCACCAGGTAGTCGTCCGCGCCGATGGTGATGACGTTTTCGGCCGCATTGGAAAAACCGGAGACGTGAAAGATGCCGTCCAGCTCGCCAAAGACATACTTCGATGGTGAAGTAAAATTGACGATCACCGGCGTGAGCACATAGCCGCTGTCGACGGGGTTGGTGCGCATGCTTGAAAAGTGCGGCCCGCTGCGGGTGACATACGGCCAAATGGTTTTCCAGCGCGTGGCATTGGATAGCGAGCTGTTGTAGTAATTTTGCACTCCGTGCCAATCGCCGAACCAGAACCGGGCAGAAGATCGCGGGTTGGTCAAAATGGTGTTTTCCGTGCTCGATCCGTTGGCGCACACCGGCTGCATCACACCAAACGAGTGGGTGTCGTGAACGTGGCTCCAGCGCGATCCGGCCGAAGCCGTGGAGGTGCCGGCGATGAGCATGGGGTAGGGCATATTGACGGCCGGCAGATAAGGGTTGATCCAGCCCAGGTAGCCGAGCTGGTAAACCGTGGAGATCTTGGCCACCACGATCACCCGCCTGGCATTGACCACGAACCAGTAGGGAATCGAGCTGTTCCAAAGGTGCATGCGCGGAAGATTAGCGGCCAGGCTGTTGCCGATGTTGCCTGGCTGGGCGTTGAATTCCAAGCCGGAATCAAAGCCGGTCATGCCGTTTAACTGCCAGTTGAACCAGTCCTCTCCGTAATTTTCTTCACCCTTGATGCCGACGTAGATCTCATCGGTTGCCCCCAGGCCCTCGCCCACGGCGATAAACTCGCTGGCCCCGCTCCACCGGAGCGACGTCCAGCCGTTGGCCAGCATGAAGGTGCGCAGCAAATCTAGTAAGTTGAGGTAGTCTGTTGCAGTGCTGGTCTGGACGGCCATGCTACTGGTTCCTTCTGATGATGTTCATGATCACCTGTTCGCCCGATGGCGAGTTGGCCCACTCTTCCACAAGAGACGGGTCGACGGCATTGATGATGCGCACGTTGCCGCCGCCCTGGTTTTCGGCCATGGGCTGCACGTAGCCGCCCTGGCTACCGCCCATCATCAAGTACTGCTTGCCGCCGGTGTGCAGGATCTCGGGCACCCCGATTTCATACATCCCCCCAGGCGCAACGGGCCCGCCGCTGTCGCGCGTAGCCAGGTTGACCACCAGGTTGGCCAGCGATCCGATCCAGCCGCCGCCACCGTTGCCGCCGCTGTTGCCGGCGGACTGCCCGAGGGCCTGTTGGATCAGGATCTGGGCGATGGCTTCCGAGGCCATGCGCGCCAGGGATTGCCAGAACGAGCGCCAGTAATCCTCGAAGGTCTTCAACTCCCCGGTGATGGCATCGAAGAAAAAATCGCTCAGCGCGCTTTGCATCTGCTCGGCGGTGTGCTGGCTGATCTCGGTTAGTTCCCTGTTGCCCTGTTCGAACAGCTCGTTGCGGCGACGGATCATCTCTTCAATTTCCCGATAGGCCTGGTCCGCATCGCTGTCCGGGCCGGTGAGCAGAAGCCAATCGGTAAGGTCGCCCTCGTAGGGGGTTGATAGCTGCGGTGGGGAAGGCAGGCGCGGTTGCAGCAGTCCGGGCGTAGTTTGACCACCCGATGGCAGTGATGGCGCGGTTTTAGGGATAGAGGCTTCCGCGCTGGCAAAGTCGTCTGCAGAGTATCCCGGCACGGCGTCGATCATCGCCTGCTTGGCCAGAATATCGTCAACGAGGCGCTGGCGCTCAAGCAGGCCGAGGCGGGCAAACTTGGTCAAGTCGAGGTAGCCTTTATTGCTCAGTTCAACGGCCTGGGCAAAGGTTCCCTGGACACTTCGCAGGCCTGCGTACTTGGCGATGCCGGCAAGGCCGTTGAGCACCGCTGCCGCGGCGTTGGCAAGGCTATTCAAGTTATCCGCAAAGTTCGACACCCATGTGGCCATGTCCTGGGCTAAAAGATCGCCGTTGCGCTCGATCCACTCGTTGAGTTTGGTGATCAGGGCGGTCTTGGCGGGGATCAGGTGCGTTCCGATCGTCGCCCGCAAGTTTTCCATCCGGGCATCGAGTTCGCGTTGCTGATTGGCCAGCGATCCGCTGGTGCGCGCGTAGTCTCCGGCGGCAACACCTGCATCACGGGTGATCACGGCCACGGCGGCCATGGTTTTGTCCAGTTGGGTCAGCTCGTCCTTGCTCTTTTTGCCGGTACGGGCCAGGGCCTCCTGCTCGACGGCAGCGGCATTGATGGTGCCGATGTACTTCTGGATGGGGTCGTATTCGCCGCGAAAGGCCGATTGCATGTCGGCCAGCACCTGGTTGGCGCCGCCGGCCACGTTGTTGAACGAGGCGATGTCGGCGGCCAGCTGCACCAGGTCTTGGCTGGTGGAGACGGCCTGCTGCCCTGACGCGCCGATTTGCTGGAACATGTAACCGATGGTGCCGACGGCATCTAAGGCCTGTTGCTTGGCAAGGCCCATGGCGTCAGCGGCGCCTTCGGCCCATGTGTCAAGCGTTGCGGCCAGATCGCTGCCGAAGACTTCGCGCACTTTATTGACCGTCTCTTGCAGGTCGCTGGCCGAATCGGTCAAGCTGTTGAACGCATGCACGGCACCGGCGATGGATATGCCGGCAAGGGCGCCGGCAAAGGCTCCCTTGAGCAGGTTGGATGCCTTGGTCAGTCCGTTGATCTGATTCTTGACCTTGTCGAACGCCGCGTCGGCGGTGTTCTTTGCGGCCAGCAATATCTCCAGCTTGGCGTCGGCCATGGATCAGATCCTTTCGCCGCGCAGCTTGCGACGGGTATTGGCAACGATGTTGCGCAGGGCTTCGGCACGGTGCGCCCGCCAGAAAGGATCGATGATGGGGCGGGGCGGGATGGAAAATTGCCGGGTGCTTTTTTTAATTAAAAGATGCTTTCGTCCGGTTGCCCGGGCAGAGAGCTTCGATGCAACCCAACGAAAATAGGCGCGCTTTCGCGGCCACATCCCCGTATTGCGCGTGCCAAGCCGTGAGCCCGATGAGAACGTCAACCCTTCCTGATGGAGTTTGGCAAGCTTGCGCCACGTCTCAGACGATGCCCTGCCCACGAACCCGATGGATAATTTGGCGGGCGATGCGCGGTTGTGATCGTCGTAACCGATGCGATTCGACATCGCATACAATGGACGATCCGGGCGCATCCGGTTCGGGTTTCCCGATCGGCGGGCCAGGGTGGAAAGTTTTGCAAAGTGCCGCCCGCCCGGAGCCCCTGCCCGGATCTCGCGGCGCAGCAGGTTCATCAGGCGAAAGCCTTCAACGCGAACAGCGGTATTTTCGGCCTTTAACATGCGCGCCCGGGCCCGGTTCAAACCCCGGATGACGTTTTGCGATCCTTTGATCGTCGCCTCGAGCGATATCATTTGCGCTTTCCTCCCGCGTCTTTTCGAACCGCTCCAGGGCCAGCATCTTGCGCCACAGTCCGGCGGTCCACTGGATGCCCAGATCCAGCGCAATGGCCTTGACGGCGCAGTAGTCCAGCCCGATCAGCGCAAAGCCAGCCGCGCGCCACTGCGTGTTGACGTGCAGCCACAAATCCAGGGCCTCCCGATTGCCCGGCAGCAATGGCGTGGCGGATGTCGTCCACGCACACGAGCAGCACGGCGCGGCCCGGCCCTGCTGTGTTGCGGTCTCTACGCATGTTCGGCAGTACTCTCTTCGGGTGCGGTCTGATCGCTCGGACCAGACCGAGACGAGTTTTTTTCCTCTTGCCTCGATGACCAGGTCTCCTTGCAGATGGCGTTGAATGCTTCGAGCAGATCCGAATTTTCCACTTCCAGCTCGCCTTCTTTGAACTGGGTGGCCAGCACGGCATCGATGGCCTTGTCCTGATCTTCTCCTTTCAGGTGGTATACTTCGCATCGCATGTATCCGATGCCGTACTGGGAAAGCGATTTGATCTCGCTGCGGCGCAGGCCGCGCACGTTGACCGTTTCGCCATTGGACAATTTTACTTCCCGCATGATGTCTCCTTTGATGGATGCGTGAAGGGCCCAGAGTGGGCCCCTATCGATCGGCTGTAAAAATGCTTATGCGTGGGCGTCCGCGTTGGTCAGACGGGCCACGACGGCCGAGTCGGCGGCGCCGTCGTCGTGGTACGCCTGAAAGTCGAGCGTTACGCGCACGCCCTGGGGCCCGGGCACCTCGGGGCCGTTGACGGCATACTCGATCTCTTGCATCTCCAGCTCGAAGATGCTGTTGGCGTTGGCGGTGACGGTGAGCTTCAGGGCGCTCTCGGTGCCGTCGATCGCCTTGACCAGCAGGGTGTCGTCCTTAAATAGCGTGGTCAACGATCCGCCGATCGAAAGGATGCCCTCGGTGATGTCGCCGCGCACGCCGCCCCCGCCGATGACGAAGGTGTCGGTGTCCAGGCCCATGTCCATGTTGAGCTCGATCTGGGGAGCGTTAGAGAGCACGGCGCCGCCTTCGGTAATGGCGGCCTGGAAGTTGTTGACCCGGGACAGACCGACCGGGGTAGGGGAGGCCACAAAGGGGCTGGTGGCGATCTCAAAGTCCGCGCCCACCACGCTTAAGGTCATCACCAGCTCGCCGTCGCCGCCCACGGTGATGGCGGCCGAAGCGATCTTGCAGCCCAGGTAGCGGATGTAGCGAGGGACGGCAAGGTCGAGCATTTGCTGCTCGATGGTAAGCGACGGCTGCAGCTGGGGCACGCTGAACTCGTGCAGGTAGGGTGCAGCGGATCCGGTAATGACGGGCAGGCCGAACATGGCGCGCAGCCAGTACCACATGGCCCGGGTGTCCACCGGCACGACGATCTGGCCGCTCACGTCCTTGTTGCCGCGGAACGGCTGGACTGGGTTGCGGCTGCCGGTGAGGGTGGCGGCCGCGTTGACGGTCTGGGCAGGCTTTACGGTGGTGCTGTTGATCGGCAGGATGAAGCCTTCGGTCGGGGGCGTGGCATAGGCGTCCTCGAAGCCGATGGCGATCTTGACGTTGGCGCCGCGTTGTTGTGCCATGGTGTTTTACTCCATGCGATCGGCGCCCAGGGGCACCGACTCTTCCTGATAGGTTAAAAGCATGATGGCGAAAAAGGCCGGAAAGTGCGAGACGGTGTCGTACTCGATGTCCGCCTCGGCCAGGATGGCATCACCGGTGTCGATGCTGCGTGAGACGTTCTCCACCAGTTTGCGGATCTGCTCGATGTGATAACTGCCAGTATACTCCACGATGTTGGCGATGCCGTCGCGGGAACGCAGGCCGTCGTTTTCAAGCCAGCATTCGACCATGACGCCGTGATCTTTACCGGTGCGCATCAGGCCGACGGTCTTGGAGACGGGATACAGGATCACGGCGGGAAGATCATCGGCGGCCGGCGGGTTGCGTTCGTCGAAGCCGATAAACACCATGGGACCGCGGCCGTAGTTGGCCTGGCACCAGGCGGAAAGGGCCGCATCCGTTGCGATGGCGGCCGACAGGGTGTCGATGAGGGCGTTGATGTTCATCGTTTGATCCGTTCGTCCTTGATCAGGGGGATGCGCCAGGTGTACCCGTCGCCCTGGACGGCCAGGCCGCGGGCCTCGTCGCGGTGCACGCGCCAGGTGACGGATCCGATGATCACTGCATCGCGGTATTGCGGAGCGGGAACGTCGGCGACGGCCACTTCGATCTCGGCGATGTCGGCGTGCACGGCGCCGGCGGCGGACTGACCATAGATCACGTTCAGCGCAGTGATATCGGCGCCGTTATAGGCAACCGGCACCCCCATCGTGCTTTTTATGGTGGCGACCATGTTCGAAACGGCGCTGGCAAAAGACATCGAACGATCTCCGGGTGGTCAGAATTTTTTGAAAAGCAATTTTTTGATGCGCCGCTCCTCTTCGATGGCGGCCTGCAGATCTCCCTTGAGCATTTTGTATTCGCCTTTGATCCGCGGATATTTTTTGGCCTCTGCGCGCAGCTCGGCAACGTTCATCGCGGACAATGGTTTTTCTGTATCGTCTGGTTGCTCTTCAATGGACCCGGCGCAGGCCAGCGCGTCGATGTCGCGCACCGCCAGGACGAGCTCATAGCGGCCCTGGTTGCGGAAGGTGCGCAGGCGGCGTCCGGTGTCGAGCTCCCGGACGTCTTCCAGTTTGGCTTCTGTGAATGCCCGGAATCCGGCGGCCACCAGCACATCGATGGCCGCCTTCACATTTTCGGGCAACGTGTTTGCAAAATCAGGCATGACCGATTCCTTTGCCGTTGCCTAACTTCCGTTAGGGGGTGGTGGTGATGTTGGAAAATAGGTAGACGCAGGCAGCGGCGATGTTGCTCACCACGTTGCCGTCGTCGTCCTTGCTCTGCATCAGCGCTTCGTCCACGTTGTGGCGGACCCGGAAAACATCGCTTCGGCGTTCTTCTTCGCGGTAGCTTTCCACGATGGGATTCTGAGGGCTGTCTTCGGTCCACAAAAAGGTCCGCCCAATGCCGGGAATGCTGAAGTCGGGCCCGGAGGCGATCTTGACCAGGGCGGCATGCTCGTTGCTCCAGATGTCGGCGGTGATGGCGTCCAGTCCCTTTCCGCCGGAGTTGTAGACTCCGCCGCCGATCAGCACGCGCGGAACGCCGAACACAGCGGCCAACTGCTGGCTGTTCATGTTGTTGATGTCGATGCCCGGGAAGGTGTATTTGAGGCGGTCGACGATCTGGTCGCAGTTTTTCAATTTGAGAAAGGTGCTGTAGGCGATGATCAATGCATCGGGGAGCATGCCGCAGGCGCTTCTGAACGAAAGAATGCCTGTGTTCACGTCGTCGATGGGCTCGGCGTCGACGGGATCGTCCCATTCGTTGGTCACGGGATGGGCGGTGAAGTTGGCGTCGTTGAAAATCTTGCCCGCGATCCGCTTTTCCTGGCCGCGCATGATCTTCAGGTAGGCCCGGCGGGTGGCGATCAGATCCGCCATGCCGGCGGATTCCTGGTCGAAAAGACTACGCTCGGAGTCGTCCAGCGGCTCCTCGGTGCCCTTTTCAGCGGTGGAGAACATGCCGCGCTCGTATTCCCAGTCGTCGCGCTGGTACTTTCCTCGCGGCGCACGGGACACGTCCGGCACGCTCATCAGCGCTTCCTTGGGAATCACCGGGTAGGTGCTGGCCTGCTTGCCGGTCCGGAAGATCGGCATCACCTCCAGGCCGATAAAGCCCATGGTGTTGCCCTCGAAAAACTCCATCACCGTTTGTCCCAGGTCCGGTCGGTAAACGGCGCTCGATCCTTTTGGTCTCATCGTTCGTTGCTCCTTTCAATGCGTTGTTGTGTCGGCTCCAAGTCCAAGCGCCGCGGTTAGGCGCCCAGGAGCACTTCGATGTGTTCGTTGCTCGCGCCGGCGGCCTGCATGGCCGTTGCCTGGGCGGTGCCCGAGGTCGTATCCGACATCCTGCCGTCGGCGGCGCCGTATAGCGTGGTGCCGGGCGCGATGGCCGTGCCGACGGCGCACTCGACCTCGAACGTGCCGGAGGCCGATTTGAGCCTCACGGCCAGCGGCTCCCCGGTTTTGACGGCATATTCCGTGACGCCGATGAAGGCCTCGCCGGCGCCGGCATGGACGACCTCCGGGGGAATTTGGGTGGTGCCGGACGCGATTTTGACGCGCCGTTTGGCTTCCAGGTCCGCGCCGGCGATGAATGTTTTGATTCCTTCGTTCCAGGGCATGGTGTTTTCCTCCCTTTGTGGGGTGCTAGTTGATAGGGCCTCCGGTCGACGTTCGCCGGCGCGATCAGTTGACGCTTTTCAAGTAGGCCTCGTGCGCGTCAGGATATGCCTTGATGATGGCCGCCTGCGCATCGAACAGGCCGCACTTGTGGGCCGCCTTGTACTCGTTGACGAGCGCAAGGAAGTCCTTTTCGCCGGCCGCGGCAGTGCCGTTGTCGGCGCCGGGGTTTTCCGGGCCGGTGTTTTTCAACGCGGCGAGGATTTCATCCTTGCCCTGGATGTTGCCGGCCTGGGGCTGGCCGGGCGCGCTGTCGCCGCAAATGGCCGTATATTGGGCCACGGTGACGCCCGTGGTGACAATCCCGGTGAATTTTTCCGCAGCCTCGGCGCCGAAGTGAACTTCCACCAGGCCCATGATGCGGCCGGTTTCGGCCTGGACGGCTGCGTTCACGTCCACGCCTTGCGCCCCCTGGTCGCGCAGGGCCTGGGCCAGCTCGGGTAGGGCGGCGGCAAGCTCTTCCACGGTCGCGGGGGCGGCGATCATCTTCTTGTTGGCTTTGTCGGTCATGACGTATTGCTCCTTTGCTGGGGGCGTTGCCCCGGTTGATATGGGTAATTCGAGCGTGCCTTCGGACACGCGCTCGGCCAGCTCCCGGGCGGCGGCGATGGCGGATTGAAGATTGCCGATGCCGTCCACCAGGCCGGCGGCCAGGGCGTCGTCGCCGATGAACACGCGTCCGTCGGCCATTTCGGACTGCACCCGGGCGGCTTCCGTTCCCCGCTGGGAGGCCACCGTGCCAACGAAGATGCCGTAGATTTTGTCCAGTTCGGCCTGCAGCACGGCCCGATCTTCGTCTGACAGCGGGTTGCAGTCATTGCCCACGGCCTTGTACTTCCCGGCGGTCAGCACGGTGAACTTGACGCCGGCCCGGTCGTCCGCCCTGGAGTAGTCGGCATGCACCATGATCACGCCGATCGAGCCGACCATGGCGGTGCGCTCGGCCACGATCATGGCGGCGGCCGATGACACCCAGTAGGCGGCCGAGCACATGCAACCGTTGGCATACGCCACCACGGGCTTTGCGGCATTTGCCGCGGAAATGACTTCGGTCAGGCCGTCCGTTCCCGATACGGTGCCGCCGGGAGAGTCCACATCCAGGACGATGGCTTCGACGTCCGGGTCCTCACCGGCCTCGGCTATCATCGCGGCGATCTGCGCAAAGGTGTGCCCGCCCAGCAGCCAGGTGAAAAAGGACATGCGCTTGGAAAGCGGTCCGACGATAGGAACCACGGCCACACCGTCCTGGACGCGGTAGGGCCTGTCATCGGATGACCGGCCGGCGAAGATGGCGGCCGTGGCGGCCTCCGAGCCGGCGGCCTCGTCCATTCGCGTCCACATTTTCGGATCGTTTATGATGCTCTCCAGATATTCCGGGCGGATGGCCCATGGAGACCAGTTCGCATTGTCAATCATCGTCTTCGCCTTCCTCTGTTTCGCCAAGGTCTTTACTTCCCGTCAGGGTCGTGCCGCCAACGCCGCCCTGGGCGCCCTGAGCCGATGCACCGTCAGTCGTTTCGCTTTCTTCGTAAAGATCGTTTTCTTCAAGCAGCGCTTTTTCTTCGGCCAACTCTTCCACGTTGGCCCGGAAGTCTCCGCCGCGCTCGATGGTGGACTGCGTGCGGGTCTTGAGCTTGGCGTCGATCAAGATCTTGTCCGCCTGCGCGGCTTTCACGGGCTCGATGTCGCCCTTTGGCGCACCGCGCCATTGCGCCCGGGCGTAGGCTTCGCGGTAGCGGTAAAAGTCCGCGCCGTAATCGATGTCGCCACGCAGCCAGGCCTCTTCCATGAGCATGGAAAATACCGGCTGCAGCGATGTGCCGGCGTGCCACTGGCGATCGGCCTCGAACACGCGCCAGGCGTCAAGCATGGCCGATCGGAATCCGGCAAAGTTGGTGCCTTCGACATCCTTGAACATGACCACGTAGGGCAGGTTGACGGCCATGGAGATCGATTTTTTAACGGTCTTGATGAACGGCTCGAAGGTCGTGCCCGGCCTGGCCGCGGCGAGCATGTGCGGTTTTTCGCCCGAATTGCCGTACATGATGATGCCGGGATAGGTTTCCTGGTAGCGCTGCACGCGGGAGGTGCCGTCCGAGTTTTTGTATTCGTCGGTGTGGGTAGTAAAATTGGCCGCCAGTTGGTATGGATCGCCGGACGTTTCGATAAAGTAGGCAAGCGCTGCGGTGACCACGTTGGATACGAGCTCGGCGGACAACAGGTCGTTCATGTCCCGCAAATACTTCATGGCCGGCGCCAGCACCGGCCAGCCGCGCACCTGCTCGGGCTCTTTGGCCACGAACCCATGGATCAGATTGAGGCGGTGCCCGCTGCGGATAGGAATGCGAACGAAGTTCTTCGATATGTCCGGAACCGATAATACCGTCGTGCCGCTTTTTTTAAACCATACGGCAACGGCCTGGCCGTAATCGCCAAGCTCGATGCCGTCGCGCATTTTCGGGTTGGAAAGCATGTCGAGCGGCGTTTTAACCCGCAAGGGATGGATCAATTGACACGCCAGCAAGTACGGCCTGGACGGATCGTCTATCATGGGCAGCAGCTTGAAAAACTCTCCGTACCGCAGCAGGCTCAGTTTTTCCAGGTACTGGATCTGTCCCGCGTTCATGCGTCCGCCGGCATCCGCCCTGGGCGCCCATCGGGTGTGAACGGCCCGCATTTGGCGATGCAGCTTCCGGATGCGCTCCTTGGGCAGGCCGATGGCGTCTCGATCGATGGCCGGCACCGGGATGAGCCCGGACCCAATGACGGTGACGGCCACATTGTCGATAATGCCGGCGGCGTGCGGATCGTTGTTGGTCAGGTCGATCGAGCGCTCGACAATCGCTGTGCGCTCCAACGCTTCGCCCTGATTCGAAAACACGGCCTGCGGCCGCCAGTTCTTGAATGACCCGATGTTTTTGGATGCTTCGCGGCGGTAGGTGTAATCGGCCGTCGATGGCGCCAGCGGCTTTCCGTTGGGGCCGTAAAGCACCGGTTTGCCGGTAATGGCCGACATGGCGGCCATGGCCCGCGCAAAGAGCGCCAGGTCCTGGCCTTGCCCGTTCTGGTCGTATGATGCCGATGATCTCATTTAATCCCGCTTGAACAAACCGGTGGTTACCGTCATGCCGCGCCCGTGCTCTTTGTTGTAGCGGGCGAGAAGCATCTCTTCGCGCTTGTTCAGCGCGTCCAGATCCGCCATGCGCATGCGTTTGCCCCCCACGGCCACTTCCTGGCCGCTCATCACCGCGCTGATCGCGTTTTGAACCTCCTCGAGTTGTTCCGACGTGGTCTTGACGGCCATAAAAAAACCCCATGCATGGTGGTGTGATTTTGTCACGTCCACAATAACATGGGGTTTTTATTGTTCTGAGCTATCGGGTAGCTTCCAGGTACTTATCGGGTAGTTTTGAGCATGTTATAGGGTATTGACATGGGTTATTTATCACTGGCAATATCCCGTATCCTCACACTGTCCATCGTCACCGGGGCACCGATTGTCACCTTCCTGAAAAAATCGCTGATATTCTGTCTATGGCCGTACCACCTGCCGTTGATTTTGCGCATCGGCATCCCAAGCCCGAGAAACATATAAAACTGTTCCTGGTTGATTCCAAAGGCATCGCAAACGGATTTCATGCCGATCATCAGATCATTTATATGGGATTCCGCCACGCTTTTCTCCGCTATTGATTAGCTATGGCTATTTCAAGCACCGCCAACAGCGCCGACTTATCTGCTGTGTAGCCACGATGGCCGCTCGAATGTTTTTTGGTCCTTCCACTTGCCCGGTGGCGTGGGTTCTTTCGACTGTATTTGCTTTTTGACTTCCGGCCGCTTCCAGAATTTCACCCCCAGCACCTCGGCAGCAAGACGATTGAGCACCGAACAATCCCACCCATGGTTGTCTTTCCCTTCCGGGCACTCCCATTTGCCAGACTCACCGATAAACTCAGCCGACATTTGACTCGCCCAGGCATCGGTCAGCTCAGAATGAAACCGCCAGGCCCCGGGATCCGCCAGCTTGACACCCAGTCTTCTAGACAGATCATTTTTAAAAAAATTGGTGTCGAACCGGATCAGCTTAAGCCCTCCAGGAATTGGCTTTTTGCCGCCCGGGTAAAAATCGATGCTGCTCCAGGAAAAGGGCTGAGCCAGGGTGTCCTTCCCCTGGGTGGCAAAGATCTTGGGTCCATGGCGCCGGCAAAAATCGTACACATCGGCCGTGCGATGGCCCATGGCATCCTGCAAGGCCATCCGGACGAAATAGAGATTGCCGTCCGGATCTCGATACTCACTGTTCCAAAGAATTTCCTCGAGATCGCTAAAAGTGAGGACCTCGCCGGCACGTATCTGCCACGAGTCCATGGAAGGGCCCCACCCCCAGGCCCTGATCTCGTACCAGAACGAATAGTCCTGGGTGTCGATCCCGGCCGTCAAACACGATACCCGCCCGCCACCTGGGACCATCCCTTCGGGCCGCTCGTCGCACAATTCGAAAATCGTATCGACCTTGCGCTCCTGAGTCCGGATGATCCACGGCTTCGCCTCATAGTCGTTTTTGTACTTTTTCAGCTTGGTCAGATCATTTAAGCCCAGTAAAAAGGCCGCTGCGCACTCGGACAGCGACACGAAGGGCGATACCCACGCCGGCAGATGAAACCCGATCACCCTTGGTTTGACCGACTTTAGACACGCCTCGAGGGCCATGCCGGTATCTCGATCGCGCCACTGCCCCATGCGAACGGCCATGTTGCGGGCCGAATCGCTCCAGGGTTCGTGACACTTTTCACATTCGTAGTAGGCCAACTTGCGGGTGTGCACCTCTTTGGGGTCGGCCTTGGATCCGCCGGGCCACTTGATGCCACGACCCTCTTTGCCGTCTCCCATCACCATGAGCTGGGTGGCCGAGCAGTGGGGGCATCTCACGTGATAGACGAACACCAGCTCGCACTCTTCGGTCAGGGCTCGCCAGATCGGGCCGGTCTCGATGGTGGGTGTCGACACCCGCCATAATTTCCGCATGTGGGCGAAATTTCTTGCCCGGTTGCGCAACAGGTCCACCGGGCCCGACTCTTTTTTGCCCACCGTGACCGGGAACTTATCCTCTTCATCGGCTACCCCATACGGCGCCGGCCGGTTGGCCAAACGGGCCGCCGAGTTGGCCCAGGCCATGTAGATGATCATGTGGCGCAGCTTGATCTTCACGGCGCCCTCGTCGTCGGTCTTGTTGGTCTTAAACGTGCGCAACAACGGCGAAGCGTTGATCATGGCCAATAAGCGATCCTTGGAGTTGTCCTTGGAGGTCACCTCATCGGGATAGGTGACGATGGCATTGCCCGGCGCCCGGTCAGCGGCATAGGCCAGGCAGTTGTTGACGATGGTGGTCTTGCTGGTCTGAGACGGCCAGCACATCACGATCTCTTCCACGCCCGGGAAAAAGGAGGCATCCATCACCCCGGCCGCATAGGGCACCATGGAGCAACGGTAAGGGCCTGGCACCGGAGAGTCCGACGGCAGCACGATGTTCTTTTCCGTCCACTCGGAGGGGCGCATCGGCTTTTTACGACGCAGCACCTTGCGCTCGTCCCTGGACCACCTGGCCGAGAGCACCGTGCCGGCACCCGGCCGCACCTCTTCGGGAAACCATCCCGGATCGACGGGAATAGGGCAGGGCATCATTGCTTTCGTACCTCCACCTTGATCTCTTCCATGTTGCCAAACTCACCCAAAAGCAAGTCCACTTCGGCGTAGACCAGGTTGCAGAACATGCTTTCTTTTTTTGAATCGCCGCCGGTCTTGTGGATCCAGTCGGCGGCGTTGACCCGCACCACATTTTTGATGCCCGCCTCCAAGGCCGCCAGTTTGATGGCAACCTGTAGGCGAACGTCTTCTTTCAGAATGTACTTGCCGCGCTCCTTATCCAGTTCGAAGCGCAGCTTTTCGGTCTGCACCTCGAGCTTTTCGATCTCTTTTTTCGATCGCACGCCGGCGTACTGGTCGATCTCTGCGACGGCATCGCTCACTTTGCCCAGTTCGGACCGCACGGCATAGGCCAGGGCGTCGTCTTCGCTGATCGTGCCGTTTTCTCCGCAGCGCAAAAGCCCCTTTCGTTTGTCCTGATAGACCTTGGACTTTTCGACCCTGTATCCTTTGCCTTTAAGGAAGCGAATCACGGCCGCGATGCTTTTGAATGTCTGCTTTTCTTCTGGCATTAGCGATACATCTTTTTCAATCTATGTTTTGAAGTTGGTGCGTAGTACTTGTCACTGCATACCCTTGAGAAAGGAGTATCCACCGCACTATTGTGTGACCCGTACCGCCCATATCGGTTCTGTATGTCACACGGCGAT
>Ga0272443_10002602_pt1 | contig 22736 bp, 17 predicted proteins | sample SSMAcet12_FD_193581 | JGI IMG/M metagenome (GOLD analysis project Ga0272443, IMG submission 193581) | Marine sediment archaeal communities from Little Sippewissett salt marsh, Falmouth, MA, United States - SSM-Acet-12 | ecosystem: Environmental > Aquatic > Marine > Wetlands > Sediment ...
TGCTTTGCCGATGAAATGCGAACCATTGAGCCCGGCGCCATGGTGATCGTTGACGAGATCCAGCGGCTCCCGAATCTATTAAACGAAGTTCACCGGTCCATCGAGGAAAGGCGGTTGCGGTTCGTCCTATGTGGATCGAGCGCTCGCAAACTAAAAAGAACAGGGGTCAACCTTCTTGCCGGACGCGCCCTTCAGCGGTTCATGCACCCGTTTGTACCCGAGGAACTGGGGGCGCACTTCGATTTGAAAGAGGCGCTTGAAAACGGTCTGTTGCCGATTGTATGGGATTCTTTCGATAAACCGGAAACGCTTTCCGCTTATACTCAGCTTTACCTGAAAGAGGAGATTCAAGCCGAAGCCCTTGTTCGAAATCTTCAGGGGTTTGCCCGTTTTCTGCCCATTGCGGCACTTTTTCACGGACAGACGATCAATGTCACCAACATCGCCCGCGAATCGGGCGTTGCCCGAACCACCGTAAACGGCTACCTCGACATTTTGGAGGAAACGCTGCTTTGCTTCAGGGTTCCAGCCTATGAAGCGAAATTGCGTGTCCGGGAAAGAAAGCTTCCGAAGTGGTACTGGTGCGATCCTGGTATTGTCCGTGCCATGAAGCGCAGCACAGGAAACGTGTCGGCGGAGGAAAAGGGCGCTTTGTTCGAGGGTCTTGTCGCCCAGATTCTCCGCGCCTACCGGGACTATAGAAACTTGTGGGATCGGATCTCTTACTGGGCGCCGGTGCATAAGTCCAGCGTCGAGGTTGATTTCCTTTTGCAGCGGGGACCTGAATTGATTGCCGTCGAGGTAAAATCCGGCAGGACGTTCACCGAATCCTGGTGCAAGGGCCTGCGCGCAGTGGCGTCGATTCCGGGGTTGAGACGGCGGATCATCGTCTATCCGGATGGCCCTCGGCTGAAAACCCAAGACGGAATAGAGGTTTTTCCGTTTCAGCTTTTTTCCGATCAATTGGCCGAAGGAACGCTGTAGTTAATAGAGCGTGCACTGCCGGCAGAAGAGGGCCGCTGCGATCGCACCGCCCAGCAGAAGGGTGAACAGAATCTGATCCGGAGAAAAATGCTTCACAGAAGCGGTCAATCCTCCCGGTCGAGGCCGAAGGCGGTGTGCAGCACCCGGACGGCGAGCTCCGTGTATTTTTCTTCGATGATACAGGAGATCCGGATTTCCGAGGTGGAGATCATCGTGATGTTGATCCCCTCTTTGGCCAGGGTGGAGAACATCAGGGACGCCACACCGGAGTGGTTGCGCATGCCGACGCCGATGACCGATACTTTGGCGATGTTTTCGTCGCCGAAGACCTCTTCTGCGCCGATTTGCTCGGCCACCTTCTCTTCGATGGACATGGCCTTCTTGAAATCGGAACGGGGGACGGTGAAGGTCAGGTCGGTCTGACCGGCGGCCCGGGTGTTTTGAATGATCATATCGACGACGATTCCCGCCTCGGTGATCGGGGAGAAGATCTTGGCGGCGGTGCCGGGTTGATCGGGGACTTTTTTCAGCGTGATGCGCGCCTGGTCCTTGTCGTGTGTGACCGCCGAGACCACCACGGTTTCCATGCCCGGTTCTTCGCTGATGACCATCGTGCCCTCCTCCTCTGAAAATGATGAGCGAACGTGGAGCGGAACATTGAACTTTTTGGCAAAGCCCACCGAGCGGATCTGGAGCACTTTGGCACCGAGGCTCGCCATGTTGAGCATCTCATCGTAGCATACGGCATGGAGCTTCCGTGCCTTCGGGCAGATGTTCGGATCGGCGGTATAGATGCCGTCCACATCCGTATAAATTTCGCAGATGTCCGCCTTCAGGGCGGCGGCGATGGCCACGGCCGAAGTATCCGATCCGCCGCGGCCTAAGGTGGTGATGTTTCCTCTCGGGTCAAAGCCCTGAAATCCGGCCACGACGACGATCTCGCGGTTCTTCAAATGCTGCTGGATGCGGGCGGCGCCGACCTCCAGGATCCGGGCGTTTCCAAAAGAGCAGTCAGTCAGGACTTCGGCCTGATATCCGAGCAGAGAAAGCGCCGGATAGCCCATTGCCTTGAGCATCATGGCCAGCAGGGCCACGGTGGTCTGTTCTCCGGTGGCGAGCAGCACGTCAAGCTCCCTGCGATCCGGCTCCGGTGCGGCCTCCTTGGCCATTTGGATCAGGCGGTCGGTCACACCGGCCATGGCAGACAGGATGATGACCAGGTCGTTTCCCTCGTCATGGGCCTTGGCCGCCCGCCGGGCCACGTTCCGGATTCGATCCGAGTCGGCCACCGAGGTGCCCCCGTATTTCTGAACGATCAGTGCCATTGTCTCTTTCCTGCTCCACTTTCGTGGGGGTTGAATGCAGTTTTCGTAAATGGGTTGCTGGATCAAGGTGCCCGGCGCTTGCTGCTCGGCTTTGCTCTGGTTTTTGGACGTCTGCCGGGGGCGGGTCCATCATCTTTTCAAGAGGACGATTCGATCTGCTTCCGAAGCGCTTGTAACAGATCCTCCGAATGCTGTCCACAGGCGTTCAAAGACAGGATGCGAATCTCCGGCTCCGGGTCGCGGAAGCGAATTTCCAGCCGGTCGGCAGGCAGAAAGCGTTCACAATTCTCAGCCCACTCAACGGCCACAACGGCTTTTGCGCTGAATATTTCCTCGAACCCGATCTCCTCGAGTTCGGTACAGTGGGCGACGCGGTAAAGGTCGGCGTGGAACAGCAAAAGGCGGCCGGCGTACTCGTTGATCAGGGTAAAGGTCGGACTGGTGATCGGCGTTTGTTCGGATATCCCCAGACCCCGGGCCAATCCCCGGACCAGGACGGTTTTTCCGCTGCCAAGGTCCCCGTAAAGGGCCAGCACAAGGCCGGGTTCGGCCAGCTTGCCGATGTGCCGCCCTAATTTACGGGTCTCATTTTCACTTCTAGTCGTGATGATCATTTGGCGGAGGGTTGATTGGTTGAATAGTTGATTGGTTGATTGGATGATTGGATGAATCGTCAACTGGTTTATGGGTCGCCTTGATCTAAAAGAAATACGCTATCCAACTGGTCCCTGAAGCGGCAAAAAAGGAATGCCGGTGACGGGCCAGCTCCCGGAGGTGAACGATTGACCGCTCATCAATTCCGCCAGCCGCGCCGGGATTTCGGCCATGACCTCGGTGGCGAGGTACCCGAAGGGGCCGATGCCGCCGGCCAACACGTCCGCCGATCTGCCGTGCAGGAATACGCCCGTGCATGCGGCGTCGAGCGGCGTTGCGCCTTGGGCGAGCAGGCCGGCAATCAGACCGGTCAGCACGTCACCCATCCCGCCTGACGCCATGCCCGGGTTTCCGGTAGGGTTGATAAAGCAGGTGCCGTCGGAAGCGGCCACCACCGTGGCCGCCCCCTTGAGAACCAGAAAGACGCCGCACTTCATGGCAAAGGAGCGGGCGGAGCCGACCCGGTCCGCCTGGATTTCTGCGCTCGAAACGCCGGATAGCCGGGACATTTCCCCCGGATGAGGGGTCAACACCACCGGCACCCGGGCATTGGCGACCGCATCGAGTCCACCGGCGAGGCAGTTGAGCCCGTCTGCGTCGATGACCAGCGGTACCGGGCTTTCAGCGACCAACCGACGCACCAGGTTTGATGTTTCTTCGGCGGTGCCGAGGCCCGGCCCCAGTGCGATGCATTTTTTGTCTGCTGCCAGCGAAAGGATTCTATCCAGAGCCGTTTCATCCAGGGTCCCGTCCACGGTCTCCGGAAGCGGGCTTGTCATCACCTCGGTGACCTGGGGCTCCAGCACCGGGTTCAGGCTTTTGGCAACAGCCAGGGTTACCAGCCCGGCCCCGGCCCGCATCGCCGACAGGGCGGTCATGGCTGCAGCACCGGTTTTGCCCAAAGAGCCGGCCACCACCATCACGTGCCCGGTGGTTCCTTTATGGGCGGTGAGCTGCCGGCGGGGAAGCCGTCCGGCGATATCGGTTGCAGTCAGCAGACGGCAGCGCGCCCCGACGGCTTCGGCGATGATTGGCGGCACCCCGATGTCGACGATCCGAAGCCGGCCGGTATGCTCCGCGCCGGGATGCAGGAGGTGGCCGCTCTTGGCAAAGGCAAAGGTGGCCGTTGCCGAAGCGTGAATGCAGGTGCCGCAGATTTGCCCGGTATCGGAGTTGACGCCCGAAGGGATGTCCACGGAAAATACCGGCCGATTCAGTTCGTTGATCCGATCGATGGCGTGCTGGAAAAGCCCTCGGACATCGGAGTTGAGTCCGGTGCCCAACAGGGCGTCGATCCAGATATGGTGATGACCCATGGCGCCGTCCGCCGCTTGAAACGCGCTGATGTCGGTGATTTCGACCACCGGTACGGCCAGCGCATCGAGCAGTTCGAGGTTGACCCGGGCATCGCCCTTGACGCGGTTTCTTTCAGCGAGCAGGTAGACCGTAACGGGAATTCCCTGCTGGTGCAGGCAGCGGGCCATGACGAATCCGTCGCCTCCGTTGTTTCCGCTTCCTGCGATCACGGCGACCGATTTTTTCCCTGCTTCGCCGAAGAATTCCAGGAAAAAGCGCACGGCTCCGCGGCCGGCATTTTCCATCAACACCCGGCCGGGAAGGGCGAATTCTTCGATGGTACGCCGGTCCATCTCGCGCATTTCATCTGCGGTGACCAGATACATCGGGTTTTCTCCTTTTACTGGCGGCCGTTTAGCACCGCCAGCATCTCCCGGACGACCTCGGGCATTGCCTTCATCAGTGCCAGGGCGACAAGGCTGTGCCCCATCACGACGCCGTCGACTTCTTCCGTTTCGCTAAGGGTTTTCATCCGGGCAGGGGTGACGTCGGTTCCCGCGATAAACGGCAGCTTGAGCTTTCGCGCCAGTTTGGCCGCATCCAGTACCCGCGACAGACTGTTCACGGAGTACTCCAGAAAGGCAGTCTCCACCTGGATCGCTGTTGCTTCGATGCGGTGGGCGATTCGAATCTGCTCCGGGTCTGCCTCGATGCAAACACCGACCGAAATGCCGGCATCAGTCAGGATTCGAATGGCCTCGGCTGCCTTCTCCCGGTGGACGATCAGGTCCAGGCTGCCTTCCGGAGACCGCACCTCCCAGTCTTCGGAGACGAGAAAAACCCGGTCCGGTTTGAGATCGAGGGCGGCGCCGATCATTTCCGATGAGGCGCTCATCTAAAGGACCACCGGGATATGGACGATTTCACGCATGAGGCGCAGATCGCGATCCCGGATCTGGCTGCGGTCCTCCCGAAGATGGGCCGAAACGGCGTCGGCTCCGCCTAACTCCGCCATCGCAGCCAGCACTGCCGGCTCGGGAACGCCTCCGGCACCGCTGCTGCGCAAAGCCGCCACGGAATCGATGCGGGCGATCAGCTCCGTCATGGTTTTCCTCCTTGCTGCCGGGACGCCAACAGTTCCAGCAGCTCGCGGGTCTTTTCCTCCATGGCGGCGGCGTCTGAGCCTTCCTTTTCATGGTCGTAGCCATAGAGGTGAAGCACGCCGTGGACGAGCAGTTCGGTCAGCCGCCGTGTCATCGGGATCTGCGCCGCTTCGGCCTCCTTAAAGGCCGTGTCCACGGAAATGACCACATCGCCCAGCAGCTGGGGGGATAGATGAGAAAACGCACCTTCCTGCATGGGAAACGAGATGACATTGGTCGGTCCTTGCCGGTGCAGATAGGTCCGGTTCAGCTCCGTGATCCGATCGTCGTCTACGTATACGATGGAAAGCTCATCTTCAGGATTGCCCAAGGCGTTTAAGATGTCCTTTGCCTCGCGGTGGATCCTTTCGATCGGTATCCGATGACGGATTTGCTGATTGTCGATGAGTACTGCCATTTTTCCCCTTGCCGTCGATCCGGGTGACGGTTTCACTGTATTCGATGCGATGGTGGTGGATGCCGTTGAGAATTTTATTGAACGTTTTGGCTATGGAGTTCAGGTCCTTGAGGGTCAACTCGCAGTTGTCGAGCTGATTGTCGGAAAAGATCTTGTTGATCAGGTTCCCGACCAGCCCCTGTATCCGTGAGGGGGTCGGGTTGTAAAGGGTGCGGGAGGCCGCTTCGACCACATCGGCCAACATCACCAGGCCGGCCTCCTTGGTCTGGGGCCGGGGACCGGGATAGCGAAAATCGTCGATATTGACGGCATCTTCTCCCCGCTGCTGCTTTGCTTTTTCGTAAAAGTAGCTGATCAGACTGGTTCCGTGGTGCTGCCGGATCGCATCGACGATCGCCTGGCCGAGCTTGTGCTCCTTTGCGATTTCCACCCCGTCCCGGACATGGGCGATGAGGATGAGGCTCGACATGGAGGGCGCCAGTTTGTCGTGGCGGTTTTTTCCGTCCATTTGATTTTCGATGAAGTAAAGCGGCTTTTTGATTTTTCCGATATCGTGGTAGTAGCCGCATACCTTGGCCAGCAGTGGATTGGCGCCGATTTCCGAGGCGGCCGCCTCCACCATGGACCCGACGATGACCGAATGATGATACGTGCCCGGCGCTTCGATCATGAGACGGCGCAAAATGGGCCGGTCCAGATTGGCCAGCTCCAAGAGCGTGATCTCCGTGGTGTAGCCAAACGCCAGTTCGATCACCGGCGCCAGGCCAAGGGTGATGATCGATGCCCCGACCCCGCCCAAAAAGGCAAACGCCCAATCCCACAGGAGCGCGAGCCCGAGATAGTTGCCGGTGTAAACGTCGACCGCTGTCGCCAGCAGGACGTTGAGAAGGCCGGTTTTCGCCCCTGCAGCGATAAACGCCTTGCGATCTCGGCAGCTCTGGATCCAGTATGCCGCCATGGCGCTGCTGATGAAAAAATAAAAAAAGAGTTCGAAGCGGTTTTCAAAGGCAATGCTCGTGGCCGCCGCCACGAGCAGCGACAGGGCGATGGCCGTTTGCAGACCGAGAAACAGGCAAAAAAGCATGCCTGCCGCGGCCAGGGGGATACCGAAGGTAATGGCCGATTCGGATATGGCGTAGGGATGGTCGTGGCCCAACTGGTTGCCGACGGCAGAAGAAATCTGCACGAAGAGAAAGAAAAAAAGCAGGGTGCAGGCGATGAACACCAGGTTCTTATCCGTATCGCGAAGCTGGCGCCGATCCTCGCGGATATACAGCAGATAGGCCGCGGCCAGAAAGATCGCCAGAATCATCGCCGCTCCGAGGGCCGTTGAGAGAATCTGTTCGTTTTCCTGGTGTTTATTCAGGGCCTTGAGCTTCAGCAGCTGCCCCTGGGTCACCCTCTCGCCTTCGCGAAGGAGCATTTCGCCGGCCTTGACCTGATGAAGCACCGGTTTGACTTCTTCGGCGGCGGTTTGCTTTCGCTTTTCGGTTTCGCTGCGGTTCAAGGTGATGTTGGGTTGAACGAGCCGCTGGCAAAAATCGGCGATCAGGTTGATCAGATTATAGTTGAGACCTTCCACAAGGGGCTGGCCGATGACCCGGACCATGGTCTTTGCCTGGTCCAGCCCGTAAAAGGGGCGAAGGCTTTTGACCAGCTCCTCGTTTCCGGAGCCGATGTTCCGCAGTGTGACGCCGGTTTCGGCTTGTCTCAGCAGCCCTTCTTTGTCTGCGACAACGCCGTTTTCAAAGATGGCGGACAGGATCTCGACGATGCGCGCCGAAATCTGCTTGGAAAACGCCTCTTTTTCAAGGATTCGATAGGCGCCTTCGCTCACCTCGATGCCAAGAAGCGCCTCAAATTCGCCCTTCTTTTGCCAGACGCGTTCATGCACCGAGGCCGGGTCCACTGCACCGGATTCTGCGGAGACGGCTTGCTTCGGATCTTCTGCCCCTTGGGCAGCATTGCCGATGGCTTCGCGGACGGCGGAAAAAGCGGCCTCGACCCGGCCGGTGATTTCCCCGCGCAGGCCGGAGTTGTAGTCGTAGACCGTGAGGACCTGATTGGCGGCGTTTTGCCGGTTTTTTTCGGTTGCTGCCTGGTCCTCGATAAAAAAGTCCTGGGGCGCCTTGATGTCGCGGTCGACCACATCGCCCAGGGAATAAGAGGGCATTGTCGACGAGAGGCTTGGATACAATGAAAGGGTGAACACAAAAACGATGCCCACCAGGAGCAGAATCCGCAGCAGAAGGTGGGGCAGGGGGTTGACCGCTTCAGATTCTTTGCTTTTCTCAGCCATTGCCTTTGACCCGGACCGAGCTTTCGCCGATGTTGATGCACCTCGGCGTTCAGGCATCGGTTGCCGCCTTTGTTCGGGCCTCCAGCTCTTCGTAGGCCCTGATGATCTCTTGAACGAGCGGATGCCGGACCACGTCTTTCTTGGAAAAATAGACGAAACGGATCCCCTCGATGTCCTGGAGAATGTTTTTGGTCTGTATGAGGCCGGATGTCCGGCCGGCCGGCAGATCCACCTGGGTAATGTCGCCGGTAATGACCGCCTTGGAATTGTAGCCGATTCGGGTCAGAAACATTTTCATCTGTTCTGCGGTCGTGTTTTGGGCCTCGTCGAGGATGATGAACGAATCGTTGAGGGTTCGTCCCCTCATGAAGGCCAGCGGCGCCACTTCGATCACCCCCTGCTGAACGAGGCCCGCCGCCTTTTCCAGCCGCATCATGTCATGCAGGGCGTCATAAAGGGGCCGGAGATAGGGGTCGACCTTTTCGGCCAGATCACCGGGCAAAAATCCGAGCTCTTCTCCTGCCTCCACCGCCGGCCGGGTCAGGATGATCCGGTTGATCTGCTTTTTGGTGAGGGCGGATACGGCCATGGCCATGGCCAGGTAGGTCTTTCCGGTCCCGGCCGGTCCGATGCCGAAAACGATGTCGTATTGGCGCATCGCATCGATGTAGGTTTTCTGATTCGGGCTTTTGGGCGTGATCGGGTGTTTTTTGGCGGTGATGTAGACGGTATCCAGAAAAATGTCTTTCAGGCGAACCCGGTCATCTTCGCTGAGCACCCGGACGGCGTAGTCCACATCCTGGGGATACACCGGATACCCGCTTTCTATCAGACCGTAGAGCTGGCTCAGGATGTTGTCGGCGAGCTGCGCGATGATCGGATCTCCCTGGATGGTCAGCTCTGCGCCCCTTGCGTGGATGCTGACTTCCAAGGCGGTGGCGATTCGCTGCAAGTTGCTGTTGTGTTCCCCGAAGAGCTGTCTGGCCAGGTCGTTGTCCGGATAAGCGCAGCGGCGTTTTTCTTCCCGCGACCCGGCGCCGGGGGGACTGTTTCGAATCGAATTCATAGCCATCTTCATTATCACACCGAATCCGGACAATGCAATCCGGGAGATGGGAGCGGTGCGCTGCCATAGAGCTGTTGATGAATCTTCGCCGCAGCTAGGGTTGTCGAACCGCCGCCGGACGTCTGGTTTGATTTTTGTGCCGTCGGGAGACCCAAAAAGCGCTTGACTCGGCTGAAGTGTCTTTGATAGTTTAACCTACTGATACATTTTAAAAAAATTTTACTCCACGTTTCCAGGGCAACGTTGAAAATGCGCATGGAACGCCGCCTGCCGGTTCAAGCGGCCAATGCGCTTTTTTGTGTTGGAGACCCGATGAATTTGCTGGACGTCTTCATTGTCGGCATCCTGGCTTACTGCCTGATACGCGGTATTTTCCGAGGGCTGATCAAGGAGCTGGCAGCCATCGTCGGTGTGCTGGCCGCGTTTTATGCGGCATATACCTATTATCCCCCGATCGCCGAGCTGCTGGACCGTTGGATCGCCGATGACGGATATCGCAATATATCCAGTTTTTTCATTTTGTTCTGCGCGGTCTTCATATCGGTCAGCGTGATGGGTATGGTGATCAAGTACGTGCTCAACATCGTTTTTTTGGGCTGGGTCGACCGGATCTGTGGGGGGGGATTCGGATTGTTGAAGGGGGGGTTGATCGTATCGGTGGTCTTGGTTACGCTGACGGCGTTTCTCCAGAAAGGATCCCCGCTGGTCAGGGATTCGCTTCTGGCGCCTCATGTCATGGTCGTTTCCGAAAAGATGGCCAAGGTGGTTCCGGCGGAAATGAAAAGGCAGTTTCTTGAAGGGATCCAAGCCCTGAAAAAAGAATGGAGATAAAACGGCTGCGCCGTTTTATTGGGGCGGCTGCGCCGCCAAAAGAGCACTAACGGTGCGCCGTTTTATTGGGGCGGCTGCGCCGCCAAAAGAACACTAACGGTGCGCCGTTTTATTGGGGCGGCTGCGCCGCCAAAAGAACACTAACGGTGCGCCGTTTTATTGGGGCGGCTGCGCCGCCAGAAAAACAATAATACAAAATAATAATAACGGTGCGCCGTTTTATCTGTATCGGAGCCTGAGGGATCAAAGGGCTTCTTGCAGCCTTGGGAGAATGCAGTGTCGAATAATCTATGCAAAAGTGTCGAGGCGGAAAAAGGGGACCTGGAGGGCCTGGTTCGTTTGGTGGCATGCCTGCGAAGCGAAAACGGCTGCCCCTGGGACCGCAGACAGACCCCCCGCAGCCTGACCGTCTACCTGATCGAAGAGATCTACGAACTGGTGGACGCCATTGAAACCGGTGATGCAGAGGCGGTCTGCGAAGAGCTTGGCGATGTCCTGTTTCAGCTGGTGTTCGTGGCCCGGCTCTATCAGGAGTCCGGCCATTTTCAGATGACCGACGCCATCGGAAAAATTGCAGACAAGATGATCCGCCGTCATCCGCATGTCTTTGGCGACAGCAGCGTGAGCGGCGTCGAGGAGGTTCGCCGGCGGTGGGGAGAGATCAAAAAAGCGGAAAAGGGGGATTGCGCCTCCCCGTCCATGATCGACTCGGTGCCGGCAGGCCTGCCGGCGCTGATGCGTGCCTACCGGGTGTCGGAGCGGGCGGCCAGGGCCGGATTCGACTGGGACGATATGGCGGGGGTGGCCGACAAGGTCCAAGAGGAGTGGGAAGAATTCAAGGCGGCTGTGGGGGCGGATTCGAAAGACACGGAAGCCGTGGAGATGGAAATGGGCGACCTGCTGTTTACCCTGGTCAACGTCGCCCGGTTTGCACGGATTCATCCGGAAAGGGCGCTGTCAAAGGCCACCCGGAAGTTCGAAAGCCGATTTCGAGACATGGAGACACAGGCCGAAAAGACCGGCCGCACCCTCGACCAGGTGCCCCGGCCGGAAAAGGAAGCGCTCTGGGAAAAGGCCAAAAACCGGCCACCTAGTTCCTGAAAGATGTAAACGGTTTTCCTGAAGAACGAAGCGACGGATGGGGGAACGGGACCGAGTAGAAAGAGACCGATCCACTCGACTTTCCGGATCCACGGAACGCGAAATGGATAATTTGATGCCCGCATACGAACTCGCCCCCAAGGATACCTAACATCAGCGCTATTCTAAATGTCAGAAAGCCCAATGCAAAATTTGAACTGCAGCAGCCAGGGAAGACAGCCGAACCAAGCGCTGATGCAATGGTTCCTAAGGGGCTCAGACAGCGTATACCGCCATCAAATCACCCATTTCGCTCTGCTTCCAACCCAATAAAAAAAGGGACTTTTACCGAAGCCCCTTCTTAACTGTTCTTCTCGACGCCTTTGCCTCTGTAGTGAACGGCATGTCATGAGCAAAGTCGAATGGCCTCCGCCTGTCTCGGCGAAGTTGCGGAGCAACGAAGACGGACCTGTCTCGGCGTAGCTCAAAGAGCGAAGACGGACCTGTCTCGGCGTAGCTCAAAGAGCGAAGACGGATGCCGTTCATAGCGGCACGACACGGAGATCGTGCCCTACACGTACCCCGATTTCGACGAAGTTTCAAGCAAGTGGAAGTTTTTCACCAGGGATTCCGGCGAAGCCGGAATCGCTAGTCGTCGAAGTCGCCCGACGGACCGCCGCTTGTCTGGATCGTTTGGGCGCGTTCGACGATCTTGTCCGGCGCCCAGTCCGCCGGATCTTCAATGCGGTCGGCCTTGGGTCCGGGGTCGTAGGAGCCGGCGGCAAGGATCTCCTCTACGGCCAGGGGCGCCGTGTCTTCGGCATTGAATACATCGACCATCATGTTGTAGGCGAAATCTTCGACCCGCTTTGCCATTCGATCCCGCACCGCTTGAGGCTGGCCCAGGAGCTTGTTTTCAAAAGGCAGGTTCAGTTTTTTGTAATTGCCTCCCTTGATCTCCTTGCTCTGCGCGTAGGCCACCATCTCTTCCCACATTTGCTCGGTGACGCCGTCTCCTTTCACCTTGATGAAGTTTTTCTCGGCGTCGAGCTTGGCGTTTCCGTAGTCATTGACTTCCAGGCCCCAGGAGATCATCTGAAGCGCCGTGGCGACGTTGGCCTTGGTGGTGCGGGTCTGCTCGGCGATGGCCCGAAGCCGGTCGGAGCTGTTGCCCGATGTACCATGCTGGGCGCCGGAGACCTTGTAGGGCGACAGGGCCTCGTGAATTTCGGCGGTCAACTCCACCTGGATTCCCTGGTCGCTTTCCTCGATGCCGTGGGTGGTGCCGTTGTTCAGGGCGATCCAGTCCGGGAAAATGTCGTGGGCATTGAGCCCCTGAATCAGAAACAGGGCCTCGGATGCGGTGGACAGACCTGATTTTCCTTTAATCTCACCCACCTCGGTTTCAAGGCCGGCCCATTTGGGAACACAGGGATTGAGTTCGATGCTGGCCAGAAGATTTTGATCGTCAGGCAGATGCGACGCGTCGATGGCAATGGAAGTCAATCCGGCATCGAACACGGTCGGAATTTCGACCCGTGCCGCTGCCACGTCATCCATTTTTTTGATGCCGTAGTGATCCGCATGGACGGCAACCGGAACGGTGATGCCCAGCTCATTGCAGTAGCTGTCCACGATCCGGGCGATGTTCCAGTAGTTGACCGCGCAATATGCGCCGGCGCCGCCTTCCGAGCGGGCGATTTCGATGATGAGGGCGGCATTGGCCCGCTGCGCCGCCTTCAGAACCCCCCGGATCACGAAACTGTTGCGTCCGTTGGCGGCCATGGCAATGGCCTTGCCTTTCTTGAGCATGGCCCGGTCGATGTATTTACCGCTGACGATCAGGGCTTTTGAATGCGGGAAAAGCCGGGCCACGTTCGGAGGACGTCCGATTTCGATGGCTTTTTGAAACGCTCTTGGATCGACGCCTTTGCTTGTCATGAGTCTTCCCCCGATTTCTGTGCGTGGTAATGTCGACGGCAAAGCAGATGCCGCCGTTTTGATCAGTCCGGTCAAACGCCGCATGTCCAGGCAGAAAGATCGATTGATCTTAACGGATTCCTTTGCAGATAGTCAAGCTTTGCCGGGGCGCTGGCAAGGGGAAAAGGTTTTGCCCCGGCACCGGAAAATGTTGTATAAAAAATCTTTGTAAAATCGCTGCCGCGATTGTACAAAGATTCCGCGTTTCAAGAAACGCGGCAAGAAGATAAATCCGTCAACCCTGGTTGCTGCCGCAGAAGCACGCCTCTTTTGGAAGGCCCGGCGGAAAACAAAGGGACGAGTGAAACAGGAACCGCTATGGGAAAAAAAGCTGCAGCCGGCGGCAGGCGCCGCCGGGGTGCATCCATCATCGGTATCTGCCCGCCGGCACCGGCGAGCCAATCGGATCTGGCAAAAAGACTTGTCTTCATTCTGCCATTGCTGTGTCTGCTGGCGGCCTGCGCTCCGAAAAAGCCCGTTATAACCGAGGTGCCGATCGAACCGGGGAGCCAGCTTCTGGCTCAGGCCGAAGACCGACTCGCCGCAGGGCGGCCGCAGGAGGCGCTGGTCCTTTACGACCGCTACATCCAGCGCCACCCCGACGGAAAGCTCTTGGCCGAAGCACTGCTCAATGCCGGAAGGATTCGCCGTCATCTCGGCTTCGATGAAGCGGCCGAGAGCGATTATCTTCGCCTGGTCAGGGACTTGCCCCAAAGTCCGCAGGCGACGGAAGCCCTGCTGGGGCTTGCGGAAATCTTTTACGAGCGTGGGAAATACGGGGAAGTGCTCCAATTTGCCTCGCAAGTAATTCAAAGGCCGATTTCCAGTGATCAGATTTTCCGGACCTACGTGCTGCTGGGAGATACAACTCTTTCCACCGGCGCCCCCAAAGATGCGGTCTATTTCTTCACCATGGCCGGCCAGCATGCCGACCCGATCCAGTCCGACCAGATCCGATCCAAGGTGAAACAGGCCGTCCGCCAGTTGGACAGTGCCGCCGTCGCAGAGCTGCTGCAGCGCTTGGAAGATCCGCTGCCGGTGGGATATCTTCTTTACCAGCTTGGACTGAACGAAACCGAGGCGGACAATTTCAGCGCTGCCACCGGTGCGCTGGAGCGGTTTCTGGAGCGTTTCCCGGACCACGAATACGCCGAAATCGCCCGGGCCCTGGTCGAAGAGATCAGAAACAACTACACGTATCATCGAAACGTGCTCGGATGCCTCCTTCCCCTTTCCGGCCCATACCAACCCTATGGGCGGCGCGCACTGAAGGGGATCGAGCTGGCCCTTCACCGCTTCGGCGGCGCTGCAGGCCCGGGTCGGCCGGGTTGGCAGCTGCTGGTCCGGGACACCGGTTCGGACCCGGACAGGGCCGTTGCCGCCGTTCACGAATTTTTCGCTGAAAAAGTCGCTGCGGTGATCGGTCCGATTTTCACGGCCGAGGCCGCCGCGGCAGAAGCCCAGGCGCTGGGAATCCCCATCATGGTCCTATCCCAGAAAGAGAACCTGCCGGACATCGGCTCCTTTGTTTTCCGCAATTTCATGACCCCCCAGATGCAGACGCAGACCCTGGTCTCTTATCTGGTTCGGGACATGGGGTTGCAGCGTTTCGGCGTTTTATTCCCGGAGGAGGCATACGGCTACACGTTTTTAAACGAATTCTGGAAGCAGGTCACCATACTGGGGGGAGATGTCGTTGCGGCCCAGGCCTACGACGGGGAAAAGACCGATTTTTCCGGCGCCATTGGATCCCTGGTCGGTATGGCGCTTTACAAAGACGGTGTTCCGGCCCGAGCCGATGCTTCCGAAAGCGCCCTGTGGGGGCCTGAATGCCGGTTTCTGGAAGAGGTGATCCTGGGCGTGGACGACGTGCGGGCACAAAAGACCGAAGAGCAGCGAGAGGCGCCGGAGTTTGAGGAGATTGTCGATCCGGTGCCGGTGGCCGACTTCGATGCCTTGTTCATCCCCGACTCGGCCCCCAGAGTCGGGATGATCGTTCCCCAACTGGCCTACTACGACGTGACGGATGTGGTGCTGCTGGGCACGAACCTCTGGCACTCGGACCGGCTTCTGGAGCTGGCCGGACAGTACATGCAGGGCGCCCTGGTGGCGGACGGCTACTTTGCACAGAGCACCAGCGGTCCGCTGATCGAGTTCTCCGGCGCCTATCGACGCGCCCACGGCGAGGAGCCCGGATTCATCGAAGCGATCGCATACGACACGGCAACCATCCTGTTCGACATCGTCGGCCGAAGCCAATCGGAGTTTAGAAGCGGACTGCGCGACGAGATTCTCACGGTGCAGGGCTATCCCGCGGTCACCGGCCCCACATCCTTTGACCAAAACGGGGAGGCCCGAAAGCGGCTTTACCTGCTCGAGGTCAAGGGGAAAAAGTTCAGGGAGGTACGGCCCAAGAACCTCGAATGAACTTTTCCTACCAGGTATACCGGCTTCTTGCCGGCGGACTTTTTTTCCCCGCTCTAGCACCGATTTACCTCTATTCAAGGTTGACCGGGAAATTCAAGGAGGGGTTTGCACAGCGGCTGGGCCGGTATTCCGGCGATGTGATCCGCCGGGGGGCCGGAAGGCCGCGGGTATGGATTCACGCCGTATCGGTGGGAGAGGTCGGGGCTGCCGTGGCGATTCGGCGGGCGGTAAAAGTGCTGCTTCCTCACAGCGCGGTGATTCTTTCGACCACCACCGACACCGGCCAGGCCCTGGCCCGGAAGGCTTCAGGTCCAGACGATCCCTGCGTTTACGCACCGGTCGATGCGCCTTATGCCGTCGGCGGGGCGCTTCGGGCCTTTTGTCCGGATCTGCTTGCCGTCTGCGAGACCGAGATCTGGCCCAACTGGCTGATGCAGGCCAGGAGAGCCGGAATCAGAGCGGCCCTGGTCAACGGCCGGATCTCGCCCCGGTCTTTTCGGCGCTACCTTCGGATTCGGCCCCTCATGGCGCCGGTGCTCGAGCGCTTGCAGACATTTTCGATGATCAGCGAAGCCGACGCGGACCGCATCCGAAAGATGGGGGCCGATCCCAGCCGCGTCCGGGTTCATGGGAACGCCAAATACGACGGCCTGCTGGCGCAGGCGTCCGAAGCGGACAGGCAGGAAATGGCCCGCCTGATGAACCTGGCCCCGGCAGATCCGGTACTGGTGGCAGGAAGCGTGCGCGGTGCAGAGGTGAAAAAGGTTCTCGAAGCCTTCTGCCGCATTCGGGCCTCTTTGCCCCGAGCGGTGATGGTCCTTGCGCCGCGGCACTTGAAAAACGCGGCCCTTTTTGCAGCGCTCGCCGCAAAGCGCGGGCTTGCGGTTCAGGCCAGAAGCGCTTTGAATCCCCCCGGGATCAAAAGAACCGCGCCGGTGGTGGTTCTGGATTCCATGGGCGAGCTGATGGCCGCCTACGGGACCGCTACGGTGGTGTTTTGCGGGGGGAGTCTCGCGCCCTTGGGGGGGCAGAATCTTCTCGAACCCGCGGCCTGGGCAAAGCCTGTGCTCTATGGCCCTTCCACCGAGGATTTCACCGATGCCCGGGAAATCCTGGAAAGCGAGGGCGGAGGAGAAGCCGTGGCCGACGAAGAGCAGCTGGCCGAACGGGCGCTGTACTACCTTTGCCGCCCGGAGGAGGCGGCCGCCGTCGGGAAAAAGGCGCTGGCTGCGGCGGCCGCTCAAACCGGCGCCGCCGGTCTTCATGCCGATGAGATTTTCGCCCTTCTGCGCGGGCGTACCGGCAGCGATAGACCGTAGGGCAGGGAGCAACGGCGATGAACGAGCGCGTTTTGGGGATCGGTGCAAGCCACCCGGAAAAAGGGAAACTCCAACGTCCTGCTTTTTCGGCCGCGCAGCGGCCCTTCGAATAAAATCGCGCAGCGATTTTATTCGTTTTTGAGGCTTCCCTGGCCTGTGGCTTCCAGCACCGTGGACCACAGCTTGCCGTCGGGATTGACCTGTTTTCTTTTTCCGGTCGATGCGGACATCGGCATGTTGACGAAGTGGTTGTTCCAGTGTCCGATGAGCATGCGGGTTTTGCCGGCCATGCCGGCGTGGACGGCGTCTCTGCCCAGAAAACCGCAAAAGACGCTGTCGTTGGCGTTGGCCTGGAGGCTGCGGATCGTGTAGCTCGGGTCGATGTATTTCAGGGTGATGGAAATGCCTCGTTCTTTGAAGTAGGCGTTGATCCTGTCCCTGAGAAAGGTCCCGATGTCTCCCAGGCGGACATTGCCCGACTCGTCGGTCTCTTCGGCCCGGTTTTCGAAGAATTTTTGCCCCGCCCCCTCGGCGACCACGATCACCGCATGCCGCCGCAAGGTCAGCCGGTCTTCGAGGGCCTTGAACAGGCCTTTGGGGCCGTCCAGGTCGAAGTCGACTTCGGGAATCAGCACGAAGTTGACATGCTGCTGGGCCAGGGTGGCTGTTGCGGCGATAAAGCCGGAGTGCCTTCCCATCAGCTTGATCAGTCCCAGGCCGTTGGGGTAGGCTTCCGACTCGTTGTGGGCCCCCATGATCGCCGTGCGCGCGACCTCCACGGCAGTGTCGAAGCCGAAGCTTTTCGATACCATGTAAATGTCGTTGTCGATGGTTTTGGGGATTCCCACCACGCTGATCTTCAAGCCTCTTGCGGTGATGGTGTCGGCGATTTTCGAGGCGGCCATGAGGGTGCCGTCTCCGCCGATCATAAACAGAATGCCGATATTGAGCCGCTCCAGGGTGTCGACGATCTCTTCGATGGACTGGGGCCCCCTGGACGAGCCGAGAATCGTGCCGCCCATGTCGAGAATGTTGCCGACATTGACCGGCTTCAGGTCCATCAGGTCGTGTCCGTAGGCGGGAATAAATCCCTGCAGGCCGTATCGGATTCCGTAGATGTTGCGCACGCCGTAGCCGTAGTAGAGCTCCAGGACCAGGGACCGGATGATGTCGTTCAAGCCCGGGCATAACCCTCCGCAGGTGACCAGCGCGCATCTAAGCTTGCTCGGATCAAAGTAGATCCTGCTTCTCGGACCGGCCCGCTCAAAGGAGGGCAGGCTGCCGCCTTCTCTGATCCGGTTGGCCACCTGCTCCGGGTCGAGGGCGATCATCACCGGGTTGTTGTCGTCGACAAACCGGCGCTTGTGGATGTCGCCGTCCAGGTTCCGAAGGGGGGAGGGGATTTTGGCCTCTCCCAATGTCGGTATGCTCGTGTCGATGTTAAAAAAGTTCATCAGGTGCCTTTCAGCCCGGGGTGAAACGGTCCAGGCGATTTTTGTTTTCATCCACTTTCTTGAAACTGCCCCAAAAGGTCATCGGGGTATTGATGATCCGGCCTATAGCATATCCACTTTCATGGCGTTGTCGAGCCATCATCGTCGCATCGCGTCTGTTTGGCAAGGTGCTTTCTACGATCGATGTTCAAAGGCGGCGCGGCATCTGTCCTGCAGCGAAGTACATGCGGCCGTCGTTATGGCGACGGCCCTATTACCGCAGAGGATGCGCAAAGAAGAGTCCAAGGGTTTTTCTGCGCCCTCGGCGTCTTTGCGGTGAGTGTTCGTTGATCTGCCATACGTCACCGAAATTGGGCCATCCATCACTGCCTTTTTCCGACGAAGGGTCATGCCGGGTCCCACCGGTCAGGGAAAGCCTGAAGGCGGGCGCTGAAGTTTTTACCGGGTTTTGCGGCACCAGCGGCCGTCTGTCTGCTGGCAATCAGGTCGACCCGCCGTTGAATTTGAATTCACCTTTTCCCAGGATGTCATGCAGGTGTAAAATTCCCCTGACTTTGCCGATGGGGTCGGTAATGGGCAGCACCGTGATCTGATGCTTTTCCATCAGGTTCAGTGCATCGTAGGTCGGTGTATCGGGTCGGAGGGTGTGCGGATCCCGGGACATGACGGCCTCCACTGAAAGCGCAGAAACCTCTTTTCCCCGGGCGATGCTCCGGCGGATGTCGCCGTCGGTAACGATGCCGGCCAGTGTGCCGTCGCTTCGGACCACCAACACGGCTCCGATGCCGACGCGGTTGATTTCAGAGACGGCTTCGGCCATGGAAGTCTTTACGGCCACTTTCGGCACCGCCTTGCCTGTGAGCATCAGATCCTGAACGTGGCTTTGCAGGTGCTGGCCAAGTGCGCCGCCGGGATGAACCCGCTGAAAATCGCTGGTCTTGAACTTGCGCTTGTGAATGAGCACCACCGCTAAAGCGTCGCCCAGGGCCAGCATGGCCGTGGTGCTGCAGGTCGGGGCCAGCCCCAGGGGGCACGCCTCGCGGTCGACGCCCGCGTGAATGACGATGTCGCTGCTGCGGCCAAGCGTAGAGTCCGAATTTCCGGTAAAGGCAATGATCGTGCAGCCGATTCTCCGGATGCTTGCCAGCAGGATGTTGATTTCGTCGGTCTCGCCGCTGTTGGAAAGCGCAAGGAAGGTGTCGTCTTCGCTGACGATCCCAAGGTCGCCGTGGACCGCCTCCACAGGATGCAGAAACAATGCCCGGGTTCCGGTGCTGTTGAGGGTGGCCACGATTTTCCGCCCGACGATGCCTGATTTGCCGATGCCTGTGACGATCACCCGCCCCTTGGAGCGGTAGATGGCATTGACTGCCGCTGCAAAGCGGTCATCGAGGCGATCGATGAGCTTTAAAATCCCTTCGGCTTCCAGCTGCAAGACCTCGATGGCCTGTTTAATCATTGTCGATGAAGCACTCATGTTTTGTGGTCCGGGCCTTTTTTCTATCACCGGTGTTGTTTTCCTTCCGATCCGGGCGGAATTCCGGCGATTTTTCGCAGGTTTTCCGTTTAAAGTCAACAGCGGGAACTGGGGGCGGCGGTAAGACTGCCGTCCGCAGTTCCCGCTTGTGAGAAACAAAAACGGTTGGTTCGCAGGGTCGATTTCACTCCCTTGACTCTTGGACAACCGGTGGAAAAAAACAGGCGGCGAAGCCGCCTCCAATAAATTCGCGAAGCGAATTTATCTTGACAAGTGCAAATCGCCTCCTTATATATCGCCACAAATTTTTTCGGCTCACCAAGGCCTGGTATTTGCCGTTGAAATACCGGGCTTTTTTTGAGCCCGCATACTGGACGGAAAGGAGGTGATTGCCATGATTTGCCAAACGATTCGAAAGGGAGTGGAATGTCCGTTCATGACGGCCGCCGGTTGCTCTTACAACGGCGGCAAGTGCCACGTGATCGTCGAAGCCTGCCAGGGATGCAGCCGCAGCGGCGAGTTTGATACGGGCTGGTACTGCTCGGCTTGTCCGGAGCCTGCAGCCAAATGGAAGAACGGAAACTGCAACCTGGCGACCCATGTGAAGACGGCGACCGTCGTTGACTCTTCAAAGAAACTCAACCCGCTCAAGGCATCGAAACGGGGGAAAAAATAACATGTCGCCTGACCACCTACCCTAGACCCCGCCCCGACCAGGGCGGGGTCTTTTTTTTTGAGAAGATTTGAGGTTCTCCGTTCCCCGTTCAGGGTTGAGATTTGCGAAGAATTTCTAATCCGTCAACCCCTGAACCCCTGAATCCCGACTCTTGACAGGGTTTGGCTGCAGACAGTAAGGTGCTGCATTTGGTTTGCCGCAACGCCGGATCCCTTTGACGAACAAGGAGGTCGACTGCATGAATCCCATTGCCGAATCCCTCAACAAGGAGCTTCAGGCCGCTGCCGAGCCGATCTTCGACATGCTCTCGGATGTCGGCAAAAAGCTGTTTTTTCCGAAAGGGATTCTGACCCAGGGGGCGGAAGCCAAGGAAAAGGCCCACCACATGAATGCCACCGTCGGGATTGCCACCGATGCACTGGGCATCATGCACCTGCCTTCGGTGATGGAATGCATCGGCGCCCTGGCGCCGGAAAAGAGCATCACCTACGCGCCATCCTATGGTCTGCCCGAACTCCGGCAGGTCTGGCAGCAGTCGCTGGCCCAGAAAAACCCTTCCCTTGACGGAAAGACGATCAGTCTGCCGGTGGTCTCGTGCGGAATCACCCACGGGATCAGCGTATTTGCCGATCTCTGGCTGGACCCTGAAGATTCGGTGATCCTGCCGGATCCGATGTGGGGAAACTACAGCATGATATTCTCGGTTCGAAAAGGGGCGCAGATTCGAACCTATCCCATTTTCACCGGCGACATGGGCTACAATATCGATGCCTTCGAGGCGGCGGTAAAAGAAGAGGCCGCCACCCGGTCCAAAATCGTCGTTTTGCTCAACTTTCCCCACAATCCGTCGGGCTACACCCTCAGCCGGGAGGAGGCCAAGCGGACCGCAGACATCCTGATCGAAGCGGCGGCGTCGGGCACCAACGTGGTGGCGGCATTAGACGATTCTTACTTCGGGCTGTTCTACGAAGAAGAGACCCTGAAAGAATCGATGTTCGCCCTTTTAACCGGCAGCCACCCCCGCTTGCTGGCCGTCAAACTCGACGGGGCCACCAAAGAAAATTTCGTCTGGGGATTGAGGGTCGGCTTCATCACGTATGGATGCACCGTGGACGGCGATGCCGCAGCGGTGTACGATATTTTGGAAAAAAAGACGGCCGGCTGCGTCCGCGGGTCGATCTCCAATGCCAGCCACCTGTCCCAGTCCATCGTGCTGGCCTCGATGAAAAACGGGGCCTTTGCCTCGGAAAAAGCAGAAAAATTCGAGGTGATGCGGCGCCGGGCCCGGCGGGTCAGGCAGGTGCTCGCAGATCCGCGCTATCAAAGCGCCTGGGAGGTCTATCCGTTCAACTCCGGGTATTTCATGTGTCTGCGCCCCCGTGGCGTAGATGCAGAGCAGCTTCGGGTCCACCTCCTGGAAAAATACGGGATCGGACTGATCGCCATCGGCAACCGCGACTTGAGAGTCGCCTTTTCCTGCCTGGAGGAGGACCAGATTCCGGAGCTTTTCGAGACCGTCTACAAAGGCGTCCAGGAGCTCTCCGGGTCCGAATAAACGATGCCCGAATCCGCCCGCTGGATAGACCGCCTTCACGCCCTGATCGGTCCGGGCCGGTCTGCCAATATCGCCCAGGCCGGCAAATGGACCTTCTACTTCGTGGTCATCGGCATCATCGCCGGGCTCGGTTCGATCGTCTTCCACTACCTGTGTCAGCTCGGCATCCACTATTTCATGGACATGATCGCCGGCTACCGCCCCCCGGCGCCGGCCGGCGAACACCACCTGCTGGTCCCCACCGACCGCCCCTTCAACCGGTGGCTGCTGCTGTTTTTGCCCGCATTCGGCGGCGTCATCAGCGGCTGGCTGGTCTACACGTTTGCCCCGGAAGCCGAAGGGCACGGCACCGATGCGGCCATCGACGCCTATCATCGCAAGGGAGGCTTCATCCGCGGCCGGGTGCCGATCATCAAAACCATCGCATCGGCCATTACCCTGACCACCGGCGGTTCCGGGGGCCGGGAAGGGCCGATCGCCCAGATCGGGGCCGGATTCGGGTCCTTTCTGGCCACTCGCCTGAAGCTGTCGGACCGGGAGCGGCGCATCATGATGGCGGCCGGCATCGGCGCAGGGGTCGGCAGCATCTTCCGGGCGCCCCTGGCCGGCGCCTTGTTCGCGGCCGAGGTGCTCTACCGGGATCCCGAATTCGAATCCGAGGTGATCATCCCGGCCGGGATCTCCTCGGTGGTGGCCTATTGCCTGTTTTGCCTGGTGTTCGGCTGGGGGTCGCTTTTCGACTCTCCGAGCTTC